>C687J35174_10003539_pt1 | contig 21451 bp, 29 predicted proteins | sample RifCSPhighO2_01_FD_35174 | JGI IMG/M metagenome (IMG submission 35174) | reverse complement strand
AAGAGGCGAAGAATATAAATATGAAGACATCCTGGCAAGGACAGCATGAAGAAAGCAGCGCTTGAGCTATCAGTAAACTTCTTGGTAATATTAATCATATCAGTGGTTGTCTTAGGCTTTGGGATATACCTGATGCAGCAGATATTTGCCGGAGCAAATAAATCTGTTTTGGCGTGGAATGATCGGATGAAAGCAGAAATTGAATCTGCTTTGGATGACGGTTCTTTAGTTGCAGTCTCGTTCGATACCAAGGACGTGCATAATGGTGAACTGGCAACTTTTGGCGTTGGTTTGTTGAATATCAATGATCCTCTCTCTGGATCTACCACGGTAGATTTTACAGTTCAGGTCAAATTTAAGGAAGCATTTAAACCAGGACAAACAACATCATTTTGCTCACCACCAGGATGCTCTACGCCCAATACCTGGCTCAAGAGTTCTCAACAAACCCCCAACCCAACTACCGGTTTAACATTGCAGTACTCTCTAAAGAAATACGAACGTAAAGATGATATCCTCATAGGTGTTGAGCCAGTTAATGCTGAGAAAGGAAGATACCTTTACGAACTTTCTGTAACCAGCAGCGGCTCCCCGTACGGCAACAAAGAAGTTCTTATAGTAAATGTAATCTAAGTATTCTGAAGAAGCAGGAATCCCTCCCTGACATTCTGGATTATGCCCAATCGGTCCAGCAGCATGTAAGCTCCATAACAGAAGACAGCAAACAGCAGCAATTTAAACAGAAATGCCCAAAACCCAAATCTTTGTTTCGGAGCAACTTGTACATTCTCTTTCTTTATTGGATTAGCCATGGTTAACAATCTCCATAAATTCGTTTATATCCAAAGATGCGCCGCCTACCAAAGCGCCATCAACATCTTTCTGCGACAAGAGCTCAGCAGCATTTGATGATTTTACCGAACCGCCATAGAGTATTGGAATTGCATCATCATGAATCAAAGTGCGTATGAATGCATGCGCTTCCTGGGCTTGTGCTGCGGTTGCATTTTTTCCTGTGCCAATAGCCCACACCGGTTCATACGCTATGACCAGCTTGGAAGTATCTTTGATCCCTTCTAAAGCCCCGGAAAGCTGCCTGGAAACAACAGATTTGGTGTTNCCNNTTTCCCGTTCAGCAAGTGTCTCTCCGACACATAAGATAGGGATTAGTTTATGCGCAAGTGCCAGTTTTAGTTTCTTATTGATTATTGCATCTTTCTCGCTAAAGTGTTGCCTTCGCTCTGAATGGCCGAGGATGACATAATCGCAGAACTCTTTGATCATAGCAGCAGAAATCTCCCCAGTAAAGGCGCCAGATTCTTCAGAAGCTATATTCTGCGCTCCAACCTTTACCAACGAGCCCTTTGCCTCTTTGCTGACTGCATCGAGACAGGTGAATGGAGCGCAAATTACCACCTTACTTTTAACTTTCTTCTTCAGCGCTTTCACAAACGTAACAGCTTCAGCAGCTGTCTTGTTCATCTTCCAATTTCCGACAATCATGCAGTATCCTTATTTTGGCTCTTTATATATTTTTTCATTGCAAGTCCAATCAATAGGATGACAGCAGCCCAGAGCACGGTATTTACTGCAATCCTGATTAGCATATCCTGAAAAAAACCTTCCTGATAGATTCTCACTAGTGCATCATTGGCATCAAAAATCCATGTCCCTTGTCGAAAGAAAGTGGCATGCATCGCAGAAAATAAGGCATCAAAATTGAAGATAGAGAAAAACCAAAGCAATACCAGCAAGCCGATAGTGATGCTGCCTCCGCTAATCAATAGCCATGAGACATTTTGCATAAATCCCTTCTTGTCAACAAAGTATATTATTATAACTAAGAGCAAAAATACAATCACCAAGATGTTTAAAGTCAAAAAAAGCCAATGCAGGACCTCTCTCACATCCCGTAAATGATCGATTTCCCTCTCATTGAACCGATCTACCGCAATCGACTCCCTCCGATCAGCGAAATAATCGACCAGCTGCCGGTCTATCTCATCTGCTTCAGGAATATCAGCATACACATTATATTTTGAAAAAAGAGTTTGGTGGAAATCCTGTTCAAACACCATCACCTTTAAGTTAGATAATAACAGAATCAGCGGAATAAGGAATACGATGAGCCACAGCAATGCTTTCATGATTGGTCAAATGAATCAGGATTTATAATCTTTACTTCCCGCTTTCTGATACGCCTTCTGATGATGATCTCTTCGATATCCAGCTCTTTAATGATCAACTCTCTGCCAGCTGCTTCGCGCTGTGCTCTTACAATCTCAGCAACCACTTCCTTTGCAGGATCTTTTATCACAATATCAGCAGGCCGTACTACAGGCGCTCCTGAAGAACCAGTATCTGAGGTGCCAAGCATTACCGGAAGATACGCTTCCAGGGGAGGTCCGTCAAAAGCATCAACCATCTCTTTCATATCCTTGATGTATCCGATCTCTATCTTCTTGTACTTGACATCAGCTATCTGTTCATGCTCAGTAGGGCTGTAAAACCGTGAAGTATATATCGGCAGGTCTGCATTGACCAATGAATCATAAGTAGCGCCTAAATCCCCATGGGACAATACATTATAGTTCAGTTCGTGCAGTACTTCAGAACCGACTCCATATGGGTTTTCGTAGCTCATGGCCTGATTACCTCTTTCTCTTCCTCAATTGCTTTCTTGATGGCATCTTCAATGCTTTTCGATGATTTCTTGCCTGGTTTCTTCTGCTCTTCTTGAATGCCTTGGTTTATCTCCTTGGCTACTTGAGTCCTTACCTCACTATTCCCCCCATCCTTTTTGTCATATTTCTTGTGAGGAAGGTTACTATCAACTTTTTCTTCAAATTCACTTTTGTCTTCTTTTTTACCATCTTTATCTTCTTTCTTTATATAATCATCCTGTTTATCTCCTGAAGTATAATCGCCTTCCTTGCCGCTGTACTTCTCATCCCCGTGATACTGACCGGTAATCTCCCCGATAGCTGAATCATACTTGTCCTGTTCCTGGTCCCATAACGAACTGCTTCGGTACATTTTGATTTATGTTTTTTTGTCGCTTTTTAATTATTTTCTTTTTGGAGTATATGCTTTTGTTTTTTCTAAGATTCTGCGTTGAAAATCATACGGTTCAAATGGTTTGAGGATGACTTCAATATTTGGGTGCTCTCTCACAGATTGACTGGCTGCAGAGAAAAATTGGCTAGTTGATCCGCCAGTAATGATAAACAAGGGAATATCCTGATACAGCTCATTGGCCACACGCGCAATATCAAGTCCACTCAATCCATCTTGATGGGGGTGCAGGTCGACTATAGCTCCATTAAATAAATGTGGTTCCCTTAATCTTTCAATGCCCTCAGAGTAGCTTGATGCCCGAACCACTTCAGCGTCATTCTTAAGTATAATGTAGTATGACCACAATACCGATCGTCTGTCGTCAACCACCAGAATTCTTGGTTTACTCATTCCCGTACCTCTATAACATCAATAGTAATCTTTGCGATGGTTCCGGGCTTTAGCTCCTGCTCCAAAACTCGGGGGATAACTATAATAGATTGGGATCCATGCTTGGCTATTTTCTTGGTTAAAACATATTGTTTCATAGTCCGGTAAACCCCCGTAGATGGTGTACTGCTTTCCTCCATGTAGATGGTTCCTGGTACTCGTGCTTCACCCGTACCCATACGCCCTTAAGTACACCAGGATCTTCAGTACCCCACTCCATTAACGCCCGTGATAAGGGTTGAAGATTATAACTATTTGCTGATGTGTCAGGAGTCCAGTCCTTGTATAAATACTGCAGATTGCGAAGCAACAATTCCCCCATATCCCTCAACGCATGTATGCCACTTCTACGTTTAGTGTAGAAATCGAGTATCTCGTCTGCAACCGCCTTACTTATGCGCTCGCATGTATTGCTGTTTCCATACTTTTGGCGTATCATCTTTGGACTGAGCAGGTAATTAAGCACAGTTGTTAAAGTTGCCATGTTTACCATGATGGGATCTTCTCCGCTTCGGTATTGGGTATGCCGTTCTCTTGATAACAAGAATCCATGAGTTTTGATTCGAAAATGTCCAAAGTAATGCATGCCCAGATCTATCACCGCTTCCTGCACATCGGGCATATCGGAGGGTACTTTACGAAGACTATTAAAAAAAAGGTCATTGACCAGATACCCACTCGCATTGTTCTTGGGATCAGAGCCAATTAATTCTTCTAAAGCACGTAGCTTCTCTTCGCTGACCTGCGGTGCGGCTCCCCTTATTGGTGCTATTCCAACTGCTCCCATTATACATACCCTATACATAAGGCTACTATTTAAATCTTTCTATTTTGTAACTACTTTATAGTAGTATTTATTTACTTCACCGGATATTGTGCTTTTGCCAATTCCCATATCTTCAGAACAAGTTGGGGATTGCTCAGGACATCTTCTGTCAATTCGGGTGTCCCGGCAACTTCCTTGATTCGATTAAATCTATTTGGGTCTCGTGTCAAGAAAAATTGCTGATCAGACCAAGGCATGCAGAGCATCTGTAAATCATCACTCAATGCCTTTTCCCAAGATGCTAAACTAGCTGGATCATCTTTATGCTGCGCATAGAAATCCATTATTTCATGAGCCACAATATGGTAAATAGGAGAAGCCCCCATGCGGGAAGCTGAAGCATTTGGGTTAAGCAATCTTTCACAAATTCCAGTTGCATAATTCAGCACTTTTAACACTTCATCCCTTGCCTTTAATTCAACAGTGCCAAAATAATAAATGCCTAAGGCATAACGCTTCTGCTGGACATCAGGATAATCAGTAGTACCAAAGGTCAGGCCATTGTGGAATACATTGTCAATTAAGTAGTTTGTGGAGTTTCCAAAAGGGTTCTGCTCAACAAGCGCATCCAGGTCTCTTAAGTCAATGCCAGGCGCTCGTGATTGTATACGGGCTCGGTGAATATGATATGGCTCATCCATTTGAGGATCTAATCATTGTCCTTATATAAATCTTTCCTTTTAATACCACTAAATAGTAGTATCACTTAATCTTATTATGTTTGAAGAATTCAGACGCAGATGTCATCTTTTTGCAATCTGAGCATTGAAAAATAGCCTCACCGCCGGGGCTCGGAAACTGGCTGTCCTGAATGTTTGTTTTGTTGCACTTGGGGCACTTTAACTTTAACTCCCCGAAACTGAAGAATTGATTGCATTCCTTGCAGAAGAAAACCGCCTCACTGCAGCGCAAAAGCTTGTGTGAGGGCCCGCCGCAGTATGGGCAAAAGTTAAGCTCAGCCATTCTGCTTTGCAATCAGGTATTTTTTCGGATTGATATCCAGATCAAAGAACTCATCAGCGCCTTCCTTGACCTTTGAAGAACTGCTTTTGCCGAACGCCATCACTTCAACCTTGCATCCTACAGCTCTTCTCAGGTGTTCAATCAGATCCACAAAATCCCCATCTCCCGAAAGCAGGATTATAACATCAAGCCGTGGCGCAAGCTCGATGATATCCATCGCTATGCCGATATCCCAGTCACCCTTCTTTGCTCCTCCATAAAATATTTGAAGGTCTTTGGTCTTTACTTCAAAACCTATGTTCTTCAAAGCTTCAAAAAAATTGCCTTCATCCTTCATGTCTGCTTTTATCGCATAGGCGATTGCCCTGATCAGGCTTCTTCCTTTTACAGCATCCTTCAGCAGCTGGGTAAAATTGACCTTGTTGCTGTACAGGTGCTTGGCAGAATAATAGAGATTCTGCACGTCAACGAAAACTCCCACTCTCTGTTGTTTGTTTATAATCATAGTGCACCTCACAGTTTTTGTATGCTTTCTTTTATGGTGTCGGCAGATTTCAACAGAGCCCCTTTAGAGGCATTATCCAGCCTAACCTCAATCACTTTTTCAACACCATTCTTGCCTAATTTTACCGGAACTCCGGCAAATATATCCTTGAGTCCATACTCTCCATCGAGATATGCTGCAGCAGGAAGTATCCGCTTGCTGTCCTTGACGATTGCCTCAACCATCTCTGCGATGGAGTAGCCAGGCGCATAGAATGCAGAGCCTGTCTGCAGATATTTTACAATCTCTGCTCCGCCGTCCCTTGTTCTTTGCACAAGCTCATCAATCCTTTTCTTAGGCAGGAGCTGCACCAGTGGAATCCCCGCTACTGTCGTGTACTCTACCAATGGCACCATAGAGTCCCCATGGCTGCCCAATACCATAGTTTGGATATCTCTAGTCGAAACATCCAAAGCTTCTGCGATAAATGCTCTGAATCTGGTGGAATCCAGGACACCTGCCATCCCCATGACCTTGCTTGGTTTGCAGCCCAGTTCCTTGAACATTAGATAAGTCATCACATCTAGAGGATTAGTAACCACAATAACAATTGCCTGGGGAGCATATTGTTTGATGTTTGCAGCGACAGAACGAACTATCTTGGCGTTTATCTGCAGCAAGTCATCTCTTGACATGCCTGGCTTTCTGGGCAATCCTGCTGTCACAACCACAATATCTGAGCCTGCCATGGCAGCATTGTCATTAGATCCTGTTATTTTAGTATCCACGCCCTGAAGAGGAGCTGCTTCAAGCATGTCCAGGCCCTTACCCTGGGGGATTCCTATGGCGATGTCCAGCAGCAAAACATCTCCCAATTCCTTTTCTGCAATTGCCAGGGCAGCTGTTGCTCCCACATTGCCTGCTCCGATAACCGCTATTTTCATATCATATCCCATTGACATCCTGTCCAAATCCGCATTTTGAGCATAGTAATCTCCCACTAACATAAGAAAGACTCAACGATCCGCATTTAGGGCATCTCTTCACTTCAGTAAATCCCGGTTTTCTCCCCACTTCCATTCTGTAAAGATTCAAATGAAGATGGTATATAAAGTTTGTGGGAAATGAAACAATAAACCTTATAAACCACCACATTAAACATCGGTATGGTGATACACAATGGCAGCAACGCCTAAAGGACCCCAGAAGATGACATTAAATTATGCAGTGGACAGAGGTGCATACGACGTATTTGTGGTAGCATGCAGCCGCAAGGGATTTGCACCGCAAGTGATTCTTGAAAAGTTCATGAAGAAATACGCTGAGACCGGGCAGATCTGAATAGGCGTAAACTCCTAGGATACAAATTACATTAATTCCCGTAACCTTTATAAATAAGCAGGCAGTCTTTCAGAAAAAAATGATTTTGCTGATGTACTATGCTCAATAAGAAGACCGATAGAGAGATTCTGACAAAATTCGAAAAGGAAAAGCCGTGGGGTATGTCCTGTTCTGTTGATTTAAGTAAGTGCAATGCCCAGAAGATAAGGGATGCTGATGCCATTAAACAATTTGTGATCAAATTATGCGACTTGATCAAAATGAAAAGATTTGGTGAGCCTGTTGTTGTTAATTTCGGCGAGGATCCCCGAGTGAGCGGTTTTTCCATGACTCAGCTGATTGAAACAAGTCTCATTTCAGGCCATTTCGCCAATCAAACAAATGCAGCATACTTGGATATCTTTAGCTGCAAAGAGTATCCCCCAAAGAAAATGGCAGAGTTCTGTAAAGAGTATTTTGAAGCTGAAGAGTACAAGTTGCATATAACTTTCCGGTAATAGATTTTTTCCCGGAATCAGAATTCCCAATATCTCTTAATGAGAATCTCTGGATTACAAGACCTCATTTAGCTTTCTCAGCAATTTTAGCGATCCAGATGGTGGCAATCACTGCTATTATGGTGACTATAAGGGCATATAGCCAAGGCCCCCCAGACGAAAAAGCGCAGAGTGCTCCTACGCCCTCGCTTCCGCAAGGGCCTACAAACAATGCCTTAATTGCATCGTTCCATGCCAAAGCTGCGACCAAACCAAAAGCTGCGGTCATCAATGCCGCTATTTTCTCTATTAGCGCTGATTTCATTATCTTACCTGATAGAGATAACCGATATTTAAATTTATGGAATAGCGTAGCATCACCTAAGCTTTGTGGGAGCCTAGTTTCTTTATTATATATCCCGGAATTTTTTTCCTTAAATCATTGGTTAATTCTGCAACGCTTTTTCCAAGAACGGGATGTATAAATTGGGGGTTTATCTCATTAAGAGGTTCTAAGACAAATAATCTTTCATGCAATCTGGAGTGGGGCACCGTCAGCCTATCATCATGCAGTATCTCATTGCCGAAAAACAGTATATCTAGGTCAATAATGCGTGGACCATTCTGCACAGTTCTGATTCTTTTCATCCTTTTTTCAATTGATTGCAGAAAATCAATCAATTCCTTTGACGTAAGATTGGTCTCTATCTCAGAAACGCAGTTAAGAAACCAATTTTGATCGGGGATGCCTACTGGCTCTGTTTCATATATTGATGAGCATTTTAGTATCGTAGACTTTTCTGATAACCGAGCTATAGCATTTTCAATATTCCTATGCCTATCGCCCATATTTGATCCAATCCCTATATATGCAATCATAATCTCAACTACTATGGAATTTTAGGCATTCCGTACCGCATCTGCTATCTGCACAGCTCTTTTGCATTCCTTTACATCATGTACTCTCACTATATCTGCGCCGTTCATGAGTGAGATGACAATAGCCGCAATGGTCCCCTCAATCCGGTCATGCACCGGAAGACCGGTTATGGTGCCGATGAATGATTTTCTTGACGGGCCAACTAAGAGGGGGCAGCCAAATATCTTGAATTCGTTAAGCCTTTTCATGATTATTAGATTCTGCTCTGCTGTTTTGCCAAATCCAATCCCGGGGTCAACTATAATCTTCGCAATGCCTGCATTTTTTGCCACTTGTATCTTCTCTTTCAGGAATTGTTTTATATCCCCTATTAAATCCCGGTATGAGATATTCTGTTGCATGGTCTTAGGTGTTCCAAGCATATGCATTATGACAACCGAGGCTTTGCGCTGTGCGGCAATTTCCGCCATTGCAGGATCTCTTAATCCCGATATATCGTTGATTATTGAAGCGCCTGCTTTGATGCATGCTTCCGCCACTTCAGGTTTCCGGGTGTCTATGGATAGAGGAACTTTAATCTCATCGGCGAGCCTTTGTATTACCGGCTTTACTCTTTCTAATTCTTCTTCTATGGAGATCGGATCAGAGCCAGGCCGTGAGCTTTCCCCGCCGACATCAATTATGTCTGCTCCTTCCTCAACCATTTGCGTAGCATGCTTAACAGCCTTATCAACATCAACGTATAATCCGCCGTCTGAGAAGCTGTCAGGAGTTACATTAAGTATGCCCATTATTTTTGTCTTATGCATTTTGTATGTATGCCTTGTATTTGTCTGCAATAATTTTTGTGTAAATTCCCCTCTTTAACTTTTTAGCATCTATCCTAGCTATGGGGATTATCTCACCGGTCGTTACTGAAAGAAATGCCTCATCAGCATTATATATCTCAGTTTTAGAGGGGTTCTTTAAAATGATTTTCCTGAATATTTTCTTTGAAATCTTTAGCACAATCTCTCTCGTTATCCCCTTCAGAATATGATCTTTTGCAGTCATTAAACTCTGGTTCTTGACAATGAAGATGTTTGAGAATGTGCCTTCCGTTACATTTTGCTTATTATCAATGAGCAATGCTTCAAATGCTTTTTTCCTACGTGCTTCCTGCAAGGCAAGTATGCAAGGAAGATAATTCATTGATTTTATTTCAGGAACAGCTCGTTGGTATGCGGTGGTTATGACAGAAACCCCTTTTTTATATATGCTCTGCCCGTATGCATCAAGGCCTGAAAAAATAATTGACACCGTTGGCTTTTGCAGTCCTTTGGCGACCATTATCTTTATTTTCTTGTCTTTAATCTTGTTTACCTTGATTACTGCATCAACTGCATTGCGGATATCTGACTTAGACAACGGTATTTCCAGATGTACCTTTCTCGCAGAATCAAAGAGGCGTTTCAGGTGTGCATCTATATTGGATATCTTTCCATGGTATGTTCTGAGGGTATCATAGACCCCATAGCCATATTGGTAACCCTGTTCTAAAACAGATATTTTTGCTTTGCGTGGCTCTACAAATTTGCCATTGAGGAATACTTTCATTTTTCAATAAAATTCTTCAATAGGGCATACCCATCATCGGTTATTATGCTTTCAGGATGGAACTGAACTCCCTCTAGTTTAAAATCCTTATGCCGTATCCCCATAATTACCCCATCTTTGTTCCAGGCGCTTATCTCAAAGCATTGCGGAAGTGATTTTTTTCCCACAATCAGGGAATGATATCTTCCGGCAATGAAACCTTGCTTTATTCCCATATAAATCGCTTTACCATCATGGTAAATCCGGTCATGCTTGCCATGCACTGGCTTATTCTTTATTATCTTACCGCCAAAAGCATGGGCTATACATTGGTGGCCCAGGCAGATTCCCAAAATAGGGATCTTGCCTGAAAAATGCTTTATAATCTTGTTAGAGTTTCCTGCTTCAAGGGGAGTACATGGCCCAGGTGAGAATATTATATGGGTTGGTTTGATCTTATTGATTTTGGGTATGTCCACCCCATCATTCCGTAAGACTTTTGTTGGGTAACCTAGTTCACCAACCCTCTGCGCAATATTATACACAAATGAGTCATAATTATCTATTATCAATATCATTTTATCGCTTCAAATAGTGCTTCTGCTTTGTGTATTGTCTCCTGGTATTCCTTTTTCGGATTGCTGTCGGCAACTATACCCCCTCCGACCTGCACATAGCCTTTTTTTCCTTTAAGTATCAAAGTTCGTATAATAATATTTAAATCCATCTCATTTGAAAAATTCATGAATCCGATTGAGCCGGTATAGGGTCCTCGCGCCACTGGCTCAATCTCATCAATTATCTCCATTGCCCGTATCTTGGGGCAGCCGGTTATCGTCCCTCCAGGGAACAATGCCCGTAAAACATCAAATATATCCTTGTTTCTCTGCAATTTTCCTTTGATATTGGTCACTATATGCATCAAGTGGGAATATTTTTCTATGGTCATCTTCTCATCAACCTTGACTGAGCCATAGGCGCATACCCTGCCGAGGTCATTCCGCTCTAAATCAATGAGCATCAGGTGCTCTGACCTTTCTTTTTCATCTTTCCTGAACCTCTGCAAAATTTCTCTGTCTTGCTGCGCATTTTTTCCTCTGGGATAGGTGCCGCCAATCGGTCTTGTTTCTATCTCATTATTCTCAACTTTTACCAGATGTTCTGGTGAGCATGACACCAGCGTGCAGTCCTCAAAATTAAGGAAGGCCGCATACGGAGAGGGATTAATCTTCTTCAGCCTTTTATAAATCTCAAAAGCATCATCTTCAATATTAGATTCAAATCTTTGTGAGATCTTAATCTGAAACGCATCACCTGCCCTGACATATTCCTTGCAGCTATGCACTGCTTTTTTGTATGCAGGGTAGGTATAGTTTGACCTAAATGTAATATTCTTAGGGGCATGATCCGTTAATTTTTTGGTTTTCCCCTCAATTTTTTCTAAAATACCTGCCATATCAGCTTTATTTTTACATAGTATCCTCATTATTTTCTTCTTATGGTCAAAATAGATGATGTCTTTGGGAAAGATCAGATATAGGTCAGGAAGCCGTAAGTCATCTTTTGCTTTTCTAGGAAGTTTTTCAAAGAAATGAACTAGTTCATACGAAAAATACCCGATGCAGCCGGAATAGAACAAGGGCCAATTATTTTTTCTTTTTATTCTTTTGCCAAGGATATGTTTTAATTCTTTGATTGGGTTTCCCCTTTTCCTAATCTTTTTCCTTCCCTTTATTATTTCAATCCTCCCTCTCTTGCTCTTAAAGAGCATATACGGATGCAAAGCAATATAAGAATGATTGCCGTTTTTCTGGCTCTCGAGAAGGACCGAATTCAGGCTCTGCAGCTTTTCGTAGACATCGCTGGGATTAGAAAATGGTAAGTTTTTAATATGCATTTTCAATCTTGCCCGAGTATCTGAACACTGGCTGGTGAGGTGTCTGGCTGGCTTCCCCACGTTCTTGCCCCTAACATTCTATCCATGCATGCTTTGGGGAATGGGCAACTTTATTAAATTATATGTTTGGTAGACTACGCAGATTAATAATCCTGGTTATTAGTGTCCTAGGAGTATTTCTGCAAGCCATAGAAATCTAAACTGCTCTTTCTTTTATATAAATAGGCTTATCAGGTACCAGATAGATCATCCACCAGGATATGGCTGTAACGATGAATTTTACCGCAATATTCGTCACAAACATCTGCAACATAACCGTGGTGCTGACAATGCCGGTAAAGGCTATGAGCGGGAAAACTATGCTGTCGATTGGCGTGGAAATCACATTAGAAACCACAACCCGCAGCCATTGCGGTTTATTCTTGCCAAAGCCAGAGGTCCACCATTGATAGGTCTGGGTATCAGCAAGCTCAGAGACAATCTGGGCTATGATGCTGCCGATCACAATGCGAATCTGGATTCCAAATAAAAACCCCCACGCGCTTTGGCCGCCTGCAGCTGCCCAACTGGTTTCAGCAGGGAGCGCAACAACCAATTGGAAGTAGAGTGCCGCAATAAGATTGATGATGCTTGCAAGAATGATGGTTGTAATTGCTGCCTGTCTGCCCAATTGCTTGTGGATAAGGTCCCGCCAGGTGAAGGTGAGGCAATAGATAAAGCCAGCATCCATGACTAGGCTGCCGAAATAGGTTACCTTAGTTGCTGCAATATTGCCTGCGAAAGAGAAAAAGATATAGATGCCTGCGAGGGCAATGGTTGCCTGGACTTTGGTGAGGCGAAGCGATTTCCAAAATGCATACACTAAGTCACGCGGATGTCTCATACTGTTGAAAATTAAGAGGCTATTCTTAAATCTTTCGGGTGCTCCGGTTCTGTCCCGAATAAAGGTTAGCAGCCTCAGTCAAACCTAATTTAATCAAATAACGAACTGACAAGGGAGTAGCCCCAGTCGGGGATATGCCAGTTTCCCGATTATGTCTTCCAAGGTTTGAAGCTGCTAACTCGAGCTATAGCGAGATTCAGGACAGAGCTGGGTTCCATCATCCAAGAGAGGCATATTCTTTCTGGAATGCTTGTATAAATTATTCAACCCTACTTTGAGCAGGTGATTCACAAAAGTTAACCAACAAAAGCTTTAAATAGGGGTGTTATTTTTTGACAAGAATGATTGTTTACGTCTTTTTAATAAGTATACTCGCATTGGCATTTGCCGCCTATTTTGCGCGTGATGTTCTGAAGCAGGATAAAGGAAACGCAAAAATGCAGGAGATAGCGAATGCTATCCGGGAAGGGGCTAATGCCTTCATGAAAAGGCAGTATACTACCATTGGGATAATTTCAATTATTGTTGCAGTAATAATCTTGGTGGGATATTCAGCATTCGGAAAACAGGATTTTGGAATTAAGACCTCAATTGCTTTTATTTTTGGCGCCTTCTGTTCTGCTCTCTCAGGGATCATAGGGATGTGGATTTCAGTACGGGCTAATCTAAGGACAGCCGCTGCTGCCAAAAAGAGCCTAAACAAGGCTCTGCAAATGGCAATAAGAGGCGGAGCTGTTTCAGGCATCACCATAGTTGCAATGTCACTGCTGGGAGTCGCTTTGATTTATTATGCATTTGATGGATTGAACAATCCAACAGAAGTTCCTTTCCTCATAGTTGGTTTTGGTTTTGGCGCGAGCTTCGTTGCATTATTCGCCCAATTAGGCGGCGGTATTTATACTAAAGCTGCTGATGTGGGGGCTGACCTGGTTGGAAAGCTTGAATCCGGGATTCCAGAAGACGATCCCAGAAATCCAGCCGTTATTGCTGACCTGGTAGGCGACAATGTTGGCGACTGCGCTGGGAGGGGTGCTGATTTGTTTGAAAGCACTGCTGCCGAAAATATTGGCGCCATGATCATCGGAGTTGCTTTATTCCCTTATTTTGGAGTTAATGGCATATTATTCCCGCTTGTAGTTCGGGCATTTGGCTTGATCGCAACGATTGCAGGTATCTATATAGTAAGGGTAAAAGAGAATGGAAATCCCATGCGTGCCCTTAACAATGGCTTTTATTTTACCAGCACCTTAGCTGCATTGTTTTTTTACTTTGTTACTATGAAGATGCTCAATAACATATGGTTTTTTTATGCAGGATTGGTGGGGATTGTAACAAGCATTTTAATCGTGTTGATCACTATCTATTATACCGAAGGCACTTTTAGGCCTGTAAAATCAATTGCAAAAGCATCCCAAACTGGGCATGCAACTAATTTAATATCCGGCTTTGCGGTTGCTCTGGAATGCACTGCGCTGCCGGTGATAGTGTTATCAGCTGCTTTGATATCCTCGTTTTACTTTGGCACTCAAAGCGGAATACCTCATGGGGGCTTATATGGGACTGCAATTGCAACCATGGGTATGCTAATAACATGCGCATATATACTTGCTATGGATACCTTTGGCCCTATTACCGACAATGCGGGAGGGATTATTGTAATGAGCAACGCTCCTGCCAATATCCGTAGAAGAACAGACAAATTGGATGCTGTCGGAAATACAACAAAAGCATTGACCAAAGGGTATGCAATTGGCTCTGCCGGATTGGCTGCATTTTTATTATTCTCAGCATATCTTGATGGGGTTGCAAAATACGGTACGCCATTAGCCGCGGTTGATCTTTCAAAAGTTTCGGTGTTTGTTGGCGGCTTGATTGGGGGAATGTTAGTATTCTTATTCTCTGGATTTGCCATACGCGCAGTGGGCGACGCTGCGTATTCTATAATCAACGAAGTCAGGAGACAATTTAAGAAGATAAAAGGCATTTTGGAAGGAAAGGCCAAGCCAGATTATGCACGAGCAGTTGATATTTGCGCAAAGGCTGCATTAAAAGAGATGGTATTGCCCGGACTTTTGGTTGTTGTTGTAACGGTAGTAGTTGGCGTCCTGTTGAAAGCAGAAGCAACTGCTGCATATCTCATGGTTGCGACGATTGCAGGAATTCTGATGGCATTGCTTATGAACACTGGTGGCGGTGCCTGGGATAATGCCAAGAAGCTCATTGAAGAAGGCCACCATGGCGGCAAAGGCTCTGAATCCCACATGGCTGCAATAACCGGCGATACTGTTGGAGATCCTTTCAAGGATACAGCAGGCCCATCATTGCATGTTCTGATAAAATTATTGAGCACCATAACACTTGTTCTAGTGCCGTTGTTTGTATAGAATTATTGAAGATTTTTTCAGAATGCATCATAAGAAAGAAAATAGCATTAAAACCGGCTCTGTAGAAAATCTCGCTTCGCTTGGGTTAGCAGCTTCAAACCCCTCATTCTGAAGTACAATAACTGACATTCTTCGAAGGAGCCATCCCTTTTGTCAGTTCGCTATTTGATTGGATTAGGTTTGACTTAAGGCTGCTAACCTATATTTTCTACAGAGCCATTAAAACCGAAAGGATTATATACTATAACTAATTATAGTATACTATGGCAACTACCATCCAAATAAGCGATGACCTTCAAAAGGAATTAAGTAAGAAAAAACTGTATGATCGGGAAACCTATGAAGAGATATTGTGGAATTTGATAGAAGACACCATGGAGCTATCAGAACAAACAAAGAAGGATATTGAACAATCCAGAAAAGAGATTATCGAGGGTAAGACGGTCTCACTCGAGGAAATAAAGAAAAAATTAAGGATTTGAAATGTATTCAATAGAGTTCTCTGAAACCGCTGAGAAGCAGTTCAATAAGCTACCCAAAGATATACAGATTAGGATAGTATCTTCACTTGAACGCATAAGAATTCGACCGCAAAAACACGTTTTACGGTTGGTGGGAAGTCCCTATTTTCGCTTGCGGGTTGGCGATTATAGAATAATTTTGGATATTAGAGATGATAAATTAATAATTTTAGTGATTGTAGTAGGGCATCGTAGAAACATCTACGGTCAATAAGCACATTCTGGCTGAGGAGTACCCTCCATATTTTTTTCTGAAAAATTCAAAGAAGCTTACCCAAAACTCCCTAATTTCTTTTGCCCTTCTCTGTGGGATAATTCTTCGCTGTTAAACCCTAAGACGTCAACTATTGATGCTATTGCCGGTATTACCTGGTTGTTGATATAATAGTCAGCATCATATTCGCCTGTCTTGACCTCTTCCGGAAGCTTTGCCCTGTCCCTGATGCGCTCCTTGCCTGCAGTAACTATATACTTGATGATAGAACCGGGTCCTACAGTCATGCCTTTCTGCTTCATGCGGGAGGCAACTGCAACATGGGGGCCTATAGCATCATAACTGGCAATCTCTTTCTGCAGCTGGGTATGCATTATTACCTTTTCGTTGGGAACCTCTTTCTTCCTCAGCCGCTCTACAATCTTCTGTATGTAGGCAAAGGCCTTGTCTTTGGCATTCTCCTTAAGCACAATATGCAACACATTTTCCTGGACTTCCTTCGCAATCGGGCTCCAATTCCTTCTTACAGTCTCAAAACCCCGTATCTTGAGTTTGCCGTCTTCTGAGATAAGCGCATATTTCTTCTTAGCCCCATAGGGGCCAGCCTTTGCAGCAACAAAGATTCCTCTTGGATAAAACCCCTCATATTCCAGTTCCATGACTCCGGGCAGGCCTGCATTGATCTTCTCCATAAATGCGTCGCCTTCCTTCTTGCTTTTCTTGCCCAGTGCCAAAAATACTGAATCAGTGTCAGAGTAGATGACCTTGAAGCCTGATTTCTCTGCCTCGTCAATGACTTTGTGGATGTAGTACCTACCATAAGCAGTAATTGCATTGACACACTGGTGGGAATACCAGCGTGCTCCATAAAATCCCAAGTACCCATAGAAAGAATTAGCCAGCAGCTTGAGGCTGTGCAGCCTGGCTTCCAGCAGCGGCGTGATTATGTCGCCTTTAGTTTTAGCCCCTTCCTCTTCTTTGATGATTTCCTTGATGCGCATCCTGCGCTTGATGAGATCATCCATCATGGTAGGCACAAAGCCCTTCTTTTTTGTGCAGAACCAGAAATCGCTTCCATCGATGGGAACTTTCTTGGCCTTATCTTCGCAGCAGCTGCAGTTTAATGTTGCAGGAGAGATATTATGGGAACTGATAATGCTGGGGTATAGGCTGCGGAAGTCAAAGACTGCAATGTCTTCATACAAACCTGGTTTTGGCTCGAATACGAACGCCCCTTTGGCCCTCAGCATCCGTCTCTTAACAACTTCGTCACGATTGGGGCTGTCTGGCGCAAGCTCATTGAACTGGGATTCATTTCTCAGCAAATACCATTCCACTAACTGAGAATAGCCCATGCGATTTATGTCAAACAGGGGCAATCCCACTATCTTTACCATCTCCGTGAGGGTTGACAGCATCTTTTCAGTCAGCTTATAGGTAAGGACCGCATCATGCAAGTTATAGGTAACAAACTCGCTCAGTTTCTTGTCAGAGGCATCCCAGAGAACTGATAACTGGTCCATGTCAACCTTGATCTTCTTTTCTCCGAGAAGTTCAGATGCCACTTCATCAAGGCCGAAGAGGTCGGTGTCAAGCTGCCCGATGCGCCGTATGAACTTGAAAATGTCTACATGAGCGATGCCAAATATGCGGGTTGTGGTGATGGTTGCCCTTTTGTTTATGTTTATTTCAGAACCGTCAATCCCCAGGTCAAGCTTCACCTTGTACTTCCTGGCTCTGGCCTCAATATAGGGCATATCAAAACCGTCGGAATAATAGCCGGTCAGGATATCCGGCTTGTATGCTTTAATGATTTCTACAAATTTTTCAATCAGGGCTGCTTCGCTTTCCACCTGTTCCGCACCCTCAATTCTTTTCCATGAGATTACCTTATTGAAATTCTTGCCATGGAAGGCAATCATCAAGATTGGGTTCTTTGCGGCATTTATTGAGCCATCCTTGCTATAAGTCTCAATATCAAATGCCAGTATATGCGGCTGTACAGTATCCTCCGAAACATTGTTTATCGCAGTTGCTGCAAAAGTCAACGGCGATGCCTGCGTAACAAAATCACCCTCTGCTTCAGTCAAAGTCATAGGTGTAATGCCTTTATCAATCAGGTAACGCCGCACAAATAACACATCATACTCAGTGGTGGCTTCCACCATGTCCCAGCCCTTTACTACTTCCTGTATGTTTGGTATGTCCCGGGGGAGGCTGGTGAAGACTTTCCATGCCTTTACTTCCTTACCCATAAAGTTCTTTTCAGCCTCTTCTACTCTAATCACTGAAGCTGTTTCTCCTTCCCTGATTTCAACCTTTATCTTGAGAAGCTTTTCCTTCACTTCAGAATTCTTTGCTATAATGTAGAAATACGGCTCAAAAGAATCATCAGTAATTATAACCTGTTTGCCATCAATGGTTCTGCCGGCTATATAGATGACTGCTTTACCATTGTTCACCCGATAGGTCACATCAATGGGGAAAAATTGCAGTTTTTCAGGCATGCCCCTCGGTAGACATAGAGCGTATATAAAGGTTTTTACTTCAGTGGCATCAATACCGGATGCTCCATTCCACCTTTAGAAGGGCATCGGTTAAGGATTCTTTCTGGCACTTAATTTTTCTTTAGCAAGTAATCTGAGCTTAGGATATGCCTTTTTGGTGAAATCAATGACCTTTTTCGCATATTCCTCATCCAATATCGTTCCATAATAGATCATTCCGTTTCTAAAAAATCTCATCTGGTCTGCAAATTGTACGTCTTTCTCATCAAAACATAGAATTCTCATATAGGACACTTCAGCTTCATGTGCTCCCATGCCAGAAGCATTATAACCCTCCAAAAGCATCCTTGCCCTTATCAGTTCCATCAATATGTCGTAGCATGACTTGACAAAATCATTAGCATTGGTGTCGTTTAATGGTATCTTTTTTATTTTCTCTAATAAATTGTGGTTACTATTTTCAGATTCTTTGATCAGAAACTCTGCTCGTGACCTATCGATACTTTGTTTCTTGACAATTCTGTTCGTGATGAACTCATCAAATTTCCTTATCCCTTTCATAGCTCAACGCCCCCCATGAGCACAATCCCATTGCACAAATTCTCTTTCAAATGCCGGTGAATTTTCTTGAATGAATCATAAAAATTTATGTTAATGTTCCTTTCTAGCAATTTTTCATACGGTGCGGCATCGATTAGTTTATCCTTTCTGCCAACAATTGCAATATCTATATCAGAGTTTACCATGTCCTCTCCTCGAGAATAGCTTCCGAACAACAGTATTGATGCTCCTGCAAATTCTTTTTCCAAGAAATCTGCAAGTCCTGACTCATAAATCTGCTTCAAGTTATCTGCCCTTTTCAGCTGCATCACTTTATGGTGGTCCCTGTTCAATTCAATAGACCACCGTTTTGTCTCCTTGTCCTGCTGTATCTTGATTAGGCCTTCCTTTTCCAATCCAGGCAGGGCTTTCATCACTGCTGGCGGTGTCACATCGAGGATTTTTGAGATCTGCCTTTGGTTTAATGATGCTCCGGCTCTCACAAATAAAAGCCTTAAAATCTCCTGCTGGAGGTTAGTTAACTTAAGTTTATATATATTAATCATAGTTAATAGGTATTTACTTTAGTTTATATATCTTTTGGTTTCAGACAATCCAATGGGCTTCGTATTGTTAGATGGTTTGCGGCAACATGGCAGTACACATTAGTTGTCTGGATGCTTGCATGGCCCAATGCTCTCTGCACATCTTCCATATAAAATCCATTCTCAATAAGATGGGTTGCAAAGCTATGCCGCAAGGTGTGGGGATGAACATTTTTTGTGATACCTGCTTTCTTAGCAGCTTTTTTTACAATTACCTGAACTGTTCTGTGGCTGATATGGCCTTGTAAACCAGGAAAAAGAAAGTATCGTAAGTTGTTTTCATGTATGTAATCCTCCAAAAAACTTCTTATTTTTTCTGCAATAATGAACTGCCTGTCTTTGTTTCCTTTTCCAGACCTCACCCAGCCATGCTCTTTGGAGAATTCAAGGTCATGCACCTTTAAATTAATCAGCTCAGACAGCCTCATTCCAGAGGAGTACAATAATTGGATCATCAGCTTGTGCCTTGGATTTTCAATTGCATCAATCAACCGCATGGTTTCCTCTTGCGTCAATACGCTTGGAAGCTTCTTTGGTTTCTTGGCATGTCTTATCCTCACCACCAATCGCTTATGATAAATCTCGCCGAACAAGAACTTCAAGGCATTCAAATGCAGGTTTATGGTGCTTGCAGACCTATCCTTTTCAACCAGGGAATCAAGAAAATCCTGCACATCCTTCTTGGTTACTTGTTTTGGATCTTTGGAACAAAACCTAAAGAAACGGTCCAGGCAATAACAGTATGAACTGATAGTTCTTCTGCTGTAATTTCTTCTTAGGCATTCCTTTCTGACTAATTCTAACATCTTACACCTCATTGCTGTTCGCTTCTTGTTTCAAACTCAATGAGTATATCAATTTCTCTAACAAACAGCACCATTAGTTCGAAAAGGCAACAACAATATGGGCTGTCGGACTTTGTCCGAGCTGACACCCCGAAGGGGCCAACCCCTGTCAGCCAGCCATGTTGTTGCCTTCTTGCTGAATCAACAGCCGGTGGCTGGTTATTACTCATCAAGTGAGGGAGTTCTGCTGGAACTCAGATTCCTTTATGGTACACCTATTTAAATAGCTTATGCGGGCATGTCTTGTGGGAAGTGGTATGTGGATTTTTTGACTATAAGGCTTGATTCGCCTGAATTTAGGCATTTTGGGCGTGTCCAGTGGAGTAGCTTTATTCCGGATGGAACCCGGCATTTCTGTTTTATTGCTATCTTTTCATGTTTACCTCCTTCAAACATGTTGCGGAGTTCGTTTTTCCTAATAATTTCGTTACAACAAAACCAATATGGAAATCTCAATCCTAAGTGAGAGCTAAATTTTCGGAGGTGAAATACATGAAAAAAGCAATACAAAAAGAAATTTGTCTTAAGAGATGGTATCTCTTAAACAAGCTGTATGGAGACGCCAAATGGCTAATAAATTCAGGTAAGCCATTGAATCAAAAACATGCCATATGGAAAAACAACTTTGACAAGTTTGTCATAGAGCTTTCAAAGCAAGATAAAAAGCTAGGTTTACTCTAGCTTCTTTTTCTTTTTTTCTATATAGAAATTATGTATAGTTCACTGATCAGTTTATACAAAAAAATAGATTATGAAAGCTAAAATAGTGCCCTTCTAGAGCCCATAAATCACAAATTCACCAGAATTCGTATATATACTGTTATATGCAATATTTTTGCCTCACCAACGATGGCTAAAGCACCTCAAAAACAGGCACATTTCTTATTTTCCACTTCGCGGCAAAATTATTGCTTTGCAATACCAGAAATATGCTATTTTCTCGGTGTTCGGCAAAAATACTTTTCGCTCCTTCAATCGCTCCGCAAATTGTGGGTTGCCTCAA
>C687J35174_10003538_pt1 | contig 21452 bp, 21 predicted proteins | sample RifCSPhighO2_01_FD_35174 | JGI IMG/M metagenome (IMG submission 35174) | reverse complement strand
TTATTATTATTTTACTTGTTGAAAATGGAAGAAAAAGAAATAAGAGCGAGATTAATTATTGAAGTAGTTGGCCTGCCAAAGGAACATGTTTCTGAGACTTTAAATAAATTAATTGAAAAAATTAGAGATGATAATGTGCTTATTTTAGAAAAACAGGAGATTTTTGAGCCTGTAGAATTACAGGATATGAAATTATTCAGCAGTTTTGTTGAAGCTGATATAAAATTTCCTGGAATAGACAAATTAGTAGGNTTTTGTTTTGATTTTACACCAAGTTCTGTTGAAATTTTAGAACCAATGAGCTTTATTTTTGATGCTAAATTTCTAAATTCTATGTTAAATGACTTTATTACTAAATTACACAGATACACAATGCTAATAAGAAACTTAGANGCTGAATATGCTTTGTTAAAAAAAGAAGTTGATAATGAAAAACAACAGCCAATTAATTAATATTTTTTTCTTTTTTTACCTANTCTCAAATATAATGTCAGGAAGATTAATAAGAATACCAGAATTACTGCAAAAATTGATATGTAAACTATAGTTTTTTTGCTTAATNTCTTTTTTTGCCCAGCTGGTTTTATGTCTTGCTTTGTTTCTGATGTTTCTGTTTCTATAGTTTCCTGAGTTTCTATATTTGGTATTTCTTCTTGATAAATCTGGCTTTCTGTAATTTTTATGCTAATTGGAAGATTTGTTTTTGTTTCTTTATTTGATATTAATAAATATCCNTTATATTCACCTACNTCAATATCCCTGTTTACATTGATGAAAAAAGTCAATCCTAATGATTTTTTAGTTTCTAAAAATTCTATATTATTAAAACCTATCTTGATTATTTGTTTTAAATTTTCTGAGATTGACAATGCTAAATTTGACAAATTTTTATCTAGATTATTTTCCAGAAATATGCTTGATTCTGCATAATTACCAAAAGGAAATTCTAAATCAAATGAATNAATATAGTTTTTTATTTCCTCATTTTTATAAAAAGACAATTTGTCTCTTTGTTCGTTTAATAACAAAAAAACTGGAATTATGAAGAGATTATTGTTNTAATCTATTTTTATATTTAATCTATCTTTATCTTTTACCAGACTTTCTATTATATTGAAATAAAATGAATCTTCTGAATTTTTTGCAATTGTCAGGTTATTATTAAAGATGTTTGTTGAATTTGAATCTTCTGATATTTTCACATTTAATATGTTATTTCCACTATCTTTTAAATCTACTTTGAAAAAATTCTTTTCTCTTTGATTAAATATTAAATAAGGTTTAGCAGATAATAAATTGTTTTCTTCTTTCTTAACTAGGAATTTTTTATCAAAAGTATCTGTTCTCAATATCTCGTTATCTATATATTTTATACTAACAACTAAGAAATACTCCCCTTCTCCAACTTCCGGAACATCAAAATAAACAAAATATTTTTCATCTGTTATTTTTGCTAATAAAAAACCAATATTTGTCTGCTGGANCTCTGAATTTAATATTTTTATATTNCTTGGAGCAATTTCTTCAACTAAATTCTTAAAATTTAATTCTGCCTGAAATGTTTCTTTAGGGGAGTAAGTTTCCTTGAATATTGATATTTCAGCATTAGCTATATAAATATTTAGAATTAGAATTAAAAAAATATAAAAAAATTTCATTTCTCTAATAATTTTCTTGCTTCTCTTAAAGATTTCTCCAGATCTTCCTCAACTTTTGATTTTATTGATTTGACTTTTACTATTGGCTTTAATAAATCAATAGGNCCTTTAAATTCTGTTTTTTTTGATTCAACTAATTTTGGCAATACAAAAGTGGGCCTTTCTTTTGGTTGAGATTTTGATTTTAAAGCTGGTAATTTTTTATAAGCTAAAAAACCTATTACCCCCAAAATTATAGCTATTAACAAGAACCATAAAAATCCAAAGCTTCTTTCTTCTTTTGTTTCTTCTTCTGGTTCTTCTTCTAGTTCTTCTTTTGTTTCTTCTTCTGTTGATATTGATTCACAGTCAGAAGGGCAAGAAGATGGCGATTCAGAAGAGTCACAAACACTATCACCACAAAAACAATCTAATGGGCATGATAAATAATCTTCACCAGAATTTATGTCACAAATATTGTCTTCATCACAAGAGGTTTCTAATGTTGTAGTTGTCTGGGGCGTTAATGAACTTTCCCCTAAATCAATTTCGTCATTTGGATAAGCTGAATATAAAACAACTGAAGTATCTAGAATATTTTTATTCCAAGAAAAATCCTTGTTGTCTTGCTGTAAATCTAACCATTCTCTTAATTGGTCTATTTGAGCCTGATGCTGACTATCATCCAGGGCTAATGCAGCTATTGCTGTATCAAAAACATTTCCAAAGCTTTTATCTGTTTTCTGCAAATTGCTTAACTCATTTATGTAGTTTTGTTTTTGTGTTATTATATACAAAAATGCATTGCTTTTTACATCATTTTCCCTAAAATTTTTCCTTAAATATATTAATGAATTTACATCCGGATTTAACTCTTCCAAAATCCAATTTGTTATTAAAGTATCTTCATAAGAACCGAAATTTCCGTTATTTATTTTTATTTTTGCCTGATTACCAGTTATTACATCATCATTTAAAAAATAAATTCCTGCATCCCTATAAACTGATGATATTTCTCCTGAAAAAGTGCATTTTAAATCAAATTCTAATGCTGCTTTTGTTAATAATAAATTTTGTTCTAAACAACTTCCTAAATTAAAGAAAGTACTTGGAGTTGTGCATTTATCTGAAGTTATGAATCCTTTGTCTACATTTATTTTTTTAGTTGCTGCCTGGGTTGTTGTATAAGTTACATCACATTGTCCATTGCTGTCTGTTTTTATTTGGAGCAACCATTCTCCTGTTAAAGTAATATCTTGATGAGATTTTAACCAGTCCAAAGGCTTATCGATATTTTTTCCAGATTTACTTAAAGCCAATGCCACCAAAGCAGTTTCCTTTGGTTTACAAGAACCTTTAGGCCAACAATCTGCAGGATCTTTTTGATTTTCCAAATATTGAATTAAAGAATTACCCCCATTAACTTCTGATAAAGCTAAAGCAGCCCATGCTGATGAATAAATATCTGTTGGTTTCTGAGAATTTAACCACTCGTATGCTGGCGTTAAATTAGCTGCAAATGTATTTAATGAAAATAAAACAAGTACTAAGACTAATACACCTACTTTTTTTGAAAACATAAAATATACCTTCTTTTATTACTTCTAAAAGGTTGATAATTTATATACTTTTCTGATTAAAAGGCTTTATGGAAGATATACTTGCAAAAGGACATAGGAGTGTAGTTTATTTAATTGAATTCAATGGAAAAAAAGCTGTAAAAAAAGTTGAAAAAATAAATATTTGTGCTATTAACAGGATACAGAATGAGATTTTTTGGCTCAATAAATTAAATAAATATAAAATAGGCCCAAAATTATATTCTTCCGGGCAGAATTATTTTATTTGTGGATATATAGATGGAAAAAGAATTATAGATTATTTTAAAGAATCTGAAAATCCCAAAAAAATTATTTTAGATGTTTTAAAACAATGCAGAACTATGGATAAATTAAAAATAGATAAAAAAGAAATGTCCAATCCTTATAAACATATAATTATTAATAAAAATAAAGCAATTATGATTGATTTTGAGAGAGCAAAGTTTAGTTTAAAACCTTCTAATGTTACTGCTTTTTTTCAATTTTTAACTTCTAAAAAGGTTTATTCTATTTTAGAAAAGAAAGGAATCTTTATTAATAAGGATAAAGTAATTGATTTATTAAGAAATTACAAAACTAATTATTCTGAAAAGGATTTTAATAATTTAATTAAAAAGATAAAAATTCATTAATTATTTTTTTGTATCTTCAATTGTGACTTTTTTTTAAAGATGTACTCTTTTGGGTAAANTGCTATTGTAGGATCTTCTAACAATGGCCTAAGCACTTGTTTTAGTTATATTATAAATAGACATTAAACCATTTTGATTTACGTACTCTCTTAATATTTTTAGAGTTTTTTTAGCGCATCNTTCTCCCTATTCTTTATCATTAATACAGACAAAAATAGGTCTTTTATATTTTTTATTTACTAATTCGATTTTAACCTTTTTTAGAAAAAAGGCTTAACCAAAAAAACTCTTTGGTTTTAAAATTTTAAAAGAAAGCTTTTTAAATATATTTTTAGCCAGTTTTTAGATGGTTACAACTGATAGGGAAAAGTTATTTGGTTTTGCTAAAGTATATTATAGCAAATTATTTGTGAACTACGATGATCCAACAAAGGCTTTAGATATATGGTTTGAGCATCTTCGTGATTTATATCAAAAAGGTGCTGTTGACAGAGCTAAATCTGTTGCTGGTGAATCAAGAACTGCAACTGAATTAGATTCTAAGTTGGATATTTTAATTCAGAGAGAACAATTCAAGCCTTTAGTTCTTGCAAGTGCGAAAGAGGACTTTAAGAAAGAAGAAAATTAATTTTCTTTATTTATTTTTTTCATTGTATGCTGAATTGGATTTTTAATTTTTTTACAATAGAAATCAGGTTTACAGACCAACATCCCNGTATAATAGCTAGGATTATCGCAGTTTGGGGGAGGAATCTCCTGTTTTTGTCTTTTATGCCAATTTATCTGTGAAATAATATATCCTTCTCTTAAAGGTTCATAGTTTACCTTGTTCCATTCTAATAATCTTGTTTGTATTTGGTCTAAAGACCAGCCCATCTTTTTTAAAAAATTAATTAAAATGAAAATTGCTCTTTTTCTTCCATCTTGCTGAATTCCTTGTAGTATTAATTTGATGCATGGGGGNAAAAATTCTTCCTTAATTGCTATTTTTGGAATTTCATATTCTTTCTTTGCTTGGAACAATTCTTTTCTTGTTTTTATTTGAATATCTTTTCTTGCAGAGATTTTTGAATAAAAATCAAATGCTTGAATAATTAAATCCGAAGCATCTGCTTTGTTTCCTTTAAATTCTAAAAAAGGCTCTTCAATTTTTATTTTTTCTATTTTTGCGTCTTCCCTGTTAAATTTTAAAATATTATTAAGGTTAATAGGCATGCTTACTAAACCGCTTTTTTCGTTTATGCTATAAACAGACCTGAATAAATGCCTTGGCGAAATTAAAACAGAATCTATATCAATAACTTTGAAGGGATTAAACTGGTTGTTTTCTTTTAATTCATTTGTGGATTTTTTTAACTTATTACTTATGTCCTCTANTGAGAAATTATCAANGATTTTTTCTTTTAAATGATCTTTTATGAAATTTTTTAAATAATAATTTACTACTTTAATGCCGTCTGGGAATAATGTTTTAGTTTCTTTATTATTTACTCGGGAAGGAAAACTTTCAAAAGGAATTCCAATATGCATTCCGTTATTACCTGAAAATTTCACTGAAATATTTTTTACGTTATGGAATTTTAATGCTTCGATAATTAAATAAGCACAAATTTTGGAGATCTCGAAAATTTTTGTATCTAAATCTATTATAATATCAAAACCAGTTCTTAATCCTTCTAATTCTTTTTGAGACATTCCTGTTTTTAATTTTAAAGGGTCTTTAAAGCGCTCTAATGAGACATGAAAAGAGGTTGCGCCTTGTTTAGCCAATTCTAAAATATCATTCTCATATTCTAATGTGTCAGGCCTTTTTCCATAGCCTTTTTCCCCAAAATTAACAGCTACTTCTCTGTTTTTGGATAATTTAATTATCTCTTTTTGAATATCCTTTCTACTGTAGAATTTTAAGATATCATAATTTAACAATTTGTTCCCCCATTATCTTTTATATATANAAATGTTTATATTTATTTTTATTTTTTTAATGCTTTATGGACCCTAATAAAGCACATTATGTTGTTGCTACTGCAATTATTGTAAAAGATGGAAAATACTTAATTGCAAGAAGATCTAAGAGAGAAAAGGCTTTTCCAGGTTTATGGACAGTGCCTGGCGGAAAATTAGAATTAAATGATTATTCTAAAAGACCTAAGGATACAGAAGATTGCTGGTATAATGTTTTTGAATATTTAATTAGAAGAGAAGTTATTGAAGAAACAGGATTAAATGTTAAAAACATAAAATATTTAACAAGCTTGAGTTTTATNAGGCCTGACAATATTCCAACAATTGTTGTAAGTTTTTTTGCTGATTATGATTCTGGTGAAGTTACTTTNAGTAAAGATTTAATTGATTATGCTTGGATTGANTTAAAAGAAGCTAAAAAATATTCATTAATTGGTGGTATTTANGAAGAATTAGAGATGCTGGATAATTATTTAAAGACTAATTTTTTGAGGGAATGGAATAAGAAATAAGTATTTTCNTTATTCTATAAAAATGGCTTCTTTAAAATCTTTTAAGTGATGATCTCCAGTAATGATTTTTGCTTTTATTTCTCTTGCAATTACTAATAATAAAGCATCAACTAAACCAAAATTTTTAATTTTTTCTCTTGTCTCTGCATGAATTATACCAGCTTCTTTTGCTATTTCTGGAGTTATGCTTATAATTTGTGAATTTGAATTTATTGCGTTATAAGCTATTTCTGCATTTTCTTTTTTTCTTTTAATTTTGCTTACCACTTCAGCAATTGTAATATTTAAAGAAATTATTTCNTTATCACTTAGGATTAGTTCTCTAACTTTTTCTCCTAACTTGCCTCCTGTTAAATATTCAACCCAGGCATATGCATCAATAAGGTATTTCATTCTTCTTCTAATTGACCTTTTAATTCATCTTCTTCTGTAAAACGTCCAATTCCTTTTAGAGTACCAAAATAGTCTTTTTTGGTTTTTTTTATTTCTATTTCTACTAGTTCATTTTCTTTTATTCTTTCGGCTTTGACTATATTTGCCGGTATTGTAACTACCAAGGATCCTCCGATTGCTCTAGTTTTTGAGTATGTTTTCATTTTTATTATATATGAGTTATATATTATTTAACTTANGTTATATATAAATCTTTTTAGTGGTAGGTTTAATAATCTATTTTCTTAAATAGAATAAAAAATAATTATTTAATTAGAAATTTATTAATTTGTTTTTTTGCTTGTTCTCTTTTCTTTTGATGTTCTTTTAAGAATTTTATAACTTTTTCTATTAAGATTTCTTTTAATTCTCCAGTTAGTAATCTTCCTGATTTATAATCGTCATGAATCTTCATTAATTTTTTATCATCTGGCTCAAAGAACATTCTTAACCATTGGTAAGATACGTCTATGTCTGGATTTCCTCCTTTTTTTCTATGTTCTTCTATTGTTGCTTGTCCACCTGAAAAAGCGTATTTTTTAATTTTATTTTCGCTTTCTTTTGAAGAATCTGTAGTGTAAATTGCAGATGATTCTTCTGATGNTGACATTTTTCCTAATGGTCCTGTTAAAGGCGGCAAGAAAATTCCCTGAATTGAAGCTGGTTTATAATATCCTAATTTTGGCAAAATATCTCTTGTAATTCTGAAATGGACATCTTGGTCTATTGCATGGNGAATTAAACAAGGAATTTTTTTATTTTTTAAAACTGATGGCAAAAATGCTGGAACTGCTTGCATTGAAGTATAAAATATTGCTCCAATATTTGATTGTTCATTTAATCCAAAAGCTGCTTTAACTGTTGAAAAAGTTATTTTTTTTGCAACTTTACAAGCTTCTTTATACATTAAGTCTGCATTTTTTGTATCTATTAAGAATTTAGTTTTTTTAGGATCAAAACCTAATGCAATTACATCAAGCATATTCTCATGCAAATATTCTTCTGANTTTTCTAAGGATAAATTTTCTTTAAACAGGAATTTTTCTTCATCTGGAAATTGAAATAATAATTCAGTTTTGAATTTATCCTGCAACCATTTTGTAAATACCCAAATCATTAAGTGGCCTAAATGTACTGGGCCAGAAGGCGCTCTTCCTGTATAAATATAAAATTTATTCCCTTTTTCATATTCATCTAATAACCAATTTATATCTCTATGAGCAAAAAATATTTTTCTTCTTAGCATGAAATGCAATTCTTTAGTATGTTTTTGTATTCTATTTAGAATAAGATTATCAATTTTTTGAACACCAAATTGTTCTACTAATTTATCATAGTCTACTTCGCCTTTAACTTCCCATGGAGTAACTGTAAACTCTTTTTTTTCCATAGAATTGTTCTGGTTTTTGAATATTTAAAGTTTTAGAATTTTTATGCATTAGNTCCAAATCTCTCTAATTTTATTTTTTCTTCTGAAACACCAATTTGTTTTAATAATTTATTTGTTTCTTCTACCATTGGTGTTGGGCCAGCTATATAATAATAAGGTGAATTTATTTCTTTTATACAATGCCTTAACATTTGTTCGTCAATTCTTCCTGTTAATTTCCATGAATTGTTTTGAGCTGGTCTTGTTATTGTAAGGTTAATTTTTATATTTCTTTTACTATTTTTCAAGAACTCTTCCCTAAAGATTATATCATCTGGAGTTTTTGAAGAATAAATTATATCTACCTCAATATTATCTAGATTTTTGTCTTGGATATAACGCATCATGCACATTAATGGTGTAATACCTGAACCAGCTCCAATTAAAGCAATATGCTTATGAATATTTTCATCAAATATAAAATGTCCAAAAGGACCTGAAATTTCCATTTTTTCATCTTTTTTTATGAAATAAAGTCTTTTAGAAACTAAACCTGTTTCATAGGTCTTAACTGTTAGATCTATATGCTCTTTTTTTAATGGAGAAGATGATATTGAATAAGCTCTTTTTATAATTTTTTTCTCTCCATTTACTTTTACATCTGCGTTTATCATTACAAACTGACCTGGTTTAAATGAGAAAGATGGATCTACTTCAAACCTAATTGTTCTTGTGTCAGGTGTTTCATCAAAAACTTCTATTACTTTAGAGGTAAATTTTAACATTTGAAAACTAAAAATACTTGCAAAATTATATATATTTAAAATTTACTATATTTTATTGATGAATATAAAGGTTATTGGGCATTTAGACAAGAATTATATTGAAAATACATTAAATAAAACAAAGAGGCTTATTAAAATACCTAGAAATTTACATATTTATTTTCTAGAAAATATCAATTTATGTTATTCTATTAAATTACCTCGAAATATTCAAAAAAGACTTAAAATTGCTTGCTTGCATAAAATCTCTTTTTCTTTCAAGTATAAAAATAGGGGGGTGATCATAATTTATATGGATAAAGTTCTGGCTAAGAAGGAAGACAGTTTAATTGGATTATTATTGCATGAGATCAGCCATATTAACCAAATAAACAAGGGAGTATATAAAAAAGTTTTGGAAGATTTTGAGAAGATAATGGGAAGAAACCACCAATTATTTATGAAATTAAAATATGAAAAAAGGGATTTAGAGTGGTTATTTAATGACATTTCTACAATTTCTATTCTTACTTTAAAAGATATTTATGCAAATAATGAACTAGTCAAGAATAAATTAACAAAATATTTAATAACTTATTATAAATTAGAATTTGACAGAAAGATATGTCCAAGACCTGTTTTTTACGGCGATTTAAAGAAAAGCGCCCAATATGATTTGGATTTAATAAGATTGGTTTTTGAATTTGAATTAAGCTTAATTTCTGTAATTTTGCCTTTGTATAAAACTAAACGCGCTCATGAATTAGTAAGATATCTTTCAAAATGCTATGAATCAAATATTAATAAGGTTTCCAAAAAATGCCATGAATTAATAATTTTATATTTTAGGGATTTTAAGAAGAAAAACTTTAATAAAGAATTTTTTAATGCTGTATTTAGAAAAGTTTATTCTGTTTTAAAATANTTTTGCTATTTTTTAATTTATTCTTATAAAATGACTTTTTGGAAAAATATCAATAGNTATAAAAGGATTTTTTACAGCTAAAGATGCTGCAAAAAAATTAATTTATAAAGGCACTTGATTATGGCTCGACTAAACATTTTTGTTAAAAAGAGATTTTTAATAACAATAGAGCAAATATACCCATAATTTAGATTTACAATAATTTTTTAAAGGAGTTTTTTATAAAAAAGAAATATGTTTATAGCTTTATTTGGAAAACCATCTGTAGGAAAAAGCAGTTTTTTTAAGGCTGCTACTTTAGCTGAAGCAGAAATAGCTAATTATCCCTTCACAACCTTAAAAAGCCAGGAAGGAATTGCATATGTAAAGGTAAAATGTATTGAAGGAGAATTTAAGGTTAAATGCACTCCAAGATTTGGGTACTGCATTAATGAAAATAGGTTTGTACCTATAAAACTAACTGATATTCCTGGACTTATAGAAGGCAGTCATATTGGTGCTGGCAGAGGAAATGAATTTCTTACCAGTATTGCTTCAGCAGATGCATTAATCCACATTATTGATATTTCTGGGAGTACAAATGAAAAAGGAGAAAGTGTGAAGCCTTTAAGCCACGATCCTTTGAAAGATGTTAGATTTTTAGAGCATGAATTAGATATGTGGTATTTTGGAATAATGAAAAAAGGTTGGGAGAAATTTGCAAGGACTGTGCAACAAGAAAATCAAAATATAAAAAAAGCTCTTGCAAAACAACTTTCTAGTTTAAAAGTTGCAGAAGAAAATGTTGAAGAATCAATAAAAAAATTAAAATTAATCCACCATCCGACTGAGTGGAGTAATGATGATTTAAAGAGTTTAGCAAGTGAATTACGAAGAGTGACAAAACCAATTATTATTGCTGCTAATAAAATAGATATTAATGGAAGTAAATTAAATTTAGACAGATTAAAGGAAAGTTTTCCTGAATATACTATTATTCCTAGTTCAGCTGATTCTGAATTAGCTTTACGGGAGGCTGCAAAACATGAATTAATTGAGTATATTCCTGGTGAAAATAGCTTTAAAATTATTTCAGATAAATTAACTAAAGAACAGAAAAATGCGCTGGAATATATCCAAAAGAATGTTCTTGATATTTATGGAAGCACTGGAGTACAGGATATTTTGGATTTTGCTGTTTTCGATTTATTAAAATATTTAGCTATATTTCCTGGTGGTTTAAATAATTTAAAAGATTCTGAAGGGAGAACTATTCCAGATTGTTACTTGATGCCTGATGGTTCTAGTGCTTTAGATTTTGCATTTAGACTACATACTGATTTAGGAAACAACTTCATTAAGGCTTATGACGTTAGGGCAAAAAGAGTAATTGGAAAAGAATATTTGCTGAAGAACAGGGATATTATTGAGATTGTAGTTAAGAGATAAACTTTTGCAAGAAGCCCAGTCAAAATTATTTTTTAGTTTAAAAGACAATTAGGAGCTATTACTTTAACCCCATAGCCTCTTTTACCAAAAGAAAGATTTTCTTCTAAACCAAAAGACTCAATTATTCTGTCTTCTAATTTTATTTGTCTTTGTAAAATCTTTACTTTATTTACTCTTATTGAAGGTATTATCTCATTTGAGATTTCAATAAGAATTATTGCTTCTCTTTTTTGAATTCTGCCTTCGTCAAATTCTGCTTCAGTTTTTAACGGTGCATTTATTAAAGCCTGTGCTGATCTTAGTGAATTTAAGTAGTCTAAATCTGATAAGAACTGCTTTCTTTTTGATGGTTTTTTTTCTGTTTCTAGTAAATCAGAGATTATTAAGCTTAAGACATACAATTGATCATTGTCAACTCCCAACATTTTTAAATCCGGNAAATTAAGTTTTAACAGTCTCGGGACATCCATTATTTTTTGAGAATGTTCTGGCGTTTTTTTTATGGGTAGATCTAACATCCTTTTTTCCAGAGCATCATCGTCAATTTCTTTTAATTCAGATAAATCTTCATCTGATAATTTTCCTTTAAAAAATTCATAGGTTAAGAAATCATAATTGTGATTTTCATAATCTCCTGGCATAAGAATTAGTTCTAATTTTCTGGCTTTTATTATTGATTCAGCTATTCTGTATGTTTCTAGTTTAACTCTTGCTCTTCTTCTGCTTCCATAAAGCAATTTATAATCTGTTGGGTTTTCTAGCAAGACAATATAAATCTGGTTTTCTGCTTCTGGGTTTTTTATGTATAAAACAGAGCCATATTTTTGCAGATTTCTATGCATTTTAGTTTCTTGTCTGGCTTTCTCTCGCGTAGCTATCTCTTCTTTAGTTGTCGTAATAGCATCAGTCAACATTAGAACTATAAAAGCTCCTGTTAAATATTTAAATAAATTTTCTAATTTCATTTTGTTTTGGTTTATTTTTGGGATTTCTTATTTAAGCCAGATAAGCTTATAAATTTTTAGAAATTAAGAGATTTAATAATGCTAAAACTGTGGGCCTTTAGTGCAAGGCTTACACATTTTTTTATCTTTATCAAAACATTCCTGACAAACATAGGACAAACAATTATCACAAACCAAATCAGCCCAGTTTTTACCGCATATTGAACAAAGTGCTTTTATATCTGCCATTTTATAAGAACCTAGTTTCTTTTCATTCTCTAGGTTAACTAAAAAACTAAAATGCTTGTTTTTAAATTTATTCATAATTCATTAATGAGCTCTTAATAAAGTTTTCAGCTTTTTTTAACATATCTCTTGAGGACTTGAACTCTATCTGCTTTAAAGCTTCTTCATAATCAATCCATTTAAACCCTTTATGCTCAAAAGATATTTTAACTTCTTTTGTATTTGACTTTAATAAGTAATAGATAACTTCTTTACTAATTAATTTACTATCTTTTTTGAAGAAATATTTTAATTTTTCTTTAAACCCCAGAATTAGATTTACGTCTTCTAGCCCAGTTTCTTCTTTTATTTCTCGAAATAAGGTGTCTGTTTCTTTTTCATCTTTTTCTACATGACCTTTTGGAAAATCCCAATATTTATGTTGTCCTTTTTGGTCGTTTATTCTTTCATACTCTAATAAAAGATATTTTCTTTTATTATTTTCTTCAAAAAATATAATACCCCCAACTGATTTTTCTGTCAACATATCTAAAAAGAATAAATAGAGAATATAAAAATATTTATATTNAATTAATGAGTTTTTAGACTATGGTTTTATATATTATTTCTGGCTTTGCACAATCAGGAAAAACTACATTAGTAAATTTATTGCTAAAAGACCNGAAAATAGCCAGGATTGTCACGTCCACAAGCAGAAAGCCAAGAGAGGGAGAAGTTGACAAAAATGACTACTATTTTTTAAAAGAAGAGGATTTTAAAGACCTGNGCAAATTTATAGAAACTGCATTAGTACATGGAAATTATTATGGCACNTTGAAAGATGAAGTTAAAAATAAATTAAAACAAGAAGGCAAAAAAGTAGTTTGGGTAATGGATGTTCAGGGAGTAGCTAATATTTTAAAAAATCATAAAGATTTGGATAAAGACATGGTTACTATTTTTATTACACCAGAGAAATTTACTACTTTAATTCAAAGAATAAGGCTTAAGGAAGATTCTAATTCTGGGCAAAGAATTGAAAGCATAAGAAAAGAATTAACTTATCTATCTTTATTTAAATATTTTATCAACACTTCTATTTCTTTAGAAGAAAGCCTTGAAGATTTAAAAGGAGTAATTTATGGAAGTAAAGAAAAAATGATGAAATGTTTAGAATTTGCAAAGAATTTTAATATTGATAAGTTTCTTAGAAGTTAAAAAAACTTTAGGAAAATTTACGAAAAGAAAAATGGAATGTAATAAAGTTTTTAAATTTGACAATATTACCTAGACTATGCAGAAAACAATTTACAGAGTAAAAAAATTAGAGATTTTAGACTTTAAACCAAAAGAATCTATTTCATCTATAAGAATTACATTTACAAGAAATGATCAGGTAGAGCAAATAGTGAAACAATTTTATCTAAAGAACCCAGTGGAAATTGTGAACAGCATTTTATTGGAAATTAAGAAAAAAGACAGGATGATAGTGGAAGATAGTAATGATATTTTACAAAATATCTATATAACAAGAATTGAGAATGAAGAGGAAATAGAAGAAAAATTGTTGTATTTTTTTCAAGGTCTTTGCTCAAAGTTTGCTAAAATAAAGAGTTTAACAAAAGCACCAGACTACATGAAATTATATGACGAAATAAAAACAACAAAATTTATATTATAAAGGAGGAAAAATGACACATCATTTAAAAAAATATTCGGATTATGGGTTGTTGCCTTTAAGAATTGCCTTGGGAGCAGTATTTATCTATCATGGATACTTAAAATTATTTACTGGGAACTTTCCAGGAGGAACAGCTGGATTTTTTGCAAGTTTAGGGATTCCTTTACCTACATTTTTTGCAATTATAGTTTCTTTGCTTGAATTTTTTGGTGGAATTGCTTTATTATTGGGATTAATGACAAGATATACTAGTGTATTATTAGCTGTTAATATGTTGGTTGCTTTATTGCTGGTACACTTGCCAAATGGATTTTTAGTTCCAGGGGGAATAGAATTTGTGTTAACCTTGTTTGCTGGACTTTTGACATTGGCTTTAATAGGTGCTGGAAAATATTCAGCTGATGACTATATACTCTAAATAGTTTTAGATAAAAAGATTTTTAATCTTTATTTTTTTCTTTTATTTATGATATGCTTAGGTATTGAATCAACTTCCCATACATTTGGATGTGGAATAGTTTCCAGTAAAAAGAAAATTCTTTCTGATACAAGAGACATGTTGAAAACTGAAAAAGGCGGGATAATACCAATTGACGCTGCTAAGCATCATAGAAAAGTTGGAAAAAGGATTATTGAAGAAGCTATTTTGAAAGCAAAATACCCCAAAATAGATTTGATAAGTTTTTCAAGAAGCCCAGGATTGCCACCTAGTTTACATGAAGGAAGGAAAATTGCATTGGAATTTGGAAAAGAAATGAATTTGCCCATTATTGGTGTTAATCATGTTGCAAGCCACTTAAGTTCTGCTCATTTTCACACGAAAGTTAAAGATCCAATTTACTTATTTGTATCTGGAGCAAACACGCAAATTTTAATTTTGGAAAATAAAAGATTTCACCAAGTTGGGGAATCTTTGGATTTAGCTATAGGAAATGCTTTGGATAAATTTGCAAGAGAAATAGGCTTGGGATTTCCAGGCGGCCCGAAAATTGAAGAACTGGCTAAAAAAGGAAGCTATTCTGAACTGCCCTATATTGTTAAGGGGATGGATTTAAGCTTTTCAGGAATAATAACCAAAGCTGCTGATTTACTTATGAAAGGCAATAAGAAAGAAGATTTATGCTTTAGTTTGCAAGAAACTTGTTTTTCAATGTTAACTGAAGTAAGTGAAAGAGCAATGGCTAATTGCGGAAAAAAGGAATTGGTTTTAATTGGTGGGGTGGCTGCAAACAGAAGATTAAGAGAAATGCTTACAATAATGTGTAATGAAAGAAAAGCAAAATTTTATTCTGTACCTTTAGAATATAGTGGTGATCATGGTGCAATGATTGCTTATCAAGGAATATTGGAATATAATTCTGGCAGTAAAATAAAGACTGATGTAAGTCCTTATGAGAGAGTTGAAGAAATTGAAGTAACTTGGAAATATTTAGAACATTTTTAAATTTTCATTTTTTCTTTTATTTTTTCAAATATTTTATTTCTTTTTCTATATAAAAAAAGTTTTTTTCTATTAACTGACTGCGCTATTGCATTTATTTTCTTATCTTTTACAAATAGACTTCTTAAAAAACTTTTTTCAGCTTGCGATAAATTTTCAACTGCTTTTTCAAGATTCCCCAATAATTCTTTTCTTTCTAAAATTTCTAATGGGCCTGGATTTTGATCAACTAATTTTGTAAAATCTTCTATTTTAAATTTAGCCTGCCTTTTTTCTTTTCTAAGCAAGTCATATATTGTGTTAAGAATTATTTCTCCTGCATAAGTGCTGAATCTGCTACTCCCCCTAAACTTATCCAATGAATTTATTGATTTTATAAGGCCGTAATTTCCCTCACCAATTAAATCAATATAATCTAAGCCACTTCCCATGAATCTATTGGCAATAGCTGGAACCACCCACAATGTACCCAACAAAAGTTCTTCTCTCGCTTTTTCATCTATTCTTGCTCTTTCAGCTAGACCTTTTTCTTCTTCTAAAGAGAATTTTGGATTTGTTAATTGAGTTAGGTAGATATTAATAACATCAATTCCATATCTTCTTTGCTTTGTCATTTAAATCACTTTAATAAAATCTCCGGAAATTTGATTATATTAAGATTTCTCTGATAAAAATTATAGAATTAAAAAATAAAAAATGTACATAGGCAATTATTTGAAGTTTGATGGTTTTGGACGATTAGTAACTGCAAGCTGAATATGTCGCCGAAGCTTCATACTTACACTTCAGTCCTATCAAGCTCATGTTCTTTGAGCGTCCTATATCTCGTTTTGAGTTTGGCTTCCTCCTTAGATGCTTTCAGGAGTTATCCATTAGAGCGTAGCTGCTCGGCCTGCCTTGTCAGACAACCGATAGACCAGAGGCTCCGAATCACCGTTCCTCTCGTACTAAATGATCCTTACCCTCAGATATTATGCACCTCCAGTAGATATAATCCAAACTGTCTCACAACGTTATATTAAACGGGAGGACTTAAACCTCACTTCAGCAAATATACAGAGATGTTTTAGTTTGCTTATACATTTGCTTACAACCGTTCCTTAACCCAGCTCACGAACCATTTTAATGGGTGAACACCCCCACCCTTGGCTGCCTACAGTTCGAAGGACAAAATTTTTCTCAATAATTTCTAAAAATGAATATGAAATTATTATAGTTCTAACTAGTCTTTTCTTTTTGAAGATTTTTAATTCTTCTGACTAACAGAATTTGAAGAAAAGACTTAGAATTTTTTGGTTAGAAAAACTATTGAGTTAATTTTGCCTGCGACATTCTGCACAGCCAGGATATGGTGAGCCGACGTCGAAGTAGCAAACAGCGCCATCGATATGAGCTCTTAGGCGCTACGACTCAGTTCTAGGGATCTAAGAGAAAATCTTAAACTTATCAGGATGAATTGGTTTGAAAATTTTCATAAACCTGTTTTTATCATTTTTCGCATAAATTGGAAGCTGATAAACATCATCCTTTGATACAACTATCTTTCCAAGTCTTAAATTAAACTCAGTAGATAAAATATCATGCAAAGTTTCTAAGAGTTTTGTATTTTTATTAAACATTCTTACTTCATCACTGCTTACTGATCCTTCAGCATCATAAAATCCTCGAATCATTTCCTTTTTAATTTGTTTTGATTGCGACTTAATTATTTTTGTAAAGTCATATTGAACAATTTCTTCAAATATTTTCTTTGAATAAATTCTAATACGCCAATAATTTCCCCAACTTCTTTCACGTAATTCTAACTTTGGTTTTTCAATTTTGAATAACTGTGAAAAGAAAGTTGACAAAAATTCAGCGTATTTTTTATTTTTTTGCTCAATTTCAAAACCATATTGGGAATTTGATTTCTTGTTGATAATATGTGCATCATGCAACACACCGATTAAATATGCAAATTTTTTATTCATATTTAATACTCGGTGATAGTTGTATATAATCTTTTGATGTTTCTCCTAGATTATCCCCGAGATAGCTTTTCTGTCATACCTAGCCCCTATTAATAAGGACATAGGGGTTCGCTAGACCAGACTTTTGTCTCTGGATTTTTTAATGGTCAAAATCCAGTCAAGCCAACTTTTGCTCTTGCACTCTTCAGATGATTTCCAAACATCTTGAGTTGACCTTTGGGCCCTGTTGATATCTTTTCAACAGGGTGCCGCCCCAGCCAAACTGTCTATCTGCTGCTGTCCTAACAGGTTAGTAAGCAACATAAATTCTGCAGAGTGGTATTTCAGTTTTGTCTATCCTTGACCTAGCAGCCAAGGCATAGCAACTACCACCTATGCTACACAGTAGAATCTATATCACAACAACAAACTACAGTAAAGTTCTACGGGGTCTTTTCTTCCCGCTGGAGGTCTCTGGCCTGCACACCAGAAGGGTATTTTCAGTGGACACTAACTAGGGACAGTGCGGATCTCGTTACGCCATTCATGCGCGTCGTCATTCAAACGACAAGGTACAACGATATCATTAATCCCATTGCTAAAATTTTTCTCTCATTTGTTTAACAAACCCAAAGGCTATTCTCTTAGATGAATGGCTTTTTTTCATCTTAAATCTAAAGCGAGATTAATGATAATTTCGCTACCTTAAGAGAATTATAGTCTAGAATTGTTAAAGGTTTTTCAGGAGTACTGGATGTTCAACAGGAATATTTTCCAAAAATTTCCTTTTACTTTCAGCCTCAATACTCAATATATATTGAACTAAGTACTCCCTTTACCGCCTTACAACAAATATTCCCGCCGTTTACAAGTCCTTAGCCTCCTTGAAAAGAGGTTTGAGATACTTGCACTGGGCAGACGTCACGTCTCATACACAACATTGCTGTCTTGCGAGACGTTGCGTTTTTGTTAAACAGTCGGACCCGCCTTGTTACTGAGCCCTGTAATTGCAATCATAAGACCACAACCGCAGGGATTCCTTCTACCAAAGATACGGAACTAAATTGCCGATTTCCCTTAGTTAGTTTAGACCATCTTATCTTAGGCTTCTCACCTAGAGTACCTGTGTTGGTTCTGGGTATAATTGTTCAAGATTCAATTAATTTCATTTTCACGGGCTCAAGGCATCAATCAAATAAACCATAAGGCCTACTATTCTTAGAATTAATCAAGTTCTCACCATTACAGTACTTCCTTGATTTGCTCTAATTAATATCTACGACAATAGATATTGATTTAGCCCAAAGCGTCTGAAATTAAATTTGTGTTGCCACATGTACTTAAACAGTAAAGGAATATTAACCTTTTTCCCATTCCCGAAGACCTGTTAGGCCTTTGGTTAGGATTAACTTACTCTTAGCTGATTTGCATTGCTAAGAAACCCTTACTCTTCAGATATTAGGGAGTCTTACCCTATATTGCTCCTACTACTACCAGGATTCTCAATTTTATTAGGTCCACTTTTTCTTTTGAAAAAGCTTCTACCCTAATAAAGCGCCTGCCTACCACTTAGTTTTTTAAACTAGTCTATAGTATCGGTAACTGATTTAGCCCCGTCCATCTTCAGGGCGTATAACCTTGAAAGGTGAGCTATTACGCTTTCTTTAAAGGATTGCTGCTTCTAAGCATACCTCCCTCATGTCTCTGGTTATATACACCTTTTACCCTTTGACACTTAACCAGTATTTAGGGACCTTAACTATAGTCTGGGTTGTTCCCCTCTTGCAACATGAGCTTATCCCACGCCGCTTTTTCCTGAATTCTATGATGTTAGAACATTCGGAGTTGGACAAAGAAGGGAGGAATTTCTTCCCCTTGCTCCTAAATCCGTAGCTCTACAATTCCAACTACCTCATTCAAGACTAGACTAAGGCCTATTTCGACAGGAACCAGCTATAACCAGTCTCGATTGGCTTTTCACCCCTAATCCAAAGTTATACAAACAGATTTACACTAGAACTGCTTCAGGCCTCCACAAGGTTTTACCCCTGCTTCACCTTACTCTGGGATAGATCGACTGGATTCAGGTCGCATTCAAGTGACTCTAGGCACTTTCATACCTAATCTCTTTCGTGAAATGCAGATTTTTAGTTTCCTTGCGAGTACAAATTGTAAAATTTTTACTCTCGCCACTTAAATGCACTCCCTGGCTCGTTATTCGAAACGCACGATACAATTCCGAAGAATAGTATCATTCTGTATCCATTAGGTTTCAGGTTCTTTTCACTCCATGTTAAAGGTTCTTTTCAACTTTCCTTCGCAGTACTTTTTGCTATCGGTCTCAAGTAGTATTTAGAGTTGGAAGTTAATATCTCCCAAATTCACGCCCAATATCCAATGAGCGCTACTCAGGATACCTTATAAGTCTGTTAGTTTAATCTACGGGACTATCACCCTCTTAGGTATCTTTTTCCAAAGAACTTTGACTAAATCTAACTCAGATCATAAGTAAGGTCCTATTACACTACATTTCTTTTTTATTTCTAAAAAAGATTCAGTTTGCTCTATGTCGTTTTTTCTCGCTGATACTCACGACATCTTTATTAATTTCTTTTCCTCCAGGTACTAAGATGTTTCAATTCCCTGGGTTCCCTATCTTTTCAGATCTAATGAGAAGTCTCATTCAGGGATTTCCAGCTCAAAAGTTGCGTGCACTTCACTGGAACTTATCGCAGCTTGCCACGCCCTTCATCAGCACTTGAGCCAAGTCATTCACCTAATGGAGTAGGAACATCAGACCTCGAATTGCCTATGCACAGAATCATTAGAAACTTTTTTCAAAAAAAGTTTCATCAAAAATAAGAACTAATCTTTTCTCGCAAAAAAGCGTTAACAGAAAATTCTTATCATCTCCTAATGAGCGTGAAAAAACTTTTTGTAAAGTTTTAGATGATTCTCTTCACCCAAAAATTGTTTCAAATTTCTGAGCTGCATTAAACCTTTTTTAAGAAAAAAGCTTTACCAAAAAAATTATGGAAAAATATTTCCATTTTTTTTTGATTAATCTCTTTTTCTAAAAAAGATTAGAGTGGACCCGTCGGGATGTTCATTAATTTTTGAGTCTAACAAAAATTATTTTGAACCCGAGGCCCCTGCCTTGCAAGGGCAGTGCTCTATTGTCCTAAAAACTTTTTCGCAAAAAGTTTAATCAAAAATGATTAACCAGACTGAGCTACGGGCCCATAATTTTTTCAAGCATGTAATTAGTTTGTGTACTTAGTAAAAGATAAAATAAAAGGAGGTGATCCATCTGCAGGTTCCCCTACAGATACCTTGTGACAACTTAACCCACCTTACTGAGCTCTGATTTGATTTAGCTAAAAACTAAACCTCACCAAAACTCTGCTCGGTTGACTTGATGGGCAGTGTGTGCAAGGCACATTGACGTATTCACCGGACACTGATGATATCCGATTACTAGGGATTCCGGCTTCATGAGGGTGAGTTACAACCCTCAATCTGAACTAAGATAAGGTTTGAGGGATTAACTTCTCCTTACGGAGTTGTATCCTATTGTCCTTATCATTGCAGTGCGTGTGTATCCCATGAGATTCGAGCCATACAGACCTATCGTTGCCTACACCTTCCTCCTTGTTACCAAGGCAGTCTTCATAGTGTGCTCGAACATCGAAAAGACTCGTTAGCAACTATAAATGTAGGTCTTGCTCGTTGCACGACTTAACGTGACACCTCACGGCACGAGCTGACGACGGCCATGCAGCATCTCTGGGCCCTTTAGGTAAGACCTTTAATCTGACCTTCATCATGCCATCGCCCATGGTAAGATTTTCTGAGTAGAGTTAGATTAAACCGCACACTTCACCCCTTGTAGTGCGCCCCCGCCAATTCCTTTAAGTTTCAGTCTTGCGGCCGTACTTCCCAGGCGG
>C687J35174_10003537_pt1 | contig 21457 bp, 21 predicted proteins | sample RifCSPhighO2_01_FD_35174 | JGI IMG/M metagenome (IMG submission 35174) | reverse complement strand
CATATTTGGTTATTGTGGTGATAGACCAGTATTAGTTTGATAATGAATTAAAATTACGTTTAGGTAATTTTAGCACTGAATTTCATTTTTTGTACTGAAGGTGGGGCGGAATTAGGGATTTGGTCACGCTTATGGATATTTTGTTTCCTTTCAGTCATTGTGGATGTGGGATTCGGTCACTCTCGTGGCTATATTTTCGCAAGCTCAAATCTAGCTCACTCGCTCGACCCCCACTCGCGTCGGCCCATAGGAGCCCCGACGCTCGGTTCGAATCCCATATCCTCGCGTTCGCACAAACAAAAACAACCCTGTTCGGGTTGTTTTTGGTGCTCGCGGGCCGTCTGGGAGGAAGTTAGAACTTTTGTAAGAAACAGTAATAGATATTAGTAGTAGTAAAATATTGACTGAACACATTTAGCGTGTTATTGTTTTTTACAGTAGTTCAACCCACCGGAGTAGCACATGTTCGATAAACCAACCAGTCTCCGCCCTTACCCAAAAGATGAGTTTTTGCCTGACATTCATTTGCGTCCCAATGCAGAACTCACTCAGGATGAGCTGATTGAGCGTTACGCTCTGAGGCGCGCAATAGGTCGTCTTCGTCAATGCCTTCCCGTGCTGGAAGAAGCGATGAAGAGAGCATCACTTGAAACTGGAGAGCTTCACAGGATTCAGGCAGCTTATCACGGTGCCGATCTCGAGATCTCTGCTTTTGACAACAGAATCATCCTTGATTCCTGATAAGTCCACACTGGTTTCTACCATCACCCCGCGCTTCGGCACGGGGTGTGTTTTTTATATATGGGCTTCGGTCACTCTCATGGATATTTTGTTTCGCGCCGGTAATTTGGATGTGGGATTCCCCTTCGGGCCGGGGTTTTGAAATTGCTGCGCAATATATCAAAACCCTTCGAATCCCACCGCAAGACGCATTAGCGTCTTGCTCATCCTCCGCGAATACAAAAACAGCCCGCGCAAACGAGTCTGTAGACTGTTCTTGCGAGCTGTTGCTCAGGATTCAGTAAAAGAACTCAAGTTCATCGTCAGCGATCGTGTCATCCATCGCTAGTTGGTAGAGGAAATCCCACGGACCATCAGGTTCCCAGTCGCCCCATGCGAGGTGGTTTTCCAGTTCTTGCGAGAACCAATCTGGGAAACCAAGTTCTGGCTTCCAGAGATCTTCAAGCATTCTTCGCGCTTGTGGAGTGTTCAGTCCTTGCAGGTACTGATGGAGTTCCCCAAGTATGCATTCTGCTTGCATCATCGACCAGAAACAACCAGTTTCGGTCAGGTCGTAGATACGAGCCACTTCAAGTTCGAAGCGAAGTTGGAGAGCTTCTTCCTCAGCTGCTTTCACAGCTGCTTCGAGTATGAGCTGGTTGAAGGCCTCGATTTCGAGCTGTCGGACCTCATCATCTGTTGGTGGACGATAGGCGATTTGGTGGTGCAGAGGCAGTTGGGACAGAAGTGTCATGTTGTCACCTTTATATGGGGTATGGAACGAAAATAACCTGTTAAAATAATAGCACAAATATTGCCCAAAGTCAAACTACGAAGGATGGGATTCGGTCACGAGTTACTAACTATAATTGTTCGCTTTGCTCCAATTCTAGTAAGTACTCTCGACCCGTAAAACAGTGTATAGACACTGTTTTACCGCTCGCCTCCGGCATCGCTGCACTTTTCGAATTCCAACGTAAAGCGCGCAAGCGCTTTACTCATCCTCTGCACAATAAAAATGTGGGATTTGGTCACGCTTATGGATATTTTGTTTCCTTTCAGTCATTGTGGATGTGGGATTCGAAACTTACAGTTTCAGTACCCCAATTGGATAATTTATTTCGTCCCTCATAAATTATCTCAATCGGGCTTCGAATCCCCAAACAGTCTCCCAGACTGTTTGTCCTCCTTCGTTCACTACGTTCACTGCGGGCTATGTGGGTTAAGTGCCCCACAGGTAAGGCCTTGTAAGGCTATTCTAGCACCTTTTAGCTAGGTCAATTTAGGTATGTGGGTCGGGGTAGCCAACCGCTGTATTTCAATTATCATAGTGGTATGAGCTGGGTATCACACGCTTCCAAAAACCTCCTACCGCTTAGCGAAGAATCAGAGCGTTTTGAGCTTGCCTTAAAAGAATGGGAATATCGAGGTAATACATACGACCTTGAAGTTCCGTCGGAAACTTGTCAGCTTTGTGACCATCCTGATATTCGGTTTCAATTTGAGATCGTTAACAAAAGTAATGATAACAGTCTCCTTGTAGGGTCAGAATGTATCAAGCGATTTGATGGTATTGCTGTGCTGGATGCAGACGGTAATGCCTTGTCGACAGATGAAGCAAAACAAAAAGTTGATCGTGACCGCCGTAAGCTTGTAACTAATGCACAAGTAAAGAGTTTACTTAACTCACTTGTTGAACTATCAAGAAAAGATGAGGATTTTGATATCGAGAGCTTTATTGCAGATTATCAAGAGCGTGGTGCTTTCACACCACGTCAACTAGCTTTGCTATTTTGGCGGCTGAAGAAATATAAAGTGCCGTTCAAGAAGGTTTATTTCAAAATATACATACGGAAAGCAAAGGACAAAGAAGCATTGTTAGCACTTAAAGATTTTCAATTAAGAGATATATGGCCAGCTTTGTCACCGACCCAGCAGCAGTTCGTCCGTGATAGCAAGAAGAAAGGCTAACCTTGCTTCTTTCGTGATCGCTTCATTTTAGATTGTCGGACTTTTTCCCGATGCTCACGTCTCAGCTGATCCTTTTCGGCTTTCTCTTTATCTCGTTGTGCCATTTCTTCGGGAGGTATAACACGCAAATAGTTAACTATCTTGTAGTCTTTGATTATCTCTATTGGGTCACCGAAGCAATACCACGGATGGTGCCTTACCACCTCTTTTCCATCTTCTATTGTTTTACCCCTCTTGGATTCAAGTAGTTTCTTTGGAGGTAGAAAGTCCTTATTGTCTTTAATGAGATACACCTCAGTATGAACTCCTTTTCCATACCGACTTACAGTTCGAGCTTTAACAATACCGTTACGGACCCATTTACTCAGCGTTGGACCCTTCACATTGAAATACCTTTCAAAGTCATACTTGCGATACCAGCTATCCTCATTCTTTGCCAGTGAGGCAGGTATCTCATTGTGATCAATTGCCCATTGGCACACTAAACATTTGATACCCCATTTGTCGTACCAGTTATCTCCCTTCGGTGTACTGTCACGGCAAATGGCACAGGTATATCCAACACCGTCTAAATGAAACCCCTTAGGATTCTCCTCAAGCTTCTTTGCTCTTGCTTTGTCTTGCTCTTCAAACTCTTCACCCAACTTTGCCATACGCTCCATGTTCCATTTCATATCCTGAAACTTTCGTCCTTCCTCATCAGTGAGGCAAAAACGGTCACGGTCAGCCGCAAAATGTTCATCGTATTCATCCTCCTTCTTTGACCAGACGTACTCATCCACTTCAACGTGCTTGCAACTAGTACAGGTGTAGGTAGTAACCATCTTTTTCTTATCATCCTTCACCTCAGTTTTAGTTGGGTTACTGCAACGGATACAAAGATGTGGCTTACTTCGCCATTCCTGACCATCATTAAAAAATGCCCGACGTGGCAAGCACTTGTTCGGACATTCAAACATAAAGAGGACTCGGTCTGACTTGTTATCATCACTATCCCAAAGATGCTTTGACTCAACTTTGAGGTGGTTCTTGCAGGTTAGACAGCGAATATCTTCTGGTGGTTCTGTGGTCTCAAGTAGTTCATCTTTTTGACGGTCTCTAGCCATCCACTCATTAATCACTCTGTCCTTATTTGCCCAACGCTCTCCCTTCTCAAAAGTGAGCATAAGATCGTGTGCCCAGTTGCTTATCGCTTCAGCCTCCTTTTTACTAACCTTTTTACCTCTAGGAACATCAGGAATGGTGCGGTTAATCTCAAGACGACGGCACTTTTCAACGGTAAAAGTGTCGTATTGGTCAATGTAATATTGCTTAGGTTTAAGATACTGCATTACTAAATATTGTATTCCTCTTGTGGAATATTTCCAGATTGAAATGCCAAACAATGCCAAATTTAGTGGTGTATAATAGAGGCATGACCGTAGGAGAACTAGTACACAAACAAGCAATTGAGGCTGGATATAGCCCTGCTTTTGCTAGTACCTTAATCTCACCTGCAAATGATGCCTTTAAGGCACTACGAGAACTTTCTGGGACTCTTGAAAAGCCAATGAAAATGATGGCTGAAGTGGCAAAAAGCATCCAACCTCAACTAAAAATAATTGAGGAAATGAATCTCCCAGAGAAGCTTAAGTATCTGCAAGAACCGATAGCTGGAATAACTCTCCCAGAGATAGTTGCTCAGAGATCATCATTGATACCAGACTCTTTTTATAATGAAGATAACGAATTGCTCATACCTCAATTCACTAATCCTGTTCAGGAAGTCAGAATCGTGAACGTTGAAGAGATAGCAGGAATCAATAACACAAAACGTGAAAAGGAGTATTTAGTCGGTTCGTACCACTTACCTCAAAACGCTGTCTGGGAATCTCTCGAGATTAAATTTATCGACGGACACTTTGTGAAGGTCTCATACCTTGGCATGGAATCAAAGAAGTTTGATTATAAAGACATGGGCTTTATCAATATGAAAACTATGAAGCCAGACCGTAAGTGGGAATTACTTCTTAAGATTGCGGATAACGGTGGTGCTCTCACTAACGCAAAATGGAATCGTATGTTCGGACGAAATGTTAAGTATGAACTAAACGACGGTCTCAAGCGATTCTTTAACATGACCTCAAATCCAATTCCTCACTACACTAAAAAGAATGGTTACCGTGTCCTCTTTACACTCAGATCAGACAAATAGTCATTTGATATGAAATGACGAAATAAAGACCTTCTGCAGTCACTCGCAGAAGGTCTTTATTTTAAGGGTTATTTTTGTCATTTAATCTGACGGCTCTGAGTGAAAATGTCATTTTGTCATCCAATGACGAATAAGGGTAAGAAGAGCTTAGTAAAAACTCTTCCACATTTACAGAATGGCAAAGCAAAAGTTAACGTGGTCATCGACCACTCGTAAGGTCAAAGACCTGATCCCAAATGGATACAATCCACGAAAAATGAGCGGTAACCAAAAACACGACCTGCAGAAATCTATTGAGCAGTTCGGTGCGGTGGTACCCGTAGTGCTCAATATCGGCTCTCGAGCCAACACCCTTATTGGAGGAGAACAGCGGATAAAGATCTACGCAGACCTTGAATATACCGAAGTCGAGTGTATGATTCCGTCTCGAGAACTGACCCTCACAGAAGAGCAAGAATTAAATCTTCGCTTAAACAAAAACACTGGTTCTTGGGATGAAGAGCTTTTGAAGAACTTCGATCTATCTGTGTTGCTTGATGTGGGCTTCAATGATGATGAGATACAAGACTTCTTTGATGATGTTGAAATTGCTGATGATGACTATGATGTCGAGAAAGCACTGGAGGAAAATGCTACGCCTCGGGTTAAGACTGGAGAGATTTGGCAACTCGGAGACAATCGCCTGCTCGTCGGCGACTCTACCAATAAAGAGCTGATCTCTAAACTGATGGGCGAAACAAAAGCCCACTTCGTCTATCAAGATATGCCTTACAACATTGGACTTTCGTATAACAAAGGCATAAGTAATCAAAAGCAGTATGGTGGCGAGTATTCAAGCTCGAAAGACTCGATGAGTGACGAGAAGTACTACGCTTTTATTGAAGCTAGTATTAGTACTGCCAAATCTATTGCCCATACCAGTGCACACTGGCTGTACTGGTGCGATGCTCGCAATATTGGATCAATTCAAGCTCTATACAAACAGTACGGTATTCACTTTAGGCGTGTCTGTTATTGGGTAAAGAACAACCAGAATATGACTCCACAAGTTGCCTTTAATCGCGTGCATGAGCCTGCTGTCTACGGAACTACTGGCAAGGCATACCTCAATAATAATCTAAAGAACGTAAATGAGATTCTCAATCAGGAAGTAACCACAGGTAATCAACTTCACAACGAATTACTCGATATGATCGACCTCTGGATTGTGAAGCGTGATGACGTGCAGGGTTACCTACATCCAACACAAAAGCCAGTTGGTCTGAGTGAAAAGCCAATCAAGCGATGTACCGCTCCGTGTCACGTGGTGTTCTCTGGCTTTGGTGGAAGTGGCAGTGATTTGATTGCCTGCGAACAACTACATCGTAAATGGTATGGCGTCGAGCAGGACCTTGTATTCGCAAGTATCATCATCGACCGTTGGGAGAAGTTTACTAAGCAAACAGCCAAGCGAGTATGAAAACGGTAACTACTGGAGATATTTATTCTGTCGGGAATCATGTGGTGGGCTGTGGCGATTCTCTTAATGCAGGCTTTGTGGCAAAGGTTATTGGGAATCATAAGATCCAAGCGGTTGTGACTGATCCGCCATACGGTGTGGCGTATGTAGAGAATAAAGTTGGGGTCGCTCAGCTTGGCAAGAAGGATGCCAAGGCTATTAAGGGCGACCATATCCAAACTGAGTACGAATACGCTCGCTTTACGCAGTCATGGGTAGAGGCAGTATTACCGCATCTCGATGCATATAACACCTTCCATATCTTTAACTGCGACAGCATGTTTCTTGCACTTCGGACGGGCATGTATACCGCAGGACTACACTTTAGTCAGATGCTGATTTGGATTAAGAATCAGTCCGTCATGGGACGAATGGACTACCTACCGCAACAGGAGCTGATTGCTTATGGGTGGTACAAAAAACATAAACGTATCAAAGCCCAAATGAGTAGTGCCATCTTCCATCCACGACCACAAAAGTCAAAGCTACACCCCACCCAAAAGCCGATTGGTTTGTTACGCCGACTCATCCTTAATGTCACCAACGTTAACGACTATGTTTATGATGGCTTCTTAGGTAGTGGTAGTACGGCTCTGGCGTGTGAGCAGTTAGGTAGAAACTGTATTGGTATTGAACAAGATGCTGAGTATGTAGAAGTCTGTCTTAAGAGACTCGAAAAGCTCACCAAGAAAGAGCGGGTATTAATCATGAGCCATGAAGCGACTTCATAATGAAAAACCTAATACTGGCGTTTATCGCAAACAGGACTTCGCAGCCTATGTGACATGGAAGTCACTTCCTACGTTTCTTCGAGGCCAGCCTGAAACAGTCCTTCGAAAGATGGGTATTGATGATGACATGGCGATTGAACTTCTCCAGATCAAAACCCAGCGAGATTTTGCTGATAGGTTTGGCGTTAAAGACCTCGGTACATTAACTGATTGGAACAAGCGGATTGAGGATGAGGGGTTGGTTGAACATATCAATACATGGGCGAGAAAACTCACCCCGAATGTGGTCTTGGCTTTGTATAAAAACGCTACGAAGCACGGAAAGTCAAAAGAGGTAAAGACATGGTTTGAACTAATCGAAAACTTCTAAGTATGAATGAAACTAAAACATCACTAGGACTAGCTGAGGTAAATGAGATTTTATCGAATGCCTTACTACAGGTCACAACAGGCAAGATTTCTCCGAAACGTGCTCAGGTCATTTCGCGTATTGCCCTCGCTCTCTCAAAAAACATCACCCACATTGAACTCAAACAGCGAATCGATGTGCTTGAACAAATGTTGATTGAACGAAAAAGAAAATGAAAGACTTAACTAAAATAATGCAAAAAGGAAATCTGACACCTCGGGAACGAGCGTTGTTGATAGTTAAGCACGATGCTCATCTGGTAAAGACTGGGAAGGCTTTACTGAGTGAAGCTGATCTTATTGCCCTGACCAGCTGGAGACCGCAAACTAATACCCAGGCTGAGCAATACAACAACATTATTAATCTCTGGGACCTGTATCAGAAACTCCAGATTGATATGCAAACTATCTACCTAACAACTCAGTTAGCTCTGTCTCGGCTTGAACACGCCGCCAGTACGGTCTATTACCGAAGCGATAGTCATAGGCAATCCCGCCACAAACTAAGCAGTCGTCTTCTTGCTGAGGATGATGCTGAATTTCGTGCTTTCTTTCTAGAGCACTTAGGCTATGAGTATGACCGCCTGATACATCTGTATACTTTCTATACTTTGCCACAAGCTGTCCAAAAAGACATTCTCCAGTTAGATGATGGTGTGAAGTACGATCATACGTACCTCTTTCAAGAAGAGCAGATTGCGAGAATTATAGGTGAAAAAAAGACCCTAGATACAGAAGGCGTTGAAGCTCTGACAAAAGCTATTATCGATTCAATTCCGTGGGGTCATGAACTCAGGTTGCCTAATACAAAAATAAGCTTTAAGGAAGTTATTTTTAATATGCATTTTGCAGGCTATCCGATTATGGAATTCGGCAAACGTCTAGCTTCTCGGCATAATATTACGTACGAAAATGAGGACGAGCTTCGAGACAAGCTTAGTGAGGTAGACGACTTACAGTATAAGTTAGAAAAGGTTGTTCGCGATGTCGTTAGTGACGGGTCATTTTTTGATGAGTTTACACCCCTCTGTATGAGCAAGTCTTATCGTACGCATGAAGGAAAAACTGTCCTGCCACATGATGAACTGATGAAACTATGGATGAGAGCAAAGGACTCGATTATGGAGACAATCGATGGTCATATTGATAGTGGCGAGTTGGAGGTATGTGAGTGTCCAGTATGGTTTTTTGAAATAAGTGTAAATAAAACGTACATCACTGGAAACAGTTTGGATCAAACAAGCTTAAAGCTCCCATTAACAAAAGACTTTCAAACACAGCTAGATGAATCAATGGATTATGTTCTTCCGGCTTTTTTAGTACACAAATCAACATTCTTTGATAACTATCAGTACCTATTAGGGTTTAAAGAAGTAACTGTGCAGATATCTGAAATAATTGGCGTAGATTTGTCGGAGGCTGTAGAACGTCACCTTGAGGCTATTCAAGAGTCAGTCGACACTCTGGGTTTTTATATACGACAGCTGAATGATCAGCTATTGGAAAGGAATAGTTCACTTGGTGTTCAATATCGATTACAAACTTTTATTCCTGATCCAAGCCTCACGCTTATTAGCCTACAGCCAAAGCAGAATGAGAGTCTTGAAGTATTCACTGAGAAATTGAAACCGTTATTACCCTAAGCAAGCTTTTCAGTGTAGTCACAGGTTGGGTAGGTACTACAGCCGAGGAATGGTCCGTATTTACCCTTACGATTTACTAGCTCACTTCCACACTTCGGGCATGGATGAGTAGTTGTGGTGGCAACTGGTACAGATGGTGCATCAACCATCTTCATGTAGTCCATCAGCTTGTATTTATCGACAAGTTCAATTGGCTTATCTTCGGCAAATTTCTCAGCGTCTAAGGTAAAGACATTGGTAGTAATAAAGTACCCCTTGCCACCATCGATTCTGTCTGCAATAGCTCCATAAAAATCCCTAACGGCACCAACTGGTACTTTTGAAGTAATAAACTTCTTACATTGGATGTAGTGAACGTGACCGTCTTTCTCTGCTTCTACATCAACTCCACCATCACCTTTACCACCCGTTACTCGTGCCTTGTATCCAAGAGACTGAAATAGAGCAGCGATGTATTCCTCAAATTGTGCAGGGCTAAGCTTCTGTAATTCTTGCACTTTCTTTTTACCTAAGAGCCACTTGATTTGGCTTCGGCGACTCATGAGATCAATTACAATACGAAAAGCTAGAGCGAGTACCACAATGCCAATCATCATGAAATACAGCTCTTTCATTGCCCACATTCCCTGTAGTATCGGTATTAATAGGTTTGATGAGGAAAAATCCATATCTAATATGATAACAGATGACTATATCTGCTTGATTACTTTCCAGATTTCAACCATAGCTAAGGTGTCTAAGTGACAATACTTTCGCAAAGCTTGAATTTTACTCTCAGCTTCCTCCTTTGAATACTCACCAGACACAATCCTATTCCATGTATCAGCGGCAGCACCTCCTTCTTGAATCTCTAACTCCTTGTATGAAAGCTCTGGCACTAGTGCTGGTAAGATAAATTTAATTGATGACTTACCAAGAAAGTTCGGATGCCAATATACAGCAGTCTTTCCATCAAACGGTTCAATAAGATCAACAATTCTATCTTGAACGCTCGTAATAAAAGTAGCGTCTGATGGTAGTCTCTGAGCAATCTGATCGTTGATTCCTTTCTCAAACCTTTCGCTCCAGACGAGTACACTACCCGTTGCAGGTAGATGCCTTTTCATAGCCTCAACAAACTGTTGATCGGGGTTTGAATTATCAGTATGAAGGAAATCAGCGTGATGGATCTCACCACCTTCTTCGTGAATGATGTGAAGTGAGAACTGAAATGGTATCTGTTGATAGGGACGGTAACCAGGAAATCGAGGTATGGCTGAAGGGTATGTCTCGTAATCGATAAAAGCCAACGGGTACTCTAGTCTACTCAAGAAAGTCTCAATCCCTTCTTGATCAATAATGGTTCTACCCGACTGAGCCACATCAACCTGTTTTCTCTGGTTATCAGATAATTCAAAATCATGAGGCACATGTTGAATATCTATTACTTCACTTTCAACTAAGGCAGAGAGCTTCTTAGGACTTAATCCTATACGGGAAATTTGATGAACTGAGTATTCAGGGGTATCAGGATTCGAGTACCAGAAAGTAGTACAGTGGTTACTCTTTGATTTAGTCCAACAATCACAATGGCCAGCAGGTTCTTCGGTTCGGTTTATGTACTCATGCACTCCTGCCATCTGACCAGAAATGTCACTAACTATTGCCTTAACATCCTCGGTTATGTCTTTGATTATAAAAAGTTCTTTAATCGAAAGGTCTCCTGAGCGTACATAACTCTTGTCTAGTCTGACCAAATGTAGTTTACCGACTGGTATGGCAAGGCTATCCATAACAATCTTTTGAAAGGCAACGTCATTTTTATACTCTTCGGCTCGTCTACCACCTTCGCCTTCGTGAGTGGCAGTTGAAGATTTTACCTCGTACAAATCGTAGACTTCAGTCTGGTTATTCCAAACGATAATGTCAGCGATTGCTGAGTACTTATCTGTAACAAAAACTGGCTGGTAAATGACTGGTGTGCGTTTAGCGATTAGCTCGTTTGTAAGTGTAGGATCAGTGCGATCTTGTACTAATACACCACCCGGAAATAACTCCCGAGCCAGAGCGTCAATTTCATTACCAGTATCAATAATGTTTAACTCAAACGCAGACAGTTCTTTGGTGTGGTAAATATCTGGTTTATGAACTTTTAACCACGCATTTTTATTACAGTTTTTAGAGATTAGAAAATCGGTCTTTGTAAGAATCATAGTTTAATCATTTAAAATCTTTGAGAGAGTTTTACTTTGTTTATTCATTTCGGCTTTCGCACTAATATCATTAGCGTTATAAAGCATAACGCCTCCTTTGACGGGATGAGTTACAACCAATCCTTGTTTTTCTAGCTCAGAAACACACTGTATGGGATCTTCATTAAAGTATTCACGAAATGCTTCATTGAATCCACTATATACAACATGAATTCCTTTGTAGTTTTTGGTACGAAGTTTTTCTATTGCCTGTAATATAAACTCCTCTTTTGAAAGGTTACCTGTTGGCTTTTTCACAGCTGAAATAACTATTGTCTCAGCTTTTGCAACCTTAGTTTTAGGTTGTGTCTCAAGTGTTTTCTTAGTCTGAGGTTTTTTATTACTCTCATGAGCAAATGACATAAACTCACTTACTTGATCATTAACAAAGACGTCTTGCATCATTAAAGGTGAAGCGAGTTTAAGTCCTTCCAAACTCTTACATCTGCTAAGAGCGACGTATGTTTGACCTTCTGCAAATGCTCCTGTACCTAAGTCCATGAACACTTTTTCAAAGGTCTTACCTTGTGCCTTGTGTATCGTCATCGCCCACGCTGGTTTGACTGGTATCTGAGTGAATCCACCCACTTTCTTTGGAATAATCTTTTGTTCTTCCTCATCAAAAACGAAGCGTACCGTTTCCCAAGTGTGAACTCCTACTTCTTGGACTGTATTGTCATTAAATTCAACTAGAATTGATTCGGGATTTACTTCTAAAACTTTTACAACATCACCATTAACCCACTTACGCTCTTTGTCGTTATTGAGAAGCATAACTTGTGCTCCTGACTTTAATGTCAGCTCCAGATCTGTCGGAGCATCCTTCTCCTTAAAGTTACCAAACATTGTACCTTTATAAGTAACTGGTTCAGTTGGCAAACGATTCATTCGTGCATCATTAATTTCTTTTGCCATCTTATTAGTAGTAACAAGGTGTACATAGTCTTCAAAGTCTTCAGGCTCAGAATCAATCACTGACTTATTAAGTAGCTCAATATGCTCATCTTCAGGTATGCCTTCACGAATTGCGTTTAGTGCAGATACAAATACTTGGTCTTTTTGTCGGTATACTTTATTAAGTTCAAACTTCTTAAACGAACCCTTTGCAAACGCATCAGTGCTAAAGAAAAAAGGTGATGAGTATTTTGTTTCAAAAAACCTTTTCTCATTTCCCGTAACGACTGGAGGTAACTGGTATAAATCACCAATAACTACAATCTGAACTCCTCCAAAAGGTTGCTCCGGTTTTCCAGTATTAAGGCGTAAAAACGAATCGATACACTCAAACATGTCAGCCCGCACCATTGATATCTCGTCAATGATTAACATCTTCATGCGACGGTACACTTGAGATTTTTCATAGCTAACCTTACGTACCCGTTCAGGAGTAATATCAATACCCCAGCCAAAAAAGCTATGGATAGTTTGCCCTTGCACATTAACTGCAGCCACTCCAGTAGGGGCGACCACTACAGGGAATTTTTGGGTTGTTGCTCTAAAGTAGCGGAGAAGGGTCGATTTACCAGTCCCTGCTTTGCCTGTAAGAAAGACATTGTTATTTGTATTTTCCAGTGTATCTAAAACTTCTTTTATCTCTTCGTTTATTTCAAAGTCTTCAGGCTTATCGATTACCAGCTTGTCTTGCGCTTGTCTTATTTTCCTAACCTCCTTCTTGATCTCGCCAGTTTTAGCGTCAGTGTAGGTAACTTTCTTTTTACCTGATCCTGATGAGGAAGATGGCGTGAACAGCCACCAAATGAATGCAATTATCAATCCCCAAAAAAATATTGTGCCAGGATCCATAGCTAAATTACCTCATCTATTTTTTTCATTATCTTGATAGATTCAGAAATCGATACAATCATTTTTTCATAGTTCTCAAATTCACCAGAAGTTAACTTTTGACCTTTACGATCTTTTAGGTATTTTTGTGCAGGTAGATAGCCACCGATAGAGAAACTCCACACCTCTTCAGTGACTCCATCCCAGTATTGAGTTTCATTTATGTACACACGACCATTCTTAAAAGCTACTTTATCTACTACATCGGTACCTGATTCTGGGAAGGATGTTATTTGAGCACCAACCCTATGGTCAGTGAATAAATGCAATTCGCGGAGTTGCTTACCAAGAGATGCTAGACTTTCGAATTGTATTTTACTGTTTGGATAAGGAACTCTTGGAAAATCACTCTTTAAAAATTCACTGTTTTCCTTACGATACATCGGTGAATACAAAACACCGTATACATAATCAAAGACTTCTTCTGGTGATACCTGACCTGTAACTGTCTCAATCTGATTAAGTATTTGATGATTCAAATTTGCACTAATTTCTCCATCTTTATATAAGTAAAGAGGTGCAACGGCTGATTGTGTACTTGCTTCTCCTAATTTTGTTTCAGTTATAGAGTTTGATACAAAAATTGCATCCCACGTTGGATTTTTTTGTGACCTCGCAAAAACTAATCCCAGATTCTTACCAAGAAGAAAATGCTTCATAACATTCTCGCGAGAGCGTTCTATGAAATCATTGTGGAAATAAATAAATTTTCTATCGAACGGTCGGTATGAAATCGGAACTATATTTGAGTTATTAAAGTCATGCTTCAGTGCGTTAGAAATTCTCCACTTTTGATTTTCACGCAACCCATATTTTGACTTTGCTTCATTTGAAGACAAAAGTAAAAAATCTTGAATCCTTGCTGAAAGAACTGCTTTAGAATCAGCAATCACAAAACCGTCACGAGATGTAACAACTCCAACGGTAGTTATTGGAAATAGTTCAACTAAAGAGAATCCTTTCTCATATAATGCTTTTCCTTGACCTTCAATTTTCCAAACATCGGTTCCGTGAGGTAACTCATTCCAGTTGAGACTACTGAGATCAAATTTGTTTAAAAGATCAAACTTTTTTGCTCGCTTACCATATATATCCATTTGATAAATTTTGGCCAGATCCTTCACTTTTCCTGAGGATTTATTTTTCTTCACCCCAAAAATAACCGAGACGCCCGTTTTGATATCAAAAACATTTTTGTCTTCCGTTCCATCAGGAGCAGTTTCTTTCTTGTTGCTGTTGCCATGCAAATCAAGAACGTAGATAATGTCAAAAGTCTCTCTTAATTTCCAGCGCATGCCACGGAATGTTGGATTATCAATATATCCGTGAGCAGTGATCATACCAATCACTCCTTCTCCATTCTTTTCTACCAAGCTCTCGGCGAAGCGAATAAACTTAACATAGTCATCATTAAGCCATTTGCTATTTCTTTCTTTTAGCTTTTCAGTTCCACCTGGTTCAACTTTATAAACATCATTTCCAGTGTAATGAGGATTTTGTGATTCACCCGAATACGGAGGGTTACCCATCACCACCATGATTGGGGTATCATTTTTTACTTCAGAAGCCAAACGACTTTCTTGAGCAATACTGTCCACAACTCCAAAGAGAGAGCTGGTTAGAGGTATGTCGTGAGCTTCATCAAGCGTATTACTAAGGTAGACACCTAGTCGCTTTCCAAACTTCTGTACACCGCTCTTCTTGAGGGTCATAGCAAGTTTGAGGTGGGCAATGGTATAGCTTGCCATCATAAGCTCAAAGCCATGCAGGCGAGGAAGTAGATCATCCTCTACATAGGCATTCCAGCGACCCTGATTCGCTTTCTGGGAGTCGTGAATGTGATTAACTGTTTCGTTCAAGAACGTACCTGTACCCACTGCCACGTCGAGCATTTGCACTCGATGAATCTCACGAGTGTCTTTGATAGTTTTACCTCTCTCATCAATGAGTGATTTTGTAACAGTAATTTTTTCATTATCAGCCAAACCTTTCGCAATACCGAATTCACGTTTAAGAAGTTCATCAATACCTCTGATAATAAATCGGACTACTGGGAGCGGTGTATAGAAAACACCCATCTCCATTTTCTTAGACGGATCGTATTCACGGAGGAAGTCTTCATAAAAGTGAATAACGGGATCTGGACTTTCATGGTCAGCACCAAACAAATCAGTGGTCTTGAAGTACTCTTCCATCAAAGCCTTAACATCTGCATGAGTGAACACTTCACAAAGCTCATTAACAATAAGCTCTAGTCGGCGTGGGAATGAGGTACCAGAAATGTGATCAAAGAAACTCTTTAAGAAAGGGTTAGTGGCTGGTACTAAATCACGGGCTTCTTGTCTACTAAAACTAGTCAGTGACTCGTCATTGTATCTGGCAGCGAACAGACCATAGACGAGTGTCTGAGCGTACATGTCAGCGAAGTCCTCATCGGTAAAATTCTCAATAAGATGTTCTTTGATAAACTTTCGCATTCGAATTAACTCGTCCTTATCTGTACCTTCAGTCTGGAGAAAAGCGATTACGTTATCTCGAATACGTTGAGCCTTACCACCCATAATTTTGGCAAGGTGTTTTCCACTCTTAATGGGCTCCTTCTGACTTTGAACAAAGTCTTGCATTGTTCTAACCAGACGTTCTGCATTTTCTGGTTTAGGAGAAACTGCTCGAGCTTTAACGTGAACATCACCAAGAGAAATCGTATCGTCGTACCTTTGACCATTTCTGAAAAAGCGAAACTCTACATAATCACTGATGATCAAGTTGGTGTAACCGAAGTACCTGTCAGCTTGATTTGAATTTTCAATCTTATTTAAATCTTCACCAACCTTCTTCACTTCAATATATAAAAGTGGAACTTTGTTCTTGAGGACAATGTAGTCTGGTTTGTTGCCATTAATGGCACGCTGATCCTGCTGAATAAAATAACCCTCTGTTTCAGGAAAAATAGTGGCTAAGTAATTTTGAAATGATGTTCTATATGAATGTTCAGAACTGTTTTCATCTTCAAAGTACTTGGCTATCTCAGAAAGATAGTCGTTTACTGAGTACATATGGTTATTTATAGCATAAAACAACGAAATACGCTTATATTAAGGGGTGAAATCGTCATTTGAGTACCTTAGCTTACATTATGGACTTTGCGAAGTACTTTCTAGATAAGTAATCTCTAGACTGACTTAACTTTGTACGGACTCCAGTGTGGATTATCGGCTACCCAACCACGCATTCTTTCTAATGCCTTGTTAGAAAACTTTTTAGTTGTACTGTTTTTACCAGTTTTTATAACCGTTTTATATTCGCTATTACCTTCGAATTTTAGCTTATCAGCTAACATCCTTACGAAATATTCTGTTTTTCCTAGGTGCCCAGCTATATCAGAAGTTAAAAATGGATAATCTTGATCAGGATTGCTTTTTTTAATAAACACACTTAAAGCCTCAGACTGCTTCTTTACCTTTTTTATGTCAATATTTACGCCGTGCCCCTTTGGGGTTTCTACAGGAACAAACCTAACATCATCTTGTTTTTGAGTGTAGTCATATACTGATAAGTGTCTGGATATTCTAGATTTTTTTGGCTTAGCTTTTATGCTTTTTTGCCACTCTTTATATGACAGTATTTTTTTATTCTCATCAGAATCAGCTCCGTACTTACATGCACGGTCGAGTAAGTAGAGTAGATGGTTATTTTGAGTATCGGCTTTTTTAGATGATGTATATAATTTTTTAACTCGGTGTGAATAAAAAGTATTTTCTTTAAAAGCAATCGACAGATAATTCTTATCAAACTCCTTAAAATAAGAAGGAAATTGTTCTTTGAGTAGTTTATGGAAAATTTTTAACGAAAAATACATTAAGTGAGTAAGTATTTCATCAGGTACATCAGACAAAACATGATGTACCGCTTCATTTCTTAAAGAAAAAATTTGTTGTACTGTCTGACTCTCAACCTCGTTCAAGATATGCAATCTACTAAAAAGTTTATGGACTGAAACTTCACCACTAAGTGAATTACCATCTGTTTTGTATATGTTTATTTTCTTTTTTATCAGAATGCCTTTTGCGAATAGTTCCCATGCCTGAGCATTAAATATCAAAGCTGCTTGACGAGAATGGTTTCCATCAACTCGGTTAAACATTTCTATCCCTAACTTCGCTGCATCAATACTAGTCATGATATGACCTTTGTATTTTGGGATTCTTTGCTTAGGAGTCGCCATTGATTGAATTCTACTCCTTTGTACCGTTTTGCCTAGACTTATATGGGTCGTTGCGTCATTGATGTGTTTGTATGAATCAAACAATATCAATGCCTCGCGGGACAGTCATTCAAGAAATAGTCCCTACAAAGGTCAAATACTGCCTCTACGCACGAAAGTCGACAGAATCTGAGGAACGCCAAGTCCTATCGATAGATAGCCAGATTAAAGAGATGCTTCAGATGGCTGATCGGGAATGTCTAGAGATAGTTGAAATGAAGCGAGAGTCACACTCAGCTAAGGAAACTGGTCAAAGACCAGTCTTCAACGAAATAGTCGAGGAAATACGCGAAGGTAAATATAACGGCATCCTCACATGGGCACCAGACCGCATCAGTAGAAATGCTGGAGACCTCGGTAGAATAGTGGACCTGATGGACTCTGGAAAGCTTCAAGAGATCCGTACGTTCGGGCAGAAGTTCGGCAACAATCCTAATGAGAAGTTCCTCCTGATGATTCTTGGATCACAAGCAAAGCTTGAGAATGATAATCGAGGTATCAATGTGAAGCGTGGACTTCGGACACGAGCCGAAATGGGATTATGGTCAGGAATAGCTCCACTTGGATACCTCACACAGGGATTAATGGATAAAAAGTGTCAGCTGATTGTAGATCCGCTACGGGGACCAATTGTTAAAAAGATGTTTGAAAAAGTAGCATACGAGCAGTGGTCAGGACGAAAGATATATAACTGGTTACGATTCGAGCTGAACTTTTATACTCGGGGGAATAAACCACTCACACTATCTGGCGTATACCGCATCTTAGAAAACCCCTTCTACTACGGAGTATTTGAACGACCAAAGAATAGTGGTAACTGGTATCAAGGTAAACATACACCCGTTATCACTCAAGAGTTGTTTGAAAAGACAAAAGCACAACTGAAGCGTGACCAGATTGTGCGAGAAACAAAAGAGTTTGCCTTCACTAAACTCTTTACCTGCGGATACTGCGGGTCTGGTATCTCTGCTGAAGAGAAGTGGAAGCAACTTAAGGATGGTGGTGCAAATAGGTATATCTACTACTCATGCTCAAGAGCGAGAGACCGAAACTGCAAGAATATGTATATCCGTGAGGAGGATTTAATACTGGAGCTACTCAAGATACTGGATAAGGTAAATATAAACGAGCTGGGTATGCGAAAGAAGCTAGAGGATGAAATTGCAAGATTTAATATATTTCAAAGATCAGTTCTTGGAGCCACCGAAAAGATAAAGACAGATCAAGAAACGGATATAAGGAACTATGCAAAGTACATTCTCAAGGAAGGGTCGACTGTAGAGAAGCGAGAGTTGCTGGCAAATCTGAGATCGAGAATAGTATATAAGGATAAAACATTATCCCTTGAATTTTAAGGAAGAAATAGTTCTCGATCTTTGACCACTTTTCTTAGAAGCCTTAATCCATCAAGAGCTACAGGGTGACAACGGCGCAAATGGTCGCGCTTAGGGCAGGGACATGGTGTATGTCCCTTTATGTCACCCGCCTGCAACAGTAGGGGTCTTATAAGTTCCCATAGTCGAACTTCACGTGAGATGATTCGGATACACTCCTCCGCTTTGGATGGTGTGGGATTTTTTGAAAATGCCTCAATTGTTCCTACACCGCCGTGTGCATAATCGAACCAAGGCCATCGTTTCTCCTGTGAGTAATATAGCTGCCCATAAAGAAACGGGATTACCAGCTCCATAAAATATTTTTGAAAATCTAATGCTGGTTCTAGATACTCATCCTCCTCGATAGGATTACACATGCAAGCACTGAGGTCAGATTGGTTGAAGTGACGGTCGGGCAAAGTATCAATGTCTTCGACAGTTAGTGCCGGAAGCCGTGAGTGTGGCGTTGTGGTTCTTTTAGTTATGGCGACTTGGAACGTCCCAGATAGACGTAACCCTCCTACACCATCTATCACATCAGGAGTGATCTGCAAAAATCGTCCAGTCTCTGCGTTATACGTTGCAACAAAGGATATCCTGCCAGCAACTCGGTCGTTAGATTTGATTGAAAGATCTGGGTAGTTTTCTGCCAACCACAGCTTATCGTTCTCTGTCAGCATAGTTCGAATGCGGAGAACGTGGCACGAAACCGGTATTAGGAGCAATGCGGGGTATCGTTGGATTGATAAGTCCTGGAGTCGTTGGATGTGTAGGTGGAGGTACCAAACCCTTCACTGTTGCATCGGCTTTAAGCTTAGTTTCACCTTTGTACTCTGAGCGCTCTTTTGCCGCCAAGTCTGCCCAGCTACCGAGGTTGTTGCGGCCATCATTAAGGACCCAATCGTATGTTTTACATACGCTAGAGAGCGGCTGTCCGTCAGCAAGATGGATATTATCGAGAGGATTCGCTCCTTTCGTATCAGTCTTACTATTCTGGTCTTTGACACCGTGGATATAGAGTCCAACAATAGCATTACCGCGCTCCCAGCTGGTGCGGATCTCATAATCAACCCATGGGCGTTGTGAGGTCTCCGCACCGATGAGTACTACAGTTACCGAAGTGCCTTCGAGTTGTTCCTTGATCCAGTTTTGGATCGCAGCAATACCGTTGCGTTTGATTTCCTCCCAAGCCGCGGCGTCGATAAAACCGTGCTCGTCTTCGTTGGGAAGAAGGTCGCTATTACGTACTTGGCCCGCTCGCCAAGCGTCACGCTCATAATGAAAACTGAAGAATATTTTTCTGGTCATAAATTATTTAAGAGTTATTGATACGTTGAAGTAGATCCAAAACAGGATCGCGATCAAGATCAAGGTTATTAATCCATAGAACACAATGAAGATGGGAGATCTCGCTGCTGATAGCCAGCTGCACTTATTGCAGTGACCTTTCGGGAGTGACATGGAAAAGTCGATACTGCCAAGATCTTTTACTCGCACTTCCTCGAAGAGGCAGCGGAAACGGCGCTCTTGGTAGAGGTAGTAGGAGTCGAGTAGCCAGAACACCACTGTTACAAAAAGAGCGATCCAAAAATAGACCGGTTTATATGTTTGGCTTGCGAGGGTGAGGATAGCGATTACTAATGTGATGCTCCATCCGCGTAAGAGGAAGGAGTTGCTTGCCATACGCTTGATGGCGTCCTGAATGAATTCGAGATGTTTGAGTTTGGAGTCCATGTTGATAAATGACCTACTTTAGGGTAAGTTTAGGTTATTATAAGGTTTCATGAAAAAAGCGCAACTAGGGGTACAAAAGCCGACTAAACGACAGGGAGAAATCCTTGATTTTATTGTGCAATTCCAGAAAGAGAAAAAACACGCTCCTTCTCTATCAGAGATAGCTACACACTTCAAAGTTAAGGTACCCACGATCCATGAGCACGTAGCTGCCTTACAGGAGAAAAATCTACTTTCGGCGCAGAAAGGACAGCAGCGTTCCATTCAGGCGTTCAATAACCACATTCGAGATCTAGTTGAGATACCGCTCATGGGCGTAATTTCTGCTGGTGGCCCTATTGAGGCAATCAGAAATCCAGAGCCTGTGGGGGTACCTCGCAACATGCTGACTAAAGGATTTAATTTTTACGCATTGAAAGTATCAGGAACCAGTATGATTGAAGAAGGTATTTCGGATGGAGACATCGTGATTGTTCGACAGCAGTTCACAGTCGATGATGGTGAGAAAGCTGTAGCTTATCTTCCCGATAAAGATGCAGTCACTCTTAAAAAAATTTACCGCGAGGGGAAACGAATCAAACTTGTACCTGCAAATCACACAATGAAGCCATTCTATGAAACTAATGTTGATATTCAAGGAAAGGTAGTAGGGGTACTAAGACAAGAGAACTAGAGAGCAAAAACACCGCTTGCAGAAGCGGTGTTTTTGAAGTACTCGGGTCACTCCGATACTTAGTTCTATTGGCGGAGGATGTGGGATTCGAACCCACGAGAAGTTTTACCCTCTGGCGGTTTAGTAAACCGCTGCCTTCAGCCACTCGGCCAATCCTCCAATATATTCACTT
>C687J35174_10003535_pt1 | contig 21461 bp, 22 predicted proteins | sample RifCSPhighO2_01_FD_35174 | JGI IMG/M metagenome (IMG submission 35174) | reverse complement strand
CGCAAGCCTCTGCCATACGGAGGCAGTTGGGCATCGCCTACCGGGAAACAGCTTCCGGGGGTTTCCTGCGGCTCGAGCGCTCACTCAGTCCTGACGTCAGCGTGAGCATCGACATCCTGATAGGCGAGGTGCACGACCGGCTCAGTGGGGCCAGGTTCACTGCCGAATGGCTCTTCGGGCGCTCTGCTCCGAGGGTTCTTCACGGCAAGACCTTCCCGCGGAGGCTTCGGCTGCGCATCGCGGATCCCGAGGCCCTGGTGGCGATGAAGTGGGCAAGCATGCGGAGCGCAGACGTCCGCGATGTATTCATGCTGGCCCCCCTTGTGGATTCAGAGTGGGTGCGCCGGGAGGTGGGCACGCGCATCGAACTCGCGAAGTGGTCCGCGCTGCTGTGGAAGAATGTGTCCGCGAGGCAGTTCCGCGACAATCTCCAGGGAGTCTTCGGCGCCGTGGACGAGCGTCTCTTCAGGAAGCACCTGGAGGCGGTCCGTCACCTCTGCGAGGGATAGCGCTCCATCAGCTCCTTGAGCAGCGCGTCCGCCCTGTCGAAGTCCTCGCCGTGGTCCGCCTCATCGAACTCCCGGACCAGCAGGGTGTTCCGATGGAACTTCCACTCGGGGCCGCTCTCCCGGATGCGGTCCACCAGGCCGTCGCTGTCGAGGTCCTGGTAGAGCATCGAGTCAGACATGCGATGGCCGAGGTTGGGATAGACCTTCGCCTCCTGGCTGCCATCGGCGAAGCTCGTGTACTCGACGTGGCCGTTGAGCCCCGTGCTGTAGGACACCGTCACATAGCCAGGGGCCTCGACCGTGCGGTCGTTGAACGCCGAGTTGCACACCCGGCCGAGGCCGAGGGCCGCTCCGATGACTGCGATGTTCACGATGATTCCCTTCCCAAGCTTATCCACTGCCATCACCTGGCTCGGGAGGGCACGCAAGATACAAAATGGTGCCCATAGGTTTTTGCGTGTTTCCCGCTATCGTCTCGCTCGGAGAACGATTCCGGCGAGAACCACGGCTCCGGCGAGCGCGATGACCACGAAAATCCACCGCGGAGTTCGCGGGCAGTCCAGGTCGCCCGACGAGCAGTCCGGGTCGCACGCGGCGTCGGCGATGCGGTCGCACACCCCGTCAGCGCCTCCCGACGGGCAGTCCGCNGAGCAGGTGAGGTAACTCTCGCCGAGACAGCGATGGTCCCCGCATCCGCAGTCTCCGCACGCGGGAGACTCTCCCGGGTCGCAGCGGCCGTTGGCGTTGCAGGTGGCGAACTGCTCAAGGGGGATGGCAAGCAACTCTCTTCCATCCTCGGATACCACGGCGCGCTGAGCTTCAGGGAAGTACGGCGCTGCCACGGCGACCGCGACGCGCGACAGTGTCGCTGCGCCCTCCTGGGGGAAGACCACCTGCTTCCCGGATTCGTCGAACCACTCCGCCTTGGGTGCGCCCACGACGTCCGTGGCAACGTTGAAATGCGTCGCATAGAGCCCCGCTCCGGAGAAGGAGTGGAGCGCCAGCTCGAATCTTCCGTCGGATTGCGGCCGGATTTCTGCCGGTGCGAGCACCAGCTGCACCTCCCGAAGAGTGAAGGCGCCTCCCTCGTATTCGAGCAGGAAGGAGTACGCGGTCTCCTCCGCGAGAACAGGGAAGACGAGGAGCAGCGCTAGCGGTAGGAGGACAAGCGCTCTTGGAGCCATCGTTCGCTCACCTCCCCGTAGCCGACGCTGAGGTCGTAGAAATTGCGCATGATGCTGTTCGCGTGGGGCCGGACGTTCTTCGCGACATAGGCGCAGCCGCCGTCCTCGCGGAAGGTCGCATTGTCCGTCATGACGCCCGTGATGTACGGCGCGCCGGTCCACCACTGCATCGCGGTCGCGATATCCGGAGCGCAGTTCGGGTGGCGCGCCTGGTCCCCCCGCGACGGAGCGAGGTACTCGTCCGCGAGGAGCCCGAAGGAGTGGCCGAACTCATGGAGGAACAGCCTCCCGCGATACAGCGCCTTGTCTCCGGAGTAGCTGCCGAGCGAGAGGTACGCCGCGCCGCCGAAGGTGCCGAAGGAGTCGAACGTCCGCTCCGACACCACCACCGTGGCATCGGCATGGGGGCAGCGCGCCTGGAAAACGGCGGCGGACGGCTCAGGTATCTCGCTCTCGCCGCAGAGCTCGGGCCAGGGGCACGGCGTGAACGGGTAGTCCGGCGCCGCGATGAGCCAGGCGTTGACCCTCGCGGTGTCGAAGGGTTTCGTGGAGAACATGCCCTGCGGACCCTGGAGCAGCGCGCGGGCATCGCTGCGCAACTCGTCAAGAGAGTAGCCCGCTCCGACGAAGAGGACATCAAGTCCAGGGCCGCGGTCGATGAGCGGGACACATCCTACGGTCGCGGCGCAGCGGTGAAACTCCTTCACGCACGCAGCGCCGTCTCCGCATTCAGCGTCCGAGCAGCACTCGAAGGCCTCGCATCGGTGCTCCCGCGGATAGCCACAGGCGCACTCCAGGCGCGCGCATCTTCCGGCGGAGCAGCGCTGGTCCTGGCTGCAGTCCTCGTCCAGCCGGCACTCCGCGACGCATTTGCCGTCCAGGCATCCTGAGGGGCACACGCGCTCGCTCCTCGCCACTCTGCCGCAGCTGTCACGCACCAGGACGTTGCCCTCGCATCTCGGCTTCGGGCACTCCAGGCACGTTCCCCGGACGCAAGCGCCGAGGCAGGGGCAGTCCTCGCTGCAGGAGCAGTCTTCCTGGCAGATGCCGTCGCCGCATACTCCCATCGTGGGTGCTTCAGGACCGGCCGAGTTCCCGGTGCTTCCCGCGCTGTCTCCGGAACCTGTGCCACCGCTCCCCTCCCCGGCCGCATTGCCGTCAGCATCCCCGGCAGAATCGCCGCGGGATGCCTCACCGGATGCAGGAACGGACGCAGCGCAGTCCTGGGGGACGGTCTCCTCGCGCGTCTGGGCGATGCGCGCGCAGCCGCTCGCGTCAGTGCAGCTCCGCGTCGCGTGCGTCTCGTTCACGCACCTCCACCCCGAGCAGCTCCAGCGCTCCCTGCACGCTGCGTAGGTCTCCACCTGCAGGTCATCCAGGATGACAGAGCCGCAGTTCCGCTGGCCGAGACGGACGCTCTCCCCGAACTGCCTGTTCGTGCTCATCTCCAGACCCGCGGCGAGGTGCGGGCCCGCGATGACCGTGTACGTCCCCGCAGCCCAGTCCGCCTCGACGCGCACCGGAAGCGGAGGATTCTCCTGGGTGAAGCTGTGCTCCCAGGGGCCGAGCAGCGCGAAACCCTCCCCGTCGCTCGCGAGCAGAGCGTTGTCGCATGCCCAGACACGGCCGTAGGCGCAGGTGTCCTGCAGCCCGGGGAACGCTGGCTGCCCGTCCAGGACGCAGCCCTCGGAGCCGCAGCGCACCAGGCGCAGGGAGCCGAGCTGCTCGTCCGAGATGACCAGGTAGGAATAGGGAGTCGAGGACGGGAAGCGCATGGTGAACGAGTAGACCTGCCTGTCGCGCGGGCCATGGCCGCCGGAGGTCGCCTCGCCGTACTGCTCGGGCGCGTCGAGGCAGAGGCCCNTCTGCGAGCCGTAGACGCGTACCGTGTTTCCCGAAGCGACGACATGGCCCCTTGTGTCCGCCGGCCCGCTGGAGGTATCGGACCAGGTCAGTCCCGATGCTGGAGCGAGGAGCAGCAGCGCGAGGAGGAGTGGCATGAATCTCACGCCGTCTGTCAGGGATGCGGCATTTAAAAGATTAGCGGATGACCTTGGCGACATCCGGCCGCGCCGCAAGAATATCCTCCAGCCGGTTGAGGGTGTATCGCAGGACGTTCTCGTGCTTCCAATCGGGATTCTCTGGGATGAGAGCGAGACGCTCGTGGACCACGCTGCCGCCGTTCACGTAGCCAAGTTCCTCGGCCGCGCTGTAGAAATGCCTTACGCGCCTCGCGCGCTTCCCGGGGTCGAGGAGGCCGCGGTCGATGTCCATCATGCCGTCCAGCGCGGTCGCGCGGGCGGCGACCAGCTCCTCGAGCTCCTTCTCGTCCACGCGCTCGCTCCGGGCGAGGTAATCGCCGGCGAGCATGCTGCAGGTCATGGTGCTCAGGGAGATGAAATCCTGACGGAGGCGCTCACGGAAGCCATCCGCGTCCTGCTCGGTGTCCGGGATGAAGCTCTCCCCGAGATTGGCAAAGACCAGATGCTGCTTCCTGCCGAATCGCCGCCTCCCGGACAGGAAATCGTAGGTGAGCCCGATGGGGGCGCAGCGCACCACCTCGATACCATTGTCACGCTGGAGCCTGCTCAGGTGCCACGCGCCCGGCCGGACGTTGGTGATGTGGCCGTCGCTGATGGTGCTGCCTTCCGGCGCCATGAGGATGTGGAAGCCACGCTCGTAGTTCTCCCGGAGGGCGGAGAGCGCGGCGCGGTTCTCCTCGCGCATCGCCTCCCGCTCCTCCTCGCTCGTTCCCTCGCCCAGCCAGGTGCGGTGCATCTCGTACATGATGGGCGAGAGCGCGATGCGCGACGCCTCGGACAGCACGTGGGAGGGGAAATACTTCCTTCGCGAGGGNGACTTGAAGAGCGGCGCGCCGGCCTTCTGCCAGAGCAGCGGGATGTTCGCGACGTCATGCCAGCTCTCGTGCTTGAACATCCAGAGCACCGGACCCGCATCGGGAACATGTTCCATCCCGGAGAGCTGCATCTCCTCCGTCACATAGCTGCGCCAGACGGACATGACACCAGAGACGAGCGAGGCATAGGCGCGCAGCGCGAGGTTTCGCACGGGCGGCCTCTGCAGGACAGGCATGGCTGCGCAGAGAACGTGCGATTTATAATGCTTACGTCAGCGATCTGCAAACCAAATGGCGGACCTCTGCAATGCGGCCGATGCCACGCCCTCACTGCCGGGCCGTCAGCGCGGCGTGCGCGGCGATGCTCCACAGCTGGGTATGGCAGCTCTTGGTCGCGAGCGTTGGAGCGTCCATGCCCTCCTCCCAGCGGAGCGCCTCTGGGTAGCTGCCCTGCAAGCAACGCAGGACCCTTCGCGCGACCTCTTCCACGTGCCGGAGGCCGTGCGACCTGGCGCCCCGGGCGATGAACGCCTGCTCGAAGGGCCAGATGCTCCCATTGTGGTAGTTGTCCGCGGAGTATCCTGGGTCCTGGGACGCGCTGGTGCGGTAGCCGAAGGGCGTCTCCAGCGCGGAGCAGGCCGACAGGGCCGAATCGAACTTGTCCCGGTCAATGCTGTCCGGCTGGAGATACGCCAGCGCGTGCAGGACATCCGAAGCGATGCCTGGGAAGAGGCCCTGCTGGTCCCTGCCAAGCGCAATCGACTTCCCGTCCCAGAAGGACCAGAAGGCTCCGGCCACCCTGCGGGCCCGGCGTCCCAGACGCTCATCCGAGAGGCCGAGGAGAGGAGCGAGTTCCGAGGCGGCTCTGAACGCGGCCGCGGTCTTCGCTTGGAGCAGGGCGTACGCGGCGGGATAGCTCGGCGTGCCGTTCTCCCGTGCGGAAATCACGAAGTTGTCTTTCCAGTAGTTCACCACCAGCGCGCGCTCCGTCGCCCCGCTGTACGACGGCCCGTCCCAGAAGAGGCCGCTCTTGTCCACATGCCGTTCGAGATATTCGAGGCAGCGCCGCGCCTCGCCGCGCATCGCGGTCACCATGGCCGGCTGCCCGGTCCACTCGTGATGCAGCCTCAGCCCGATGAGGAAGAGCGCGGTGGTGTCGCAGGCGTTGTACTCCGTCGAGTACAGCTTGCCGGAGATGGACAGCACCACCCCTGGCACCTCGTGCGGGATTTTCCCCGGCTCCATCCCGGTGTAGGCGTCGGTGCGCTTGCCCTGGCGCAGTGCGCAGAACGCCAGGATATCCTGGAGGAAGCCCGCGTCGCGGAAGAGGAACGCAGAGAGCAGCAGGTCCCTGGAGAACAGGCGCATGAATCTCGGCAATCCGGCGCCGTAGAGATGCAAGCCGTTGTAGCTGAGCGCGAGCCGGTCCAGGTCCGGGTACGTGCGGTGGTCCAGCATGACATGGAAGGCGGGATGCACGTATATAACGATTGCGACGACTGACTTTTCTGTCATGTCATACGGGCAAAATGGATAAGCGGAAAACGCTCCCTACCCCACGACAGAACAGAGGTGTCACACATGGCAGGCAGTTCAAGCGCTTCCGCATCTGGAGGGAAGGGCGTGTCCGCAGGCACGGGAGGAGCACGTGCCTCCGGCGCGCTCTCATCCGCATACCTCGTCGGGATTCCTCGCGGGACGGACTATGCGTCATTGTACAGTCCTCGGCAGACCTTTTCTCCAGGTCATTCCGGAGGGCTGGAACGTCTTGTCGGCAGCGGCCCTATCCCTGCTGGAGCGGGGACACTGGAGCCCCTGCGATACGCAGTCATCGAGGGCGCGCTCATGGCCCGCTACGGTCTCTGCGCGGGCTGCTCGACCGGCAGGGGGATGCACACCTGCGCGTGATTCAAATAGGAGTTCCTGTTTCCTTGCGTCATGGCGACGCCGCTCTGCAGGTATTTCGGCTCGTGCGGGGGATGCACCTCGCAGCACCTCGAGTATGAGGCGCAGTTGGAGTACAAGCGAAAGCTGGTAGCTGCCGCTACCGGTGCCGAGGTGCGCGTCTTCTCCGGGCCCGCGTACGCGTACCGCAACCGGATGGACTTCGCGTTCCACGCGGGAGGCCTGGGGCTGCGCGAGCGCAACAACTGGAAGCGCATCATTGACATCGCAGAGTGCCCCATCTCCGAGCCCCGCGTGAACGCGCTCCTCACGGAGGTGCGCGAGCGGTGCTCCGACCGCGCATTCCGCTATGCGGTACTCCGGGCGGCCGACGACACCTGCGTCTCGTTCGTGCTCGACGAGGATGCGCAAGGAAAGGAGGAATGCGTCGCGGCCATCAGGGACTATGCGAAGGCAAGCACTGCAGACCACGTGGTCGTGGCATTCAGCGAGGACACGAGCGTCTCGCAGGAGTGGCTCGCGGTCAAGGGCACCGGCATTCTCACTGCGCGCATCCTCGGCAGGCCCTTCCGGTTCAGCTCCCAGGGCTTCTTCCAGAACAACACCGCCATGGCGGAGAGCATGGTCACCTACGTGCGCGAGCTGCTTGGCAGCAATCCCGGAGCGACGCTGCTCGACCTCTACGGGGGAGTGGGGCTCTTCGGCGTCTCGTGCGCAGACCTCTTCCGTGAGACGCACATCGTGGAGAGCGCACCCGAGGCNGCGGTGGCGAAGGAGAACATCGCGCGCGGCGGTGTGAACGCGCAGTTCCACGGCATCGACGCGCGACAGCTCGGCCGCCTCCGGCTNCCNAANCCNGTGCATGTCATCGCCGACCCNCCCCGGAGCGGGATGGAGCCCGCTGCGCTGCACGCCCTGCGCTCCCTNGAGCCAGAGCGCATCATCTACATCTCCTGCAATCCCCGGCAGCTCAAGAAGGACATCCCGAAGCTGCGCATGACGGTGAAGAACGCTGCGTTATTCGACCTCTTCCCGCAGACGCCCCACATCGAGGCGGTCGTGGAACTCTGCCGCACTACACCTTGACGATGGTGGCAAAGCCGCCGTAGAGCGTCCGCTTCGAATCCGTCAGCGGATGCTCATTGTATTCCTTGAACAGGCGCTTCGCCCGCGGGTCGCCCTGTAACCACCTGTGGGCCTGATCACGATGTTTCTTCGAGCGGAAGCCGAGCACTGCGGACACCAGGACCTCGCCCGGTCTAAGTTTTATGTTGCTCGGGAAGGCGGTCATGCCCTGCACCTTCAGGTCCACGCCGAGGAACTCCCGGTATTCCAGGGCGCCGTATTCCTTCAGGAGCTTCCCGAACCGCTGCGAAATCCTGCAGTACGCGGGCAGGTTCTTCTTGGGAACGGGCAGCACGAACAATTCCACGTATCCTTTCATGGTCCTCATCCTCCTTTTTTCAAGAATCCAGTCATGCATTGATCACCGCGTGCTTCACCTGGCTTTCGCCAGGTATGCATCTAGCTGGTCCAGCGTGCCGGTCCAGCCCTGCTGCATGCTCGCCCCGTTCTCGTCGAAGGTCTTGCGCTCTGCAGCGCTCGCGTTGAGCGGAAGCCCTCGTATCGTGAGCTTCGTCCCGCTTCCCTGCGTCTCCAGGGTGAGCGTCGAAAGCACCTCCAGCGGCCAGGCCATGTGCAAGTGATGCCTGGCGACGTTGCCTTCCTTGTCCGAGAAGGAATTGACCCAGACAATCCGCTCAGGAGGGGCAATCTCGCGGTACGCCATCTTGCCCCACATCTCGCTTCCATCAGGAGCGCGCATGCCGTAGTGGTAGATTCCCCCTGGACGCAGGTCCATCTTCGAGTGCAGCACCGTGAAGCCCTTCGGGCCCCACCATGCCTTCATGCGTGCCGGCTCGGTGAACGCCTTCCAGACGAGTTCGCGCGGAGCGTCGAACACGCGCGTGATGACGAATTCCCGCACCGTAGATTGACGCTGTGCCATGCTGCTCCGCGCCCAGCACCACGGGGCGCGCATGCTCCGGCATGCGTATGCTCATTAACCTTTTGGTTGTCGGCAATATAGATACTACTGTTTAATAACGAAATATTTATAAACTTGATGCTCCTCTGGAACGACCAGTCATGGTGCGATGGACGCTTGACGGCATACTTCCTGGAACGCCGGAGGAGGCGCTTGCGCAGCTGGAGAGGGGACTGCAGACGCTCAGTTCCTGGCATGAAGGGCTCGAAGACGCCCGGCAAAGGTATGGAGAGTATCTCTCGCTCTTGGATGGCCTTGAGGGGGACGTCCAGAGAGTGCGTGCCTACGCGGAACTGCTCCGCGCGGAGGACACTTCCTCTGCGCACGCCGCGCAGCTACTCGAGCAGNTAGACATGTTCGAGTCCCGCTACGCCAGAGAGCAGCGCCGGGGCGAGCGATGGCTGCAGAGCCTCGACGATGCCGGCTTCTCGGGACTGTCCGCCGCGCCGGAATACGCCGCGTACCTCTCACGCACGCGCGCTGCGGCGCCGCACACCCTCCCCGAAGAGCAGGAGGACGCACTGGGGCAGGAGGAAGCCTTGTCCATCCTGCCGCTGGTGCGGGACCGCGACGCCCTGGAGGGAAGCCAGCATTATGCGTTCAAGCCCGTGGGAGGGGTGCCGCAGGTGTTCGACAGCGAGGCTCCGCTCCTCGCGTTCAGCCGCTCTCCTGATCCCGCCGGACGGGAAGCGGCCTGCCGCGCCCAGAGCGACGGGTATCGAGAGAACATCGGACATTATCACGCCGTGTTCCGCGAGGCCGCGGCATCCTGGCAGCGTGACCTGGCCGCCCGGGGCTACACATCTCCGCTGGAGAAACGCGCGGACCTCGACCAGATTGCCGAGCAGGCGCTCCATCTCTCGCTCGANGCATGCCTCGCCCATCGCGAGGTGTTCCAGCGGTACTTCCGGCTGAAGGCAAGGTTCCTGGGGATGGAACGCCTGCGGTCCTGCGACATGGACGCGCCGCTCGGCACCGCGAGGGAGCGCAGCCTGGACGACGCGCTGCAGGACATCCTCTCGATGTTCGGCGACATCTCGCCCGCGTTCGGCGAACGCGCCGCCCGCGTGGTGCGCGAGGGCCATCTTGATGCCCTTCCACGGGAGGGGAAGTACGGCACGCCGTTCTGCGCCGCAGTGCCGGGCAGCATCCCCTATGTGTCCACGCTCTTCCAGGGCGCTCCGGAGGACGTGCTGACCCTCGCCCATGAGCTCGGGCACGCGGTCCACTACCTCTCCGGCGCGCATCTTCCCGTGCTCGTGCAGGAAGCCCCTATCCCGCTGCAGGAGACTGCCGCGACCTTCTTCGGCACCGCGATGGCCTCGCGTCTGCTTGAGCAGGCAGAGAGCAAGTCCGCGGTGAGGAAACTGCTGGACACCGCGCTCTCCTCGCTCTACGACTTCACCTTGCGCTCGGCCGCCTCGACGCACTTCGAGTGCCTCGCCCATGAGGCGCTGTCTGCCGGCATCGATGCGGACGGCATCGCGGACCTACATCTCTCGGCGCTCGAGGACCGCCTCGGCGACAGCGTGATGCTCACGCCAGAGCAGGGCCACGACTGGGCCGTCGACTCCATGTACTATGTCGAGGACCCGTTCTACCGGACGGCATATCCCTTCGGCCAGCTCCTCTCCCTGGTGCTCTGGGACGAGTACCGCGCGAGAGGGAAGGAATTCACGCCGTACCTGGAGAGGCTCTTCGGAGCAGGCGGTTCGGTGGACGCGAGGGAGCTGCTCCTCGAGGCGAGCATCGACATCTGCGCGCCAGCGACCTGGGAGCGGGCCTTCCGCGTCATCTCAGGGATGGTGGACCAACTGGAGGATGCGGTAGCAGAACCTAATCCCCAACCACCCATATGAGATTATTCAGAGCCCGTCCGTCAGCTCGTCCGAAGCTGTGCCGACGGGACTTTGCGGTGAAGTCTCATCTCTCGGTCGCATTATCGGGCACGTTCCGCGCTGTCTCGCGGTGATTCCCCGCGGCGCGGCCGCCTTCTCATCCTCGACGTCCGTCGGCAAACCTTTATCAAGCCTCGCAGGCTCCCACGGGGCATGCGCGACCGACGCCTGACGCTNCTGCTCCACGGGGCGAACCTCTGGTACCTCGGNGAGGGGATGCTCGGNCCGCTCTTCGCGGTCTTCNCNCAGAAGGTGGGAGGGAGCGTGCTGGACATCTCCTGGGCCTGGGCCACCTATCTCATCATCGCGGGGCTGCTGCACGTGGTCGTGGGACGTCTTGCGGACACGCCCATCGGGAAGGAGCGCCTCATGGTCGCAGGCTACGCGATGAACGCGCTGTTCACCTTCGGCTATCTCCTCGTGGACGCGCCATGGAAGCTCTTCGCGGTGCAGGCGGGATTGGGCATCGGGAGCGCTCTCGCGACGTCCACCTGGTACGCGCTCTACTCGGAGCGCGCTGATGGCAGCACGGAGTGGGGCCTGACTGTGGGCTACAGGGAAATCATCCTGGGAGGCGCGCTCATCACGGGAGGGTTTATCGTCAGCGCCTTCTCCTTCGCGACGCTCTTTGTGGTCATGGGCTCCATACAGCTCATCGCGACGGCGTACCAGGCACGGATACTGTGGGATTAAAGGAGAGCCTGCTTCAAATCCGCAAGCAGGTCGTCCGCGTGCTCGATGCCCGCAGAGATGCGGACCAGCCCGGCCGAGATGCCAAGCTTTTTCCGTTCTGACTCAGGAACGGACGCGTGGGTCATGAGCGCGGGATGCTCGATGAGCGACTCGACCCCTCCAAGGGATTCCGCGAGGGCGAACACCCTCACTTTTGAGAGGAAGGCCTTCGCCTCTTTCAGGCCGGAGAGCTCGAAGCTCAGCATGCCCGAGAAGCCAGACATCTGCCTCTTCGCGAGGGCGTGCTGCGGGTGGCTGCTCAGCCCAGGATAGTGGACCGCGCGGACCTTACGATGCCCCTCGAGGAAGCGTGCGATGGCCAGCGCGTTCTCCTCGTGCTTTCGCATGCGCAGCGCGAGGGTCTTCGCTCCTCGCGCGACAAGAAAGCTGTCGAACGGGGAGAGGATGGCGCCGACAGCGTTCTGGTGGAAGCGGAGCTTCTCGTGCACGCGCGCGTCGTTCAGCATGACGCAACCCCCGACGCTGTCCGAGTGGCCGTTGATGTACTTCGTCGTTGAATGCAGCGCGATATCCGCTCCGAGCGCGAGGGGCTGCTGGAAGAACGGCGAGGCGAAGGTGTTATCCACCACCGTGAGCGCCCCTCTCTTCCGCGCGATGNCGGCGATGGCGCGGATGTCGCACAGCCGCAGGAGCGGATTGGTGGGNGTCTCCAGCCAGACCATCCTTGTTTCCGGCCGCATTGCCCCGGCGACCCGCGCGATGTCTCGCGCATCCACGTAGCTCACGGAGATGCCGAAGCGCGAGAGGACCTTGTCGAACAGTCTCCGCGTACCGCCGTAGAGGTCATCGAAGGCGACGATGTGGTCCCCCTTGTTGAGAAGCGCGAGCGCGAGGGTCGTCTCGGCCGCGAGCCCGGACGAGAAGGCGAGGGCGTGCTTTGCCCCCTCAAGCGACGCGAGCTTCCGTTCCAAGGCGTCGCGCGTTGGATTCCCGGTGCGCGAGTACTCGTAGCCAGCGGTCGGCTTTGCTACGTCTTTGCGCGCGAAGGTCGATGAGAGGTGGATGGGCATGACCACGTCGCCGCTCTTCGCGAAATCCGGCTCCTCGCCCTCGTGNACCGCGCGGGTGTCGAATCTCATGCCAGCCTCTTCGTCATGGGGATGTAGTGGAACCCGTTCGATGCGACGCGCTCCCCCAGGGGATGATAGCCACGGCGCTCCAGGAAACGCGTAGAGGTGAGCGTCGCGTCGAGATGGACCTCCTGCATGCGATGGGAGCGCGCGATGGACTCCAGCCGTTCCAGGAGGGCGGTGCCGATGCCCTTCCCCTGCCACTCCGGCAGGACATAGCCGCGCGAGAGGTAGCCGCTCATCGTGTCCAGCCCGCCCACGCCGACAATCTGCCCCTGCTTCTCGCAGACCAGGAACTCCATCGAGCGCAGCGCCTCCCGGATGCGCGTCTCCCCGTTCCACTCCAGCAGGGGCGCGATGCCCTCTTCGCCATAATCACGGACATTGACCTCCCGGACCGTGCGCTGGATGAGCTTGGATATCGCCGGCGCATCCTGTTCGCCCGCTGGCCGGATGCTCATAGGAACCGGTGCTCCTCCATCCACTTGTCGTCGAGGAACGTGGAGAGATAGCTCCTCCCGCCATCGGGGAGCATCCCCAGAATTATGCCGCTCTCCATCTGGTCCAGCATACGCCCCCAGGCCAAGTGGTCAACATCTCTTTCGACCATCTCCGAGCGATGGCCCCTACGGTTCAAGACTGGTATCGTGTCACATATCATCTCCACAATCTCCGCAACGTCACCCTTTGGGGTCTCGCGCATCATGGTCCTGAGCAGGGCCGCACTCTCAGGTCTACTGGTCATAAGTCGCCTCGCCACGCGATGAAGTTTTCCATCGTGCCACGGGTGCAGCCGTGTTCCATCTCGCCGTTGTCCCGGCCCGGCTTGAGACGGAGTATCTGGGCGCACGAGCAGCCGCGTGTGTCCGCTAGGGTGTACTGCGAATCCTGCGCAGCCCTCCCCATCTCAAAGATGCCATCGGCGTCTATGTCCGCATAGTGGTTGGGATTCACGCTCACGCTCTCAGGTAGCACCGTGCCAAGGCATAGGTCCTCGACATCCGGCACACCGTCGTCATCCCCATCTGGCGGTGGGCAGGTACCGTTGAAGTGGTCGTTGCCTGTGTAGGACGCGCCAGCGACATAGTCGTTGCCAGTCCCGTTCACGCACCAGGTGTTGTTGTCACCAGCGTCGTTCACCGCAGTGTTGTCCAGAATGTTCGCGAAGAGGAGGTTCCCGCGCGTAGTGTTGGTGAGGTTGAGGGAAGCACCCCTGAAGAGGTTTTCGGTAAGAGTGTTGTCGATGGCCACCATCATTTCCACAACGCCGTCAAAAGTGTTGTTGCGATAGAGAGTCTGATTCCCGCTGATTCCCGTCGCATGGAACACGGAATCGACGACAGCGCTTCCTACCAAAAAGAAGAGCGAGGTGCCTCCGCGAACAAGAAGTCTCCGGACCCCCACCGAGAGGCCCCCTAAATCCAGCGGCTTGGCGTATCCATCAATTTCTTGGTCTTCTATAGTCAGGTTCCGCACGCCTCGGCTGAAGAACGCAGACTCGCAGGAAACGCAGCCCTCCAGGACATTCTGCTTCGCGAGGAGATTCCCGCCTCCAATGAAGCGGTAGCCCCGGTCCAATCCTGTCGCGTTGTTGAACGCGACGGAGGTGTCGTTCCAGTAGTCAATCTCGACCTGGCTCACGCTGTTGAGGACGTTATGCTCCATGCGCAAACGGAGATTGGTGATGGAGGGGTTAGAGATATCTCCGAGGGCCAGATGGCCTCCGTTGAACTCGTTGTTCACGAGGGCAATGTCCTCGAGGGGACCAAACGTGCTGAAGAGCACAGATGTGGTGTTTTCCATGCCCCGGAACGTATTCTTCTCTATGGTGATATTCTGGGAGCAGCAGAGATGGAGCGGCGTGTCGTTGAAGAAGTTGCCCTCAATCACGTTATTGGTGCCAACAAGACCCAGTCCATCCCCCTCAGGAGACTCCATGAACCGGTTGCCCCTTACGATGGAATCGCTGACGTCGAGGACAAGGTTGTGCTCGCGCGTGCGAAACGTGTTGTTCTCCACGAGTATGCGGGGATTGTTCTGGGCAAAATTCACAGCAATACCCCATGTCGTGTTCTGGATGAGATTATTCTGGATGGTAAGGTCCTCAGTTCCCCCGTAGAATATCATTCCTAGACCAAGCCCCCCTACCGGGTCGTAATGTGATACCTTACAGTTCCGAATCGTCAGGTTCCTGCTCCCCAAGCCCTCGATGCCGGAGTGGGACATCTGATCTGTCCCGTTGATGAGGGCGCCACGGCAGTCAAGCTCACTATTCTCGAAGCCTTCGAGAATCAGACCGCTCGGAAGATTCCACACGCAGGAGGGGTCGAGGTCTATGGGTGTGGTGGTTCTGATGGGAGAGTCACCAAGAAAGTGGTTGAACACGCCGTCCCGGCAGAACGTCGTGTTCACGCCGTTATTCTGAATATCAACGTCGATAAAAGTGTTGTCCAAGAAAACCGTGCCATTACCCCTGCTGAAGAAATGGCCGCCCAATTCTGTGAAGTTGAAGGTGTTGTTGACGAGGAGGATTCCTTCAACCTTGTTTGGTTCTATTGACAAGCCATTTTTTAGAATATTGTTCCTCATAATCACGTAACGCGTGAGATAGTCGAATCCAAACAGTACGTGACCCTTTGCAAAGAGATTATCTACGATGGTGGTATTGAAGGCACGAAAGTGATTGAAGGCGAGCAGAGTATTCCCCAGTACGACCGAGTCATTAATAGTAGTGAGCAGAGCGTGAGTGGTTCCATTCACCGTATTATTGATTACGCGTACGCCTCTTGATCCAGAGCCGTTAAGAAGCATCCCGAATTGTACATCTGCAATATCGTTATTGCCCAGAAACAGCCCAACATGGTCCCCACTTTCGATTCCACTTGCACAACAAGTGGTGTTAGGACCGTTATAGTCTCTGATGCGGCAGTTGGTCACACTTACATTGAAGCCTGGATTGATATGTATCCCATCGGCATCCGCAAGGTTACTTCCATTGATAAGAGAGCCATTACAGTCCAACCGGACGCTGCTAGATGTAATCTGGATTCCATGCGGGAGATTATAGATGTTAAGCGAAAAGGTTGTATCCTGAGTGATTTCGCAGCTATCAATCGGAGTGGGGCCGCATTCAATTGCTCTGATAGATTGAGCAGCGACGATGACATGGAAGACAATAAAGACCCAAATGGAATACTTCGGCACGAATTTCTCCTTTGTGTCGAATGCCATGGGCATTCGGAAACCTAACCCTTGGACTATATATAACTAACTTTTTTAAACCACCCCTCGAGCAACTCCGCCTTGATGCGGTTCGCGAGGGGCGTTGGATGCCTGTCGAGGGGATGCAGCTGCATGCGAAGGGGATTATAGTCAGGGTGCGTCTGTGGCTCCAGCTTGAAAAGTGTGAAGTTGAATTCCGTTGCCGCCCACTCCAGTAAGTCTTCCTCGGCGGGAGACGCACTATCAACCGCAAAGACTACAGTGAAGTTCCTATCGGCAGCAAGGCGGGAAAGCTCCCAAAGTACGGGGGAAAAACGGGAACGCAGAGTGTCTGGACTCTCTCCGTCCAGCGCATATGCTGTGTCGTCCTCTCCGAAGACCACCATCTTCGCTTTACTGTAGCTGAGATTCCGCTCCTTCATGAGCCAGGAGATACGAGTCTCACGAAGGGTTTGAAAAGGCTCGTCTTCCAGGGTATCGCCTCTTACGAACAAGAAGACGACTAGGTCTGGACTGTAATTGGTGCTTTCCGGGCGGAAGAAGGGGAAGGAAAAATTGATCCCTGGCAGGTTGGGCCTTCCCTGCTGAGTCCCCAAGCCATAGCGCCTCAGCAGATAAAGTTCTTCCGTGAGTCCTATTCCGGGAAATCCAAAATTGAGAACCTCGTATCGCGTGCCACTGCTGTTCTCGTTGAGCATGTGCTCCAGTTGCTTCGGCACGGTCTCTCCCAGTTCTACTCCCCAGCCAAAGGTGTAGGAATCTCCGAGGATGATGATACGGTAGCTATTCTCAGGCTTCTCGACAGAATGCTCGTAGTCACGGAATCCTCGCGAGTTCGTGCAGATTTCCGTTGGTAATAACCGGACCCATTGGCCGTCGAATATCTGGCACCTTTTTGGTTGATAGGGCACATCTTCCCCAAACAAGGAATAATTCAGCGATGAAGTCGGGAGTTCATAATCGAGCGCAGTGATGCTTCCCCTCAGATGGGTGATGCCCTTCGCCGTTGGGAACCACAGGGCGTCCACCACCAGGATGGCAACGACACAGATGCTTACCGATGCGAGCAGCAACAGGAAGTTCCATCCTGTTCTTTCAGACATGTCTGGCAGATGAATCGTTGGATTAATAAGGATAGTGCTGGCGCAGTTTAACCGTACCTCACGCTGAAGCTACAGGAACCTGTTCTCCTTCATCCAGCCGTCGTCGAGAAAGGTCGAAAGATAGCTCCTCCCGCCGTCGGGGAGCAGCACCACAAGGACATCGCCCTTCTTCAGGGTCTTCGCGACCCTTGACGCCGCCTCCATCGCCGCCCCCGAGGAGCCGCCCACGAGGAGGCCCTCCTCGCGGACGAGCCTGCGCGCCATCAGGAAGGCTTGTCGGTCGGAGACCACCTCGATGCCGTCGAGCAGCTTCAGGTCAGTGGTGTCCGGGATGAAGTCCTCGCCGATGCCCTCGACCTTGTAGGTGTACGGTCTTCCGTTCCTGCCGTGGAAGCGGTCGTGGAAGATGCTTCCCTCGGGGTCCGCGCCGATGACCTTCACCTTGGGGTTCTTCTCCTTGAGATAGCGCGCAGTTCCGGAGATAGTGCCGCCTGTTCCGATGCCAGCGACGAAGTGGGTGAGCTTGCCCTCGGTGTCCCGCCAGAGCTCCGGCCCGGTGGTCTGGTAGTGCGCGAGAGGATTCGTGGGATTGCGGTACTGATTGGGNGAGAAGGCGTTGGGGATCTCCTTNGCNAGGCGCTCGGCAACCTTGTAGTTGCTCCGCGGATCGTCCGGAGCGACGTCGGTCGGCGTCCGCACGACCTCGGCGCCGAAGGCCCGCAGCAAGCGCTCCTTCTCTATGGACATCTTCTCCGGCATGACGAAGATGCACTTGTAGCCCTTCAGGGTGGCGACCAGGGCGAGGCCCATCCCCGTGTTCCCGCTGGTCGGCTCCACGATGGTGCCGCCGGGCTTCAGCAGCCCGCGCTTTTCGGCGTCCAGCACCATGGAGACCCCAATCCTATCCTTGACGCTCCCGCCGGGGTTGAGGAACTCGAGCTTCGCGAGCACCATACCCTTGCTGCCCTTGGAGATGCTGTTCAGCTGCACAAGCGGGGTGTTGCCCACCAGCTCCAGGACGTCGCGGCCGTATCTCATCGCAGCTCCAGAAGCTTCGCCACGGTGAGGTTCACCTGCGGGAGTTCCTCGGCGATGTGGTGACCGGAGCGGAAGAGGTGCTTCGTCGTCTTCGGAGGAAGCAATTCGCCCGCAAGCCCGCGGCGGAGCACTTCGTCCTTGGTGAACGTCTGCCCGGACCAGCTGTCCAGCAGGATATCCTCGCTATGGTACTCGACGAAGCAGACCGGGATGCGCCGCGCCTTCAGGATGAGCAGCGCTGCGAAGCGATGATGGCCGTCCAGGATGACGCCCGTTGAGCGGTCTGCGAGCACGGGTAGCTGGAGTCCCTCGATGGTGATGCCCTTCGCCATGGCCGCAAGCTTCTGCTGGTCCACGCGCTCATGCGGCTTCAGGCGGGAGGGCACGACGTACTCGACGCGCATGCCCCGAAGATGCGGAGGAAGGATTTAAAGGCTGCGGCCGAACGGCTCCAGATTCTTCGGCCGCAATGCGGCCGGATATCCGCGTGGCGATGCTTCTTCCCGGCGTGGCCGAGGCTCACGCGTCCGGCTTCTGTCCCAGGACAATCATGCCGGACTTCTGCATGCCAAGCAGCCCAGCGCTCGTCACGAGGTCCTGCTTGGTCTCCTCGATGAGCCTGAGCCTGGTCTGCTCCGGGACGAGCCGCGCGGGGATGATGGCGAGGTCATATGTCCCGCTTGCGTTGATGTCCAGGCAACGCGCGTAGGCGAATGGCATCTGCGGCTTCCCGAGCAGTTCCTGATATTCCAACGGGATGTCAACGGTGAAGCCATCCGCCCCGACATCGCGGGAGAGGGACGACCAGGATCCGACCTGCTCCCGGGCCTTGTCAAGCTGGCCTGCGACGCCCGGACCGTAGGAGAAAAGCTGGCTGGTGCGAAGCTCAAGCTCATCGCTCGCGAACTTCGCGGCGTAGCGCACGATGGGGTCCCTGTTCGCGGTGAAGCCGAAGGTGAGGTTACCCAACTCCTCTTTACGCTGGGTGAGCTTGGGGATGGGAAGGGAGCGCAGCCAGAGCTTGACCTCCCGACGGGAGAGGTTGGAAACATGCCCTGTGAGGGAAGACTGCCTCACGCCGCGCTCCACGTCCGCAGGGGAACGCGCGGAAACTATCTCAACCAGCTCCTCGTCGCTCAACTCGGTGAGCAGTGTCTCTAGGTCGCCCACGCCTTCCAATGGCAGACTTTGCGAGGCAGGCTGGATGTATGAAGTGGCTCTTCCGACCTGGTCGTCGTTCCCTGGCATCCTGGAGGGTTCAGGGGAAAAGGGGTATATAAATGTTGCTACTCACAAGTGGAATGAGCAAAGCCTTTAAGCGGGGCAGCATCCCCGCGCTCATGGATTCCTTCCGTGCCCTGGCGAGACTCCTGTGGCACGGTCTCCGCGCGGGAAGCACGCGAGAGTTCTATGACGAGTTCAGCAGGCACTACGATGGGGTCTTCACAGAGCAGAAGACCTATGCGCGGGACACCGCGCAGCTCGTCGCGGAGCTCGGACACTTCGGCCGGATTGTGGAAGCAGGCTGCGGCACCGGCGTGTTCTCCGCGGAGCTGCAACCCCTCTGCCAGACATTCATCGGCATCGACTTCAGCGCTGGCCAGCTTTCCCGCGCTCGTGAGAAGGGGCTTGAGGACCTCGTGCGGGGAGACATCACCGCGATGCCTCTGGCCGACGAGAGCGCGGATGTGATTTGCTCCCTGGGAGTGCTGCGCCACCTGCCTGATAGGGAGGGGGAGTATTTCCGCGAGGCGTATCGCGTGCTGCGCCCCGGAGGATGGTGCCTCGCGGAGCCCATCCCCATCGCCGTGGACGATTTCGCCCTGCGCGGCGCGTATCGCCTGAGCCGCATCCTCGCTCCGGTGTACAACGCCTTCATGCGGATGCGCGGCCTGGACGAGAACGTGCCGGTCAGGGACGACGGTTTCTGGGCCCCGGCGATGAAACGCGCGGGATTCGTCGTTGAAGTCTCGGAGCGACAGCTCACCTGGGACTACGTCGTGGTGGTCGGAAGGAAACCGTAGTTTTTACCACTACAACATTTATAAATTGCTCTGGATTCCCTCTCTTGATGCAGTCGCAGCTTGAGGAGACCATTACGAGCGCTCTGGACGAACCTGCAGGCAAGCTCCCGCATGATGACGTCGGCTTCGGGGAGATACTGGGCTTCGCGGCGCGGAAATACCTGAGCAGCGCCCCGCGGGCGCTCGCCTACCTGACCGCAGGAACCCTTCCCGGCGGCGCGCAGCGCTGGCTGGAGGACAGGACAGGAGGGTGGTACAACGCTCAGAGAGCGGTGCTCACGAACGCGAAAGCCAACATCGCACTCTACTCCATCGCAGGGGCCTTCGGCGGCTGGACGCTCATGGGACCGGGGGCTTCTCCGTCCGACCGTCGCTTGGCGCTGGTAATCGGTGGTCTCTGCGGACTGCTGTACGGGGGGCTTGAGCACGACATCCGGAAGGGCGAAGCACAGAAAGGCAATCCCCTCGCAACGCTCCCGGTGTCGCTTGCGCTCCTCCCGGTGCATCTCGCGCGGGGCCTCCTCATAGCAGGAGAGGCAGTGTATCACGCTGCGGAGAAGAAATGGGAGAGCCTCAGGGACGAGGCGCTCCGCGCGAGGAAGGAATGAAACAACTGCTGGAAGAGACTGTGGATGAGGCGTTCGACGATGCGCCGCTGGAGCTGCCCTCGGAGCGCCCGGGCGTGGGGGAAGTCACCGCGTACCTCACCGGGAAGACGCTCTCCAGCGCTGGCGCCACGCTACAGGGCGGGACCAGGCTGCTCACCGATATCGTAGGAAGCATCCTCCCTGCATATGCCAAGCGTTGGCTGCAGGAGCGGGGATACTACCGGCCGGTCGATAGGGAGGCCGAAGTCCGCCGGACGGTAATCATGTACGCCATCGCAGGGATGGCGGCATCCTCCATGGCTGCATCTCTCTCTCCGGATTACGGTGCGTTCATCAATCCGAGAGTTGGTCCGGTCTTCGCAGGCGCCATAGTGGGTGGTCTTTTCGCAGCTTACGAATATGTGGTGCACTTGGCTATGGACGGCGGCAGTTCGGAAAAGCCTCGCGGATGGCTCCTGGGCTCCGCGCTCATGCTTCCGGGAAGCCTCGCCCGAGCGGGGTACCATGGACTGCGCTCTCTCTCTTCCGGAGTCTCTGCAAAGTGGAGTGAGTGGCAGGACGAGGCGCTCCGTGCGAGGAAGGAATGAAACAGCGTCTGGAAGACACGGTGCAGGAGGCGCTCGACGAGCAGGTGGAACTGCCCTCAGAACACCCTTCCTGGCAAGAGGTCCTGGGCTACGCATGGAAGTCCTACGTGCCGCGCACTATGCGGGCAGTCGGACGCTCGCTTACGAAGTTCGGAAGCCCTGCGCTGAAATGCCTGCTCTATCCGCTCGCGGGCAATCTCCCTGCGGGCATCCAGCGCTCCCTGGAGGAGCGCACCCAGGGGTGGTATGACGCGGAGAGCGCGGCCGTTACCAGCATATTTACAAATCTCGCATTCTATCCCGCAATGGCAGCTTCAGTTGCCCACGCAACCGGAACTTCCGATGGAGGAGGTGTCCTCGCTGTCGCAGTCGCGCTCGGATACGCATTTGTCGAAGACATGATACGAGTACACCGGCTAGAGAAAGGGAAAGCCTCTCTTCCCGGGACGCTCCTCGCATTGCCCCTGACACTGGCCATGCAGGGGAGAAACACGCTGCGTGGCGCACGGGCGCTCTATCACCGGCTCGAAGAGGAGGCGCTGCGTGGGAGAAAAGACTAAGCGGTAAAGATGCTCACGAGAGACTCCTGCACTTCCTGCATCTTGCGCTTTCTGAGCGTGCCCGCCCTATAGAGGATAAGAGAGCGATCCGCGGTG
>C687J35174_10003527_pt1 | contig 21488 bp, 24 predicted proteins | sample RifCSPhighO2_01_FD_35174 | JGI IMG/M metagenome (IMG submission 35174) | reverse complement strand
AAAAGAAAAGAAAATGAATCAATCGGTTCGCTCTTGTACCGTTTTTCCAAAAAAGTTCAGCAGAGCGGCGTTTTGCGTGAGGCAAGAAGGCGGCGTTTTCATGGCCGGCCGCAGAACCGGACCAAGCGCAAATTAGCGGCAATGTATCGCGCGGAAAAGAGAATCGAAGTGATGCGCGATCGCAAGCTCGGATTGCCTAGCAAAAAAGATAAAAGATTTAGCCGGCCGTTTGCGCGCTAATATTTTTTATGCCGCTTTACGACAAATTGCTTGGAGATTTAAAATCAGCGATGAAATCCGGCGATGCCGATAAGCTGGGTGTTTTGCGCCTGCTGAATGCGGCGATAAAAAACCGCGCTATTGAAAAGGGAAAGGATGCGGTTTTAACCGAAGACGAAGTATTGCAAGTGTTAACCCGGGAAGCGAAGAAGCGGAAAGAGTCGGTGGAGGCTTTTACCAAAGGCGGCCGTCCGGAATTGGCGGAAAAAGAAAAAATTGAATTAGCGCTAGTGGAATCTTATTTGCCGAAACAGATGGCTAGAGAAGAAGTAGTGGTAGCGGTGGAAAAAGTTTTAGCCAGACTTGCTGATAAAAGCAATGCCGGTTTAGTGATGAAAGCAGTGATGCAGGAATTGAAGGGGAAGGCGGATGGGAAAATGATTAGTGAGGTTGTCCGCGAAAAACTCGGATAGTTTTTTAAGAAACCGGCATACTTCTATGAAGTTTACTCGCCCTGCCTACATTTCTGACGGCACCGGCGTCGGTCGCCTCCTGCGGGCGACCGCGCCTACGCCTCGCCCTGAAATTTTTTGCTTCGCAAAAATCCAAGCATTTCAGGGCTCCGTAGTTGCCGCACGAAACGCAGGCAGAGCTCGTTAGATTGTTTACGGAGTTGCTCTACGAAGCATGCCGGTTTCTTTCTTGACCCGAATTTTTCTATACTAGATTGTTGTATAGTAGATATAGGTTGCCGCACGACAGACAAGCAAATCGCCTTTTTAATTTTTCTTTGTGTGGGAGTTGGTTGTAGAGTAATGTACGCCACTTTTTTGTTTTTGACAAAACCAATTTTTTATGTTAATCTCTTTTCAGACTTTTGAAATCTGAGGCGAGGAGGTAACGAGTGGCCAGAAAAGTTTTGTTAATTTCGGCATTAGCATTTTTAGTTGTTAATTTAGCTGAAGCTAACGAAAGAAAAAATTCGGAACAGCCGAAAGCGGATATGAATTTTCTGACCGATGAAATTTTAGCCGGCAGAAAAGTCGGCACTAATGGAGAAGACGCATCGGCGCTTTATATCAAAAGCCGACTGGAAAGCTTAGGATACGAAGCTACTATCGCCACTTTTTCTATTAAAGATTGTTGGCATGCTCACGAAACTCCGGTGAATGGAAAAAATGTCCTGGCTTTGTTAAAAGGCAGTGGCAGAAAAAGCGAAGAAGTTATCGTTATCAGCGCCCATTTTGACGGCGTCGGCAGTTCCAGTATGACTTTCCGGCCGGCGGCGGACGACAATGCTTCCGGCACCGTGGCTTTACTGGCGCTTGCGGAAAAATTAAAAACTCGCAAATGGAATCGCAGCATTCTTTTAGCTTATTTCAGCGGTGAAGAGGCCGCCGGTTGCGGTTCAACGGCTTTCTCACAAAGTGTTAGTTCCGACAATTTCCGTTGGAATATCAATCTTGATATGGTTGGCCGGCCGCGGACAAGCAGTCTAACCGTGATGATGCTGACTGGCAATGACGATCAGTCGGAACTGGTATCGGTTTTTCAAAAAGCAGTTAAAAAAACCAGATTGAAATTAGTTTTGGGAAAAGATTTGCCGGAATATCCGCCATGGGGCTGGGCCAGCGATCATCGATCTTTTCGCGATGTCGGCATTCCGTCAGTCATGGTAAGCGACGGCAATGGCAGCGTGATTCATGGTCCGCAGGACGTGAAAGAAACCATTAATTTTGATTATTTAAACGAAGCAACCAACCTTGTTTTCGAGGCACTAAAAAGATTGGATAAACGATAAACCCCGCATCGCGGGGTTTTTATATGCCAAAATACCTTACTAAAACCACGGACTTTAGTCCGTGATAGTGGGCTTATCCAGCACTACACGATAGTGTAGTGCTGGATAAGCGAAGCTCGCGATATAAAAAACCGCGGCTTTTAAACCGCGGTTTTTAATTTTTTATTTGGCGCAAAATTTGTTATATTTTTATAATGCGCATTGAAGTTATCTTATTGGATAAAGAGGTAAAGAAATTCGGCGAGGCGACTAAAAAAATAGCCTGCCAGCTGAATAAATTGCTTAAAAATAGCGGTTCTGCTGAGGTCTATTTAATCAACAGCCGCCGGATGCAACATTTAAATAAGGCATTTCGGAAAAAAGACAAGTCGACCAACGTATTGTCATTCCAAAAACCAAAAGGATTTCCCGGAAAAGAACTCGGCGAGGTCTATTTAGACCCGCTTTATATCAGGAAACATAAGGAAGATTTGGCATTAATGCTGGTGCACGGAGTTTTGCACATTTTAGGCTATGACCACTTGCGTAAGGGTGATAGAATAAAAATGGAGAAAATGGAAAACCGTCTTCTTAAAAAGATGGCGTAAGTTTTTCTATTTACACTATGGCGCAGAATTATATTACCGGATTAGACATCGGTACGCATAGCCTTAAGGCGGCAATTGCCGAAGTGGATAGCGACGGCCGGACTTCCTTGGTCCGCCTCATTAAAACTCCTTCCAGCGGCATGCGAAAGGGGAATATTGATGATCTGGCGGAAATGACCCGTTCGCTGAATATAATGTTCAGCGAAATTAAAAAAGTTTCCCGGAACGCGGCAAAGGGCATTTTTTTGAATGTCGGCGGCGCGGACACGAGGATCCAATCTTCCCGCGGCATTGTCGCGGTTTCCCGGGCCGATTATGAGATCCATGACGATGACATTGACCGGGCGGTGCAGGCATCGCAGGCAATCAATCTTCCGCCGAACCGGATGGTGCTGCACGCGATTACCAGAGAGTTTATTGTGGACGGCGTCGGCGATATTCGCGATCCGTTGGGCATGGTGGGCAACCGTTTGGAAGTGAACAGTTTAGTTATTGATGCTTTTGCTCCGGCGGTGAAAAATCTTACCAAGAGCGTGGAGATGGCCGGCGCGACCGTCGGCGGGCTTATTTTTTCTCCATTGGCTTCGAGCCGAGCGGTGTTAACGAAAAATCAGAAAGAGCTCGGCGTCGCCTTGGTGGATATCGGATTCGGCACTACCAGCCTCTGCGTCTATGAAGAAAATAAATTGGTGCACGCCTCGGTTTTTCCTCTTGGTTCCGGCCACATCACTAATGATCTGGCGATTGGCCTGAAAACATCGGTGGAAGCGGCGGAAGCGGTTAAGCTAACGTTCGGTTCCGCGTATCTGAAAGGCGTTTCCAGCCGGGAGCATGTTGATCTTAAAAAAATCGACCCATCCGCGCGGATGAATGTTTCACGCCGTTTTATTGCCGACATTATTGAAGTCCGTCTTGCGGAAATCTTTGAATTTGTTAATAATGAACTTAAATTGATTGGCAAAGCGGGGAAGCTTCCGGTTGGCGCCGTGATTGTCGGCGGCGGCTCCAAACTTCCGGGAATTGTTGATTTGGCAAAAGAGGAACTTAGTTTGCCGGCGCAAATCGGCATTCCCGATACCTTTTCGATAGAGATGCCGAATGGCGAATTGAGCCTTCAAGTGGAAGATCCGGAGTTTGCTGCGGCCATCGGCTTATTGCTGTGGGGACGGGAGCGGACCTTCGGTAACAGCGATTCTGGCGAAGGCATCGGAGGCTGGTTAAAAAAATTATTTAAAGATCTATTACCATGAAAAAAACGAACGGAATCAATCCTTTAAGGCACGAAATGGCGAAAATTAAGGTAGTAGGCGTCGGCGGCGGCGGCGGAAATGCGGTTTCCCGGATGCGCAATGAACTCTTTAAAGGAGTTGATTTTATCGCGATTAACACCGATACCCAGGATTTGGAACTGTGCAATGCCCACACGAAAATCCATATTGGCAAGAACCTGACCAAAGGATTGGGCACCGGCATGAATCCAGATTTGGGAAGGCAGGCGGCGGAAGAAACGCGATCTGAAATTGTTGAAGCGATCAAAGGAGCGGATTTAGTTTTTGTGACTGCCGGTCTGGGCGGCGGCACTGGCACCGGCGCGAGTCCGGTGGTTGCCGAAGCGTCGAAAGAGCTGGGCGCTTTGACGATTGCGGTGGTCACCAAGCCGTTTTCTTTTGAGGGTTCCCAGCGGGCGCGGATTGCCCAGGAAGGATTCATGAAATTGAAAGACAAGGTGGACGCGCTGATTGTCGTTCCGAACGACCGGATTTTCAGCGTCGTGCAAAAGGATACGACGATTATCAAAGCTTTTGAGGTAGTGGACGATATTTTGCGGGATGCCGTGCGGGGCATTGCCGAATTAATCGCGATGCCGGGAATCGTGAATGTTGATTTTGCCGATGTGAAAACGATTATGGAAAATGCCGGAACAGCATTAGTGGGCATTGGCGCCGGTTCCGGCCAAGAGCGGGCCGCCACCGCGGTTTCGCAGGCGATTAACTCGCCTTTGCTGGAGACTTCCATTGACGGAGCTAAAGGCGTCCTTTTCGGAATTTCCGGAACGCGGGATTTGCGGATGAGCGAGATCAATGAAATTGCCAAGAAGATTTCCGAGTCAGTTGATCCGGCCGCTAAGATTATTTTTGGCGCTTACCACGATCGCGCTATGAAACCAGGACAGATTAAGGTCACTATTGTCGCTACTGGTTTTAGCGACAATGGGTTGCATAAATCTTCCACAATGCCGCTCTCTAATTTATTTTCATCCGGAAATGCAGAAAGAAAGGCGGACATCGGCGGCCATAAAGATGAAAAAACAGTTCCTGATGAAGGCAAGGCTTCAAAATCTCCAAAGAAATCTTCCGATGTCTGGGATATCCCGACTTTCTTGAGAAAAAATAAAAAATAGCCGCTCGGTTATTTTTACAAACCAGCCAATATATTTCTACGAGAACCGGCGTCGTTCGCTTCCAGCGTTTGTAAAAATAGCCTCGCTTAGGTTGGTTATTTTTCCACAGTTTTAGTTTGTTTTAATGTTGTTACCTGATACCATTAGAAGTATAAATATTTCTTAAGCATTCTAATAATTTCATGCCAAGCAAGTTGATAAAGTTTATTAAAAAAAGAGACGGGAAAATCGTAGTTTTTGACCGGACCAGGATCACTAAGGCTATTTTTAAAGCCATGACGGCGGCCGGAGAAGGGGATGTGAAGGCCGCGGAGAAAGTTTCCAGGCTAGTTTCGAAAGATTTGTTAAAACGATATGAAAGGGGCGGCACGCCGGGAGTGGAAGAGATCCAGGATTTCGTGGAAAGCCGGCTGATTTTAGGCGATTTTCCGAAAACCGCAAAAGCGTACATCTTATACCGGCAAGAACGCGCCCGCCTCCGGGAGAAAAAAAAGGTTATCCCGCCCCGGGTCCGCGCCTTAGCCGAAGAAAGCAAAAAATATTTCCGCAATCCGCTCTCAGAGTTTATTTATTACCGTACCTATTCCCGTTGGATAGAAGATGAGGGCCGGCGGGAAACCTGGGTGGAAACCGTCCAGCGGTACCTTGATTTTATGCGTGAAAATCTGAAGGAGGCGCTGACGGATGAGGAGTATCAGGAAATTAAAGACGGCATTCTCCAGCAGGAAGCCATGCCATCGATGCGCTTATTCTGGAGCGCCGGCAAAGCGGCTCGCGGCACCAACGTTTCCGCCTATAATTGCTCTTTTATCGCTCCGACTAAAATTCAGGATTTTGCCGAGATTATGTACTTGTTAATGTGCGGCACCGGAGTCGGGTTTTCCGTTGAGCAAAAAACTGTGCAAAAATTACCGCAGATTAAGCCGCAAACCGGTAAAAAATTGGCCGCGCACGCAGTGAAAGATAGTAAGGAAGGCTGGTCGGATTCCGTCGCGCTTGGCATGCGGACCTGGTTTTCTGGCAAAGACATTGATTTTGATTATTCGGAAGTCCGACCGATGGGGGCTCGCCTGAAAACAATGGGCGGACGAAGCGCCGGGCCGGATCCGCTCCGGCAAGTGTTGGATTTTATTCGGATAAGAGTATTGGCGCGGCAAGGCCGGCGGTTAAGCTCTCTCGATACCCACGATATTATTTGTAAAATTGGGGAAGTGGTAGTCATGGGCGGCGTACGCCGCAGCGCGCTGATTTCTTTATCCGATTTGGACGACCAGGAAATGCGGTTCGCGAAAAGCGGGCAGTTTTATTTAACCGAGCCGCAGCGGAGTATGGCGAATAATTCCGCCGTCTATATCGAAAAACCGGCCGCCAGCCAGTTTTTAGATGAGTGGCTGGCACTGGCAAAAAGCGGGACCGGCGAGCGGGGTATTTTTAACCGGGCTGGTTTGAAGCAGCAGATGCCGACTAGGCGCTGGAAAGCATTCCAGCGGGATCTGGATACGAGCGGCACTAATCCGTGCGGAGAAATTATTTTAAAATCCAAAGAGTTTTGCAATTTATCGGAAGTAGTGGCTCGCGCTAACGATACGCGGGAATCGTTGCTCCGGAAAACCCGTTTAGCGGCAATTCTCGGAACCTACCAGTCAACGCTTACCAAATTCCCGTATCTTTCCAAGGAATGGAAAAAGAATTGCGAGGAAGAGCGGTTGCTTGGTGTTTCCATTACCGGCCAGTGGGACTGCAAATTAGTGCAGGATAAAAAAATGCTGATTCAGATGCGCGAGCTAGCTATTGAAACCAATAAAACCTACGCGGTTCGGTTTGGAATTAATCCATCCCGATCAATTACCTGCGTCAAGCCATCCGGTACGGTTTCTCAGCTGGTAGACGCTTCGTCCGGACTGCATCCCCGGCATGCGCCGTATTATATCCGGCGCGTGCGGATTTCTTCCTCGGACAGTTTATTTAAAATGCTCAAAGACCAGAAAGCCCCATTCCATTCGGAAGTTGGGCAGAATATCGATTCTGCCACGACCTATGTCTTGGAGTTTCCGATGAAAGCTCCGAAAGGATCGGTATTTAAAAATGATTTAAGCGCCCTGGATCAGTTGGAGCATTGGAAATTAGTGAAAGAGGGATTTACTGAACATAATCCTTCAGTGACGATTTCCGTTGGTCCTAATGAGTGGATCAGCGTTGCCAATTGGGTATATGAAAATTGGAATATAGTCGGCGGGCTTTCCTTTTTACCAAGGGAAGACCACGTGTACAAATTAGCGCCGTATGAAGAAGTGAGTAAGGAGACATTTGATATGATGACGGAAAATTTTCCGGTTATCGATTTCTCCCAGATTCTTTTGTATGAAAAAGACGATGACACTAAGGGATCCCATGAATTAGCTTGTGTGAGCGGCGTTTGCGACATTGTCTAGAACCCATCTCAAAGATAGTTTCTATTTTTTATCAGAAAACCCGTTCCATAATGCGGAACGGGTTTTAATAATGCCTGTCGGAGCGAATTTTTATCAGATACCCCCATCCTTTTTTATCGTCCAGCACCGTTATTTCTTGGTCAGTGAGCGGACGCAGGTCTTTGAGAGTTCCCGGTATCAGGCGAGATATCTTTGTCTTGCCGTCAGATTTTTCTTTATATTCGGCTTGAAACCAGTGGGGGAAGCCGCCATATACCGGCGTGCTTATGAAAAAATACATAACGCGTTTTTCTTCCATGGCGACCTCCTTTTGAAGAATCTATTTAAATAATAACCCCCCAAAGCGATATGTGCCAATGTTATTTCAGAACACAGGAAGGATGCTTTTGATTCATCAGCGATATTTAATAACGTGATAGATGAGCGAGCCGACGGTAATCACTCCGCCCCCTTGGGTAAAAGCCAGGTAATAATTGTTAAGGCGCCAGACGTAAAGGAACCAGCAGATATAAGAAAAAAAGCAGATCCAGCACATTACCAGAGAAATATCGCCGGATTTTTTCCGGTTCCGGATGCGATGGATTTGATGGATTGTTCCCAATAGGACGAGAAAAGAAAAAATCGCGGTCAAATAATTAAGCGCCGCGTCCAGCATTGCGCCTCCCGGATTTCAAGAAACTGGGATTATCNTANCACANTTTATTTAAATGAAAAATGCTCCGCGCGGATGCGGAGCATTTAAATTATTATTTTTTAATAAAAAGGAAAATCGGCTGGAAGATAACCGCCAGTTCTTCTTTAGCTTCCCACTCGGAATAAATCTTAATGTCAAAGGTCACCTTCGTGATGCCGTGGCGAAGCGCCTTATGTTCAAAAATCCCGGCTTCCAGGCGGATGGCGGCTCCCGCCACCACTGGTTTTTTAAAAACCAGGTTGTCGCCGCCGTAATTTAAAATTCCGCTTTCAAAAGTTATTAATTCCATTAAAAGTTCCGGAATCAGCGAAACTACCAGATAACCATGGGCAATCGCTTTGGGAAGTCCTCGACTTTGGGCGAAGGCGTCGTCTAAATGGATTTTATTATGGTCATTGATAGTATCCGCGTATTGGCTGATCAATTCTGGAGTTACGGTTTTCCAGCGGCTGAAGCCGATTGATTTTCCAACGTACTGGGACAGGGCTTCAACATCAATTGGTTCCATGATTTCCTCTTTATAAAATTGCTGATTAGACTATATGCCAATTTTAGATTTTATTCAATATGTAGATTACAATTTATATATGCTTATTGACGATGTAGTAATCAAGGTTACTGCCGGAGATGGTGGTCGCGGCGCAGTCGCTTTTAATAAAAATATGATGAGTTTAGGGCCAGTCGGCGGCAGCGGCGGCAATGGCGGCAGTGTTTATTGCGAGGGGGTGTCTGATTTGGGGGCGCTTCGGCAATTCCGTTTTAAGAAAGATTTAAGCGCGGATAATGGTGAAAACGGCAAAGGCCAGTTTAGCGACGGCCAGGACGGCAGAGATTTAATTCTAAAAGTTCCGATAGGCACGATTATCCATAATCTGGAAAGTGGAAAAGACCAGGAGATTACTAAAATCGGAGAACGAATTTTAGTTGCCAGCGGCGGGCATGGCGGCAAAGGTAATTTTTTATTCCGTTCCCCCCGCAATACCAGCCCAACGCGTTTTCAGGAAGGGTTGCCCGGTGAATCTTTTGCGTTCCGATTAGAACTTAAGCTAATTGCCGATGTCGGCTTAATCGGATTTCCGAATGCCGGAAAATCCAGCTTGCTTAATGAATTGACGAATGCGAAGAGCAAGGTTGCCAATTATCCCTTTACCACGTTGGAGCCTAATTTAGGCGTCTATTACGAACTGGTGCTGGCGGATATTCCAGGATTAATCGAAGGCGCTTCCGCCGGCAAGGGGCTGGGGGTAAAATTTTTACGCCATATCGAAAGAACCAAGATTCTTTTCCATCTGATTTCCGCCGAATCCGTTAATGTAAAAAAAGATTATGCCGTAATTCGAAAAGAACTGGGGGTATATAATAAGGCGTTGCTGAAGAAAAAAGAATTCGTGTTCCTTTCCAAAAGCGATACATTGAGCCCGAAAGAACTTAAGAAAAAGATAGCAACGCTTAAGAAATTAAACGCTTCGGCTAAGCCGATTTCAATTTATGACCTTGATAGCATTGAAAAAGTGAAAAGNATCCTCAATGATATCATTAAAAGAAAATACAAATAAAAAATCTTCCGATAGTATCGGAAGATTTGTATTTATTTAGGCGGTAGCGAGCCGGAAGAGGGCAGTTTCAATCAAAAGGGCGGCAAAATGATCCGTTTAAATTATCTTTTGTCAAATAATTTAGAAATACTTATATCAATTTAATAGCGAAAATATAGGATAATAAAATTGCGGCGGCATACAGCGTTAAAGCCGGAACAATCCCGGTTTTTAAAAATTTTATGGAAAAAAGATAAACGGCAATGGCGCTGAAAGCAAACGGTATAAATCCAAAATAACCGGGAAGCGGCATTTCAAACAGATGCGGCTGGCCAGATAAAATGCCGTATTGCCATTTGGTGGTCGCGCCGCTATTAAGCAATTCCCACAAGAATCCGGTCAGCAATCCGGCCAGGCCAACGGAAATCAAGGATTTTAAATTTAATTTTTCATTTTCTAAAAACGGCGCCAGCATTAAAAATGGCGATATCCAAACCAATTGGTTTAGCCAAAAGTTTTCGAAAAAAAATGGCGGGACAGCGAATAAAATTCCGGCAACGATGCTAACGTATGCCCAGCCGCCGCTTATTTTAAAAGACGGGATTTTGCCGGCAACGAGCCAGACGCATTCAACGACAGCCGGAATAACGGTGGCGAAAGACAGGAAAGTTAAAAGGGTTGCCATCAGCGGTTGTTGGATAACGTTAATGTAGTACCACTGCGGAAAGGCAAAATTTATAAATTCAAAAAAGAGCCAATACATAACTGAGATTGGCACAATAATTGCTATAAAGAATTTACTGCCGTGGCTCCGAATCGGGGAACCGCTCCATTTTTTAAAATTCACTTCGTCTAACGCCAGAATGAGCCCCCACCACAAAAGAGGGTAGGTGACAAATTTAAGGGCGGCGAAATCAAACAGCGAAAGTACGCCTAAAATTATGAGCGTGATTCCTATTAGTAGCATATTAGTTTCGTTTTTGAAGCATAGTGAGGGCAAGCAATGACCCGACGGCTTGCAGAAGAACATCTTTTTGGGTATCCCAGATGTCGCCTTGAAATCCTAAAAAAGCGAGGCCAGCTTCCGGTTCCACTAAAATACCCACAACAAATTCGGCGATTTCGTATAGAGAGCCGGTTGCCACGATGATGCTGAAAATAAAGATATTTCTAACGGAAATCCGATATGGAAAATAATTTTTTAAAATATTGAAAACCACTGGCGTCATTAAAATCCCAAAAAGAAAATGCACAATTCGATCATAGTGGTTTCGATCCAATCCAAGCAGTTGGCTTAGCCAATCGCCCCAGGGCGTATCGCCATAAGTGTAGTGCGCCGCCGCAACATGGAGAATGGCAAAGATAAAAATTAAAATATAGGAAAAATTGGAGAGGCGAAATTTGTAATAACTCCAAATTACCAGCGGCGCCGATATAAAAATAACGATATTCTCCAAAAACCAGTCAAAACGATACAGCGGCTTAATTGCCAGCGCCGCCCAAAAAATGACAAAAATCCAAAAAAGCAGCTTCGGCAAATCAAATTCTTTCCGCATTACTTTTATTATACCATCGATTTTCATTAATTTTTTTACCGATCATCAATTTTTTTCTTATGGAAAAGATAAGAGAGAAAAAATAGAAGAATAATTATAAAAACTCCCAATCCCCAGAAGATCACCGCTCTTCCTAAAAGGAATGCTTCGCCCAGATAAGTTGCCAAAGCGGCAACAGGGAGTTCTGAGAAAAAGGTGATAAGCGCGTATTTACCGAGATTATATCGCATTAAACCAAGTAAATAGCCGGTTATTTCCGCGGGAGTAACAAAGCGGAAGAGAAAAATGATGGCAAGTTCCGATTGCGGCGAGATTCTGTTTCGGTAGTATGAAATTTTGTCTTCCGGCAATATCTTTTTTACTAAAGGGTATCCCGCATAGCGGCCGATGGCGTAGGCGGCTATTCCGCCAATCAGCCATCCCCAAAAAAGAATGATGAAGGTAGCAGTATTGCCCCAAATTGTAACTGCTATTGGTATTAGCGGTACGCTGCTGAATAAGGAAAACATTGCCGAAGAGATTGCCAATATTATGAAAATTATTATCGCTGCTGCCGGATTATTTTCGGAGTATCCTTTTAAGGCGGAAGCGGCATCAATAAGAGTATTGTGCAGGGTCGCAGAATACCAAAAAAGCAAAGCAACGATTGCGATGAATAAAATAGTGAATATTCGTTTTTTAATTACTCTTGGGAACATATCTTTATTATATGCTATTAAGTTCGGTAGATTTCTTTGTTTGGTCTTTGGATCGTTTTTAAGGAAGACTAATGGGCTGTTAAAACTTTTATAACCTGCTATACTGATTCAGAATCTTTTAAAACAGAGACAGCGGCAATGGATGATCCGGAAGCGGAGAATCGTGCTTCGGAACTCGCGGTTGAATTACGGCGGATATTGGACGAAAATCTTTTTAAAGATCCTAAAACTACCGACAAGGAAATGGAGCGCGTCAGGGAAATCCGGGAGGAAATAGAAGCTTTAGGATTTTTCGTACAGTGGGGCGCCAGTTTTTCCTCTTCGGATCCAAATAGTTTAGAAGTGGAAGTCAATCTTTACAAACCCAAAGAAAATCTTTCTCCCGAATTGCAAAAAATGTACAACGACTGGCTTATCCAAGCCACTCTTCGCCGGAATCGAAAAACTTAAGCAATTAAAATAGTCCGTCAGCTGACGGACTATTTTTATTATCTTGGCTCCGGAGGTAGGGATCGAACCTACGACATCCTCGTTAACAGCGAGGCGTTCTACCACTGAACTACTCCGGAATTGTAGATATATACATAGTATACGAAAGTATTTTTGATGTAAATCCTATTTTTCTTTACAATTCCGTCATTTTTGCTATTCTAGTGTCAGTTGTTTTAAAAGGAGGAGAGTGCATGATTGAAAAAAAATACCGATCTAAATGCTGTAACGCCCTGGTAAAAACCGAAGGCATTCCCGATTTTCCCGGCACAAAAGAAGTCTGCACGGTGAGTTTTGCCTGCACCAAATGTGATCAGGCGTGCGATGTTATCCAAAAGAAACTGGCTTCGTCCCAGCGCGTATTAAGAAAACAGTTGCTCCAGCGGATTAAAGAAAGGCTACCGGAATTGGAAGAATTACTGAAAGAACAAAGCGTCATTAAAGAAGATGTCGTCTACCGATTCTATCACCACAGCGCGCACCTGTACACCTTAAAGGGAAATACTAAGATCATTACTGATGAATTGCGGCAATTGCTGGCCGATCGAAACCTGAACCAGGACTTCGAAGCGATTTTCCAGGAAGGAACTAGAAAAGGCACCCAAAAAGAATTCATGACCAAAAGTATGGTGAATTGGCGCCAGGAGGCGTCACCCATTGTTTTAGCGTTTTGGAATGCGTATTATTTTTTGGAAATGGCGATCAAGTGTGGAAAGGAACTGAAAAAATCTCCATCATCAATTCCAATCGGCTGGGCAGCGCTATTGCATCTGTATAATATCCGATAACCGTCTTATTTAAGGCGGTTTTTATTTTTTTGTGGTACCGAGTAATATATGTATATGAAACACCAAAAAACTTCCTGGGGGAAAGTTGCTGATTGGTATGACGAATTATTAGAGAAAGATTCGGATAGTTATCAGCAGAAAGTGATTTTGCCGAATGTTCTCCGGATGCTGGCGATTAAAAATGAGCAACTAGTACTGGACATTGCCTGCGGGCAGGGATTTTTTGCGCGGGAGTTTTACAAAAAAGGAGCGAAAGTAATCGGCGTTGATATCGCGCCGGAGCTGATTGATATCGCCAGAAAGAAATCTCCGAAGCAAATCCAATTCCATATTTCATCAGCGGACAACCTTTCTTTTTTAAAAGCTGGTACGGTTGACGCGATAACCGCTATTTTAGCGATTCAAAATATTGAAAATTTTGCTGGCGTATTTAAGGAGTGTGGCCGCGTGTTGGGGAAGAGTGGCCGGCTGCTGATAGTGTTAAATCATCCGGCTTTCCGGATACCGGAGAAAACCAGTTGGGGATTTGATGCTGACAAAAAAATCCAATATCGCCGGATTGACGGCTATCTGTCGGAATCGCGGCATAAGATTCAGATGCATCCTAGTGATAAGTCGAGCGAAGCCACTATTTCATTTCATCGGCCTCTGCAATTATATATAAAAGCGTTAGCAAAACAGGGATTCGCAGTCGCTCATTTAGAAGAATGGATTTCTCATAAAACCAGCCAATCCGGTCCTAGGGCCAAAGCTGAAGATGCGGCGCGGAAAGAAATCCCGCTGTTTCTTTGCCTGGAAGCAATAAAAACAAATGTCTAAAAAATCCACCCTTATTTTTATTTTGGCAATATCCGCCTTGCTTGGCTTATACGGCCTTTCACGCGGGGATACGGTTAACGACGAGGTGTTTATGTCCTTTCGGGGCATCGGCATGCTGGATTTCGATGAAGCGGCGGCGCAGACCACCCCTTTAGAATGGTTTGATCCGAATATCCCATGGTGGACCAAATTATCGTTTCACGACCATCCGCCATTAGTATTAGCAGTTCAAAACATTTTTATGAAGGTGTTCAGTGAAAGTAATTTTGGTTTTCGATTGCCGTCGGCCTTGCTGGGAATAGTATCGGTATATTTGGTTTATTTGATTGGCCGATTACTTTATTCCGATTCTACAGGAATTATCGCCGCTTCGATTTTTGGCGTTACACTTAATCATCTTTATATTTCGCGAGTCGGGATGCAGGAGGCGTATGTTATTTTCTTTTTGCTTCTTGCGTCTTATTTTTTCTTAAAATCTTTGCGAGATGACAGGTATTTAATTTGGACTGGAACAGCGGTCGGGCTGGGATTGCTTGCAAAATACAATGCCGGAATCATTGTTCCAATTTTTGGAACCTATTTATTATTTTTTAAGCGCGATTATTTGAAAAATAAAAATCTTTGGTTTGGAGCACTGTTAGCAGCAGTTATTTTTAGCCCAGTCATTATTTATAATATCGGTTTGTATCAAGCGGTCGGCCATTTTGATTTTCAACTGTCCTATATTTTTGGCCAGCATCCGGAAGTTTGGAAAGTGGCGCCGGGAAAGGAGATTGGCGCTCTGATAGACCGATTGCAGGATTTTGCGCCGCGTTTAATCGCGACTAATTCCTGGTTATTCTTGGCGTTTGCCGGAACGTCAGTCTTAGCATTTTTATACGGATTAATCAGCCGAGGCAAAGAAGTTATGGTTAAAAATAGTTTTTTGATTATCGCGCTGTTATTCGTGGCGGCGCTGATGTTGGTTATCGGCCCATCCTACCGATTTTTAACCATGCTGACGCCCTTTATCGCTTTAGTGATTGCGGTATTTCTGGACGCGGTACGGCAGAGATTTTTTGGCGATAAAAAAAATCTTGTCTATGGATTATTCGCACTGGTTTTAATTTTTGAAATCGGCTATTCCATCAATAATCTGATCAGGTATTATCCCTGGCCGAATTCAGAGAGTTTCCGGCCATGGCTGGTTTCCAAAGTCCGATATGAAAATTATAACTGGGGCTATAATCAGCTCGGAGCATTCTTTGAAAGAGAATTGGCCGGATTGGTTCCCGCGCTGACGTTTGATATGCGGTATCAATTTTTGGAAAAACTGCGGGAGCAGGCGTTGGAGCGGGGATTGGCAGCTGGAGCTGAATCATATCCGGCAATGATTGTTTATGACGGCAATTTTGATTTAGCGGGTAAATTGTGGACTTTGAACCGGCTACATATCTACCATGCTTGGCCGGTGCTTAGTTTGGCCACGTATAACCAGTATTTACAGGAGCAAGGAAGCGATTATTACCAGCGCATTGGTTTTAAGGTGCGTTATTTTGTTGCGCCAACGAATACAGTATTAGCGCCGGAGACCGTCATATTACAAACCGGCGAACGCATATCGATTCTGAATCCCCGCGGCGATGAAGCATTTGTAGTTTATAAAAAAATATTTTAAACTTAAAAAAGTTATTTTTGATACGAAGGCGCCGACAATGGAAAAAATAATTCCGTATTATCGGCAAAAGAATAAATATTATTGCGGCCCGGCGTCGCTCGCAATGGTGTTTGATTATTTTGGAAAGCGTCTAAGTCAAGAGCGATTAGCAAAAGAATTGCATACAACGCCTCGTGAAGGTAGTGATAATCCAGTTATGATACGCGTTGCTAAGCGGCACGGATTTTCTGTATCAACATATCGCCGCGCTAATTTTCAAATTCTTCGTCGATTTTTAGACAAGCGAGTGCCCGTTATTGTTGCGTATATTGAGCCGGCTGGCAACGAAGGGCATTACGCCGTTGTTTCTTCGTTAACGCGTAACTACATTGTGTTGCGCGATCCATGGAACGGAAAGAATTTTCAATTATCTCGCTACGAATTTCTCCGCCGCTGGCGTGATGAGGAAAAAAAACAAGAGCGCTGGCTGATGGCAGTGCAAAAATAAAAAGCCCCGCAATGCGGGGCTTATTTTTTTATTATCTATATCTTTCAAACACCATGGCGCCGCCGATGCCGCCGCCGGCACAAGCCGCGGCAACTGCAAGAGAGGAGTTGGCATCTTTTTTGAATTCCGACATGGCGTTTAGTGCCAGACGGATACCGGTGGCTCCCAATGGATGGCCGAGAGAGAGCGAGCCGCCGTTTCGGTTGACGCGGCCTTCGTCGTATTTTTTCTTCCAGTCCATTTCAAAATTCTGATAACCGGATTGGAAAATTCCTAGTACGGTAGCCGCGAACGGCTCATGGATTTCAAAAAAGTCTACATTATCGAACGATAGGTCGGCATGCGTTAAGGCTTTAGGGACGGCTTGCGCCGGAGTAATTCCCATGTAAGCCGGATGCAGCCCAGCAAAACCCCATCCCCGAAGATACATATGGATGGCCAGGCCGAGCCGTTTCGCCGCTTCTTCGGAAGCGACGATAACCGCGGCGGCGCCGTCGGATTGCGGGCAGGAGTTAAAAAGAGTGACTGTTCCTTCAAAAACCGGATCGTAGTCTCTCGGCATATAGGCATTGTTTTTCTTCCAGAAATCCTCAACAGACATTCCCATGGCGCGGATAATCAGCGGGCTTTTTTTCATCAATTTTCTGGATTTTTCCGAGTCGGCTGCCAGCGTTTCGCGCAAATAAGGAGATTCGTCCCGGACCAGTTCCGGCAGGGGGATCAGGACATCGTCGTAAAAACCTTCCTGTTCCGCGCGGTAGCTTTTTTGGAATGACCCTAGGGCGTAAGCATCCTGGCTGTCTCGGCTAATTTCCAGATTTTGCGCTGTCATTTCCGCGCTTTCCGCCATATTCATGCCGGAAATCGGATCGGTCAGTCCTTCCACGATGCAGTCAACGAATTCGGCATCGGCAATCGCATTTTTAATCGCTTTCAGATTACCGCCGTATTTCTGGCGGGCATTTTTCACGTATACGAGCATATTACTCATGCTTTCCACGCCGGCGGCGATAAAAACTTCGCCTTCGCCGCAGATGATTTTTCTGGCCGCGTCGGTAATCGCCTGGATGCCGGAAATGCAGTTGTTCTGGACGGTGTGAGCGACGCATCCAATCGGCAGACCGGCTTTCAGAGCCGCCACCCGCGCGCTGTTCGGCGCTTTGGAGGTTTGAGAAACTTCTCCGAGAATAACGCCATCAACCTTTTCTTTAGGAAGTCCGGATTTTTCCATTAAGGTTTTCATGACCAGCGCTGCCATCTCAACCGACGAATATTTCGCCAGCGCTTTATTGATCTGGCCGAAAGGCGTACGCAAACCGGAAGCCAAAACAATGTTCTTTCCCATCGCCACTCCTAAATTGTCAAAGTGGCAAACTACATATAGAATAGCTCTTGAATAATTAAAACGTCAATCCATGCGGTTTACTCTTCTTAAAAAATCCAAAAAAAGCCGAGCCCGCCTCGGTCTGTTAGAAACGGCGCATGGAGTTGTGGAAACGCCGGCATTTGTTCCGGTGGCGACGCAGGCAGTTATCAAAACGCTTACCAGTGAGGAAGTTTTACAAACCGGAGCCCAAATGCTGATTGCTAACACCTTTCATCTGCATTTACGGCCGGGTGAAAAAATAATTAAGTCGCACGGTGGCATTCATTCATTTATGAATTGGCCGAAGCCATTAATGACGGATTCCGGCGGTTTCCAGGTATTCAGTTTGGGCTTCGGGAAAGATTTCGGGCAGGGGAAAATTTTAAAACAACGCTCTAATGAAAAAATTGAGAGCGACCAGCAGCCGAAGCTGTTAAAAATTACCGAAGACGGCGTGGCGTTCCGTTCTTATATTGACGGTCGGGAAGTATTTTTAGGCCCGAAAGAATCAATCAAAATCCAGGAAGCAATCGGCGCCGATATTATTTTCGCTTTTGATGAGTGTACTTCGCCGATTGCCGATCACGATTATACGAAAAAATCTTTGTTAAAAACTCATCGCTGGGCGGAGATTTGTCTGAAAACTAAAAAAAGCGATCAAGCGCTGTATGGCGTAGTGCAGGGAGGCAAGTTTCAGGATTTNCGGGAAGAGAGCGCGCGAGTGCTGGGNAAAATGGATTTTAACGGGTTTGGCATCGGCGGAGAGTTTGGCGATGACAAAAAATCAATGAGCCGGATGCTGTATTGGGTAACCGATGTTTTGCCGGAATCAAAACCGCGCCACTTGCTGGGCATCGGCTATATCGAAGATATGCCCTGGATGGCGCAGGCGGGCATAGACACCTTTGATTGCATCGCGCCGACCCATTACGCGCGGCGGGGCATCGCCTTTACCTCCAAAGGAAGATTGGACCTGGCGAAATCGGCAATGCTTAAGGATAAAAAGCCGTTGGATACTGCGTGCGATTGTTTTGTTTGCCGGAATTACACCCGGAGTTATATCTGCCATCTTTTAAAAGCTTGGGAAATTACACCGTTAAAATTGCTGACTTTCCATAATTTGCATTATTTTAATCAGTCAGTTGCCCAACTCCGTGAGGATATCAAAAACGGGAAAATTTAATCTGGAAGCATACGATTATCAATTTCCACAGGAATTGATTGCGCAGCAGCCAGCAGTGCCTCGGGATAGCGCGCGGCTGCTGGTTTATAATCGAAAAACCGATTCCGCGGCATTTNATACTTTTAAAAATCTTAGCAAATATCTTCCGCCGAAAGCCGTATTGGTTTTTAACGAAACCAAAGTTATTCCGGCGCGCGTCGAACTTCAGAAAGCCACCGGCGGGAAAGTTAAAATTTTGTATCTGGAGCGGATAGGCGGATTGATAAAAGTAATGGCGGACCGCCAAATTAATATTGNCTCTCGATTATTTCTAAAAAAGAAACCCGTATTTCTTATCGAGAAACAAACAGAGCAATTTTATTTTCTAAAACCATTATTTTTAATTCAGCGGTTAAATAATTTTTTCGAAACTAATGGCGTGGCGCCATTGCCGCCGTACATTAAACATTCGCCGCTTGGAGAAGCGCAGATTAAAAGAGAGTACCAGGCGGTATTTGCTAAATATCTCGGTTCGNTTGCCGCACCGACCGCCTCGCTTCATTTTACTAAGTNGTTATTGCGAACTTTAAAACAGCGGGGTTTTAGCATAGAGTTTGTAACATTGCACGTTAATTTGGGAACTTTCGCGCCTTTAACCGATGCGCAATTGCAGAACGGTAAACTGCATCAGGAGTACTATGAGATTTCCAGTAGGACCGCCGAACGGCTAAATCGTTTTAAAAAAGATGGCCGCCAGATTGTTGCGGTCGGGACCACGGTGGTGCGGACACTGGAATCGGCATCTGATACAGCCGGTATCCTTAAAAAATTATCCGGCGCCACCGATTTATTTATCCGTCCCGGCTATCGTTTTAATTTAGTTGATTCGCTGATTACCAATTTCCACGTTCCTAGATCTAGCTTGCTGATGCTGGCTGCCGCTTTTTCCGGCAGGGAAGAACTTTTTAAGCTGTACCAAAAAGCTATTCAAAGAAAATTCCGGTTGTTTTCTTTCGGAGACGGAATGCTGATCATTTAAAAAAATAAAAATGCCCCGCAATGCGGGGCTTAAAGTTTAATAATTACTTTAGTTCTGAGGTCAACGAGCGGGTAGAGCTCCAGCATGTCCGGAATAGCCATTCGGATACAGCCCTTAGACGATGCTTTGCCAATGTTTTCTGGGTTAGTGACGCTATGAATGTAGTACTGGAAAGGATTATAGCCAGGTATCGCCATGCCGAATCCTCGAATTTCTTCGTAAGGAATTTTTACCCATCGGCCAATTTTTATTTGAGTCCAGATTATAATTTTTCCTTTATTTGGACCTTTGGTTTGCCTAAAAATCATATCGCCCTTAGATCGGATATAGCCAGTGCCTATCGGGGAAGGAGTTGCTGGCTTGCCAATCCCAACGGCATATTTTTTAACCAGCTTACCGCGTACAAAAAATTTTAGAGTTTTATCGCTTAAATCCACCACTATTTTTTTATGCTTGGCTGCCTGAATTCGCGATTTTGTTGGCTTAGCGAGTAATAAAGCTGATTGAGCGATAAGGATTGCAGACATTCCAATTACTTTCAGTAGCTTGGCCAAAGTCGGCTCCCTGGTTGATTTTTAAAGTGCAATCTGTAGATATATAGTATCAAAGGAAATTCATTATGTCCAAAAATCTCAATCAAATTTTAACGTACTGGAAATAATTGACATATTTTAGAAAATATTTTAATCTATCAGGCAGTGATTTGAAAATCTTTATCAGAGGAGGAATATGGGTCTTTTCGGTAAGCCGCTCGGCAAGCCACAATGGACTTATGTGCTTGTCGGCATGATGCTTGGTTTTTTTANTGTCTGCCTTTTGACATTAGTGCTGACTGTGCCGCTTTGGATTAATTCTGATTTTGTGGTGGCGGTATGGATACGTACCTGGCATGGCCGAGTTCTTCAAGCGGTTACGGCGGTTTTAAAAGGAGTTTGGCGATGAATCAGTATAACGTTCCGAATTTTCTGTTGGATTATTTTGTTGAAGACGACTTGCGTTTAATCCAGGAACGCCTCCTGGAAGTTGAAAAGCGATGCCGGAAAAGGATTACGGTAACGGTGGTTAAGAGCTTCGGATGCGATTTTCAGGACAGCATTACCGTAGAACCGGACAAGATCAGCGAGCAATATCAGCGGCTTAATTCATTGGAAAACAGGAACGTTTCAATTTTTCTTATTTTAGATAAAAAACAGTTCCTGATTTGCCACGAAGACGATGTTTTACTGAAAGAATTTATTAAGCAAGTAGTTGTAGAAATCCAGCAGCGCTTCCGGGAAGGCGCTTATCTTAACAGTGTTCTATACGGCATCAACCGATTCGGAGAAAAATTGCTGCAGCAAACGAAGCAACCGGCAGTTGGTTCGGATAGCAGCGGATTTAAGGAACAGGCATTGCGCTTGTATCAGGATTTTCCGTCCTTTTTCGAGTCAACGGCTCGGGCATTGCACCGCAAGAAAGCTCCGGACCCATATTTTAAATCTTTAGAGAAGGCCAAGAATATATTTATCAGCGGCACCGTACTTATGGAAGAAAGTCTAGTGGATTGGTTTGAAGTGTACAAGGCATTTCAAAGCGCCAAGAACCGGACGCAGGATATATTGCTGGAAATAATCTCCTCTTGATTTTATCAGAGCTCCAATATCGGAGCTCTTTTTGTTAGAATGGGTGAATGGAACAACACTACATTTGCACCGGCGGGTGCCGAGGCGTTTCCGAAGTATCAGGGGTTTGCCAAGCTGAAGATTGTTCTAAGGCGGG
>C687J35174_10003522_pt1 | contig 21508 bp, 24 predicted proteins | sample RifCSPhighO2_01_FD_35174 | JGI IMG/M metagenome (IMG submission 35174) | reverse complement strand
CTCTCACGAGAGAACGGCATAGAATTGCATGGCACGGTCACACACCTCACTACAAGCGAAATCTCCGAAATGGAAAAGGCAAAAACAAGCAGGAATGATTATTATTCTACTCCGTATGAGTCCTCTATTCAACGCAGTTTATATATAAACAACGTGCTTTACACAATTTCACAGCGCGCTCTTCAAGCCAACGACATAACTTCACTCAATTTTATGCGCTCAATAGAACTGCCGAGAACAATTGAGTCTTACGGCTGGGCAGTAAGTGCTGCCAGTNGCGGNCAAAGCGCTCCANGGATTTAACATAAAATATCTTCTTTTGAGAATCTGAGCTTTTCATATTGAGTGTCGGCGGCATAGCCTACGGCGCACAGNGCGGTAGGAACAATATGCGGAGGGATATTGAGAATCTTGCTGTATTCTTCCGAGCTGAATCCTTCCATNGGACAACTGTCAAATCCTAATGCTTTTGCACCGTTTACTGCATTTCCCAATGCAAGGTATAACTGTCTCTGTGCCCAAGAGAGTTTTTGAGCAGGCGTCATACTCTTTTCAAAGTNATGCATGATTGGGATGTAATTTGTTGGAATGCCTTTTTCTCTGAAAAGTGCTTCAAGTTTGTCGATGTTTTGTTTTATATCGGTGTCTGCGCAGAATATCAGAAGATGAGAACATGAAGTTATTTGCGGTTGATTCCACGATGCAGGCAATAATTTTTCCTTGGTTGTTTGGTCCTCAATTATTTTAATTTTCCAGGGCTGGATATTGAAAGAAGAAGGCGCGTGCCGAATGAGCTCAAGCAGTTCATCGACCTTGAATTGAGGGATTTTTTTACCATCAAACTTTTTGACCGCGTATCGCTTGTGCACAATGTCCTTGAATTCCATGTTTCTTCATAGAGTTCGGATATTTAAATACCTCGGGTGTGCGATATGGGTGTTCTGGCTATTAGTAGACCAATATTATTTTACAAGAGGCTCATCAGTTTTTCGCTAGTTCCCAAAGCGTATGGAAATAATGCAGAAAAGAATCACGAATTCGTTTATTATTTATCAAGATAGCGATTGGATTCTTCTCTAGTAAGATTAGTAATGCATAGTTATTGGTTATTCCAATTTGGAATGGTCCGGGCACGGGGGAATATCTTAAAGTCCATTTTTTCTTTCCGTATTCTCTTAAGTATTCCTTCGCCTCTTTTTTCCTTTGGACATCATGGATAGCTCTGATTTTGATCTTTTTAGCATCAAGTCTTTGGTCGTTTTTAGAGAATATCTCAATCGCCTTCTCGCTATCTTCTCCGGGGCTTGCCCCAAGGATGTAATATGTATCGCCCTTTTTTAGATCGTCATCTATAATAAGTAGAACATTTTTCAGCCCGTCCCAATCGCGGAAAAGCTGGACTTCGGTAAGGAAATCCTCCGTTTTAGGAAATAGTTTGTCTATGTGCTCTTCGAACTCCCTTTTCTTGTCCCGAATTTCTTTTATTTTTTCGTCAAATAAAGATTTAATGTTGGAAGGATGAACTGGAACGTAATGTTTTACATTATCTTCTATGAACGAGGCTACAAGACCCTTTTTTATTAATCGATCAAGAACCTCATAGACCTTTGATGATAGGACTCCCGATTCTTTTACAATCGGAGTTTTGGTGCCATTTTTGATCTTAAGAAGCGCCCCATACACCTTAATTTCATTTTGCGATAATCCAAAGACCTCAAACAGTTCTTTCATGGTAGCCCCTAATAGGGACACCCTTATTTAAATATTGCTTCTTGGCGCACATAGTATGGAAAATGTGTCAAAATCTCAGCAAAAGAACCTGCCATTACTGGATAGTGTGCTTGACTATTATTCCAATATTCGTTTTCAACTTACGGCTCTAATTGTATGCCATCATATCTTGGAAAGCAACCTCTTTTTGATAGATTATCTGATTCGGCTGGGAATAAAACCTAAAGATATATTTGTTATTGGGAAGTCTTATTCAACAAGTCCTCAGATGATAAAACACTATCTTGCTTATGGAATTACACTCCACAGAAACAGTCTAGCTTTTGACAGCCATATGTCCTTTGATGAACAATTCAAGACCTCTATTCGTGACTTCCTCAGAGAGATACAAAAGAGAGATCTTTCAAAATATGAAAAAATAATTGTCTTGGATGATGGGGGAGAATTGCTTGCTCAGGTACATGACGCCTTTCAGGGAGATTCTAGAATTGCAGGAGTTGAACAGACTGCTTCTGGCTATCATAAGTTAAGACTGTTAAGCCCCCTCTTCCCAGTTATTAACGTCGCGACTTCGTGGGCGAAATTAGAGTACGAATCTCCTTTTATTGCAGAATCATTTGTAAAAGAACTGTACAAGCGACTTAATCAAATGGATAAGAAAATTGAAACGNTCCTTATTCTTGGAAACGGAATGATTGGATCAAATATAGCTTCTATTCTTAAGGGGGACTGCAGGGTTTTTGTGTACGATTCCCATATAGAAAGAAGTGAATTATCTAAAGAGGAATTGAATAATATTCTTCCTGTATGTGATGCGATTATCGGATGTTCTGGGCAGATTTCCATGATTGAACCCTATTACTCTAAAGTCAAAAAGGGAGTTATATTTGCAAGTGCTTCTTCTTCAGATAGAGAATTTGAAAGCTACAAAATACGCAGGTCTCACGAAAAGACTTCTAATCCACATAAAGACTTTTATACAGACCACATCATCCTCCTTAATGCAGGTTTTCCTCTGAACTTTGATGGTGACAAGTTAAGTGTTTCTTTAGATAAAATTCAGCTAACTCTCGCTCTTATGCTTGCAGGGGCTATCCAGACCGTTTGTGCTTCAGGTCGCAAAGGGATTCTTGAGCTCGATGTTAATGTACAGAATGTACTGATAAGAAAGTTCAATGAAATCATATCTGCCAGGAGTTATACATGAATCCTGCTGAAAAAGAAATTAAATTACGGGCTTTTGCAGCTTCTGTCATTAATCACTCTGAATACAGGGAGGAGATAGATTACTTGCTGAAGGCCTTGGAATTAACGGTCGAACAGGCTATTCAATCTTACGTTAACTATGATATGAACATTTTTTCTTATGAAAATGAAATTTACGAATCGTTATCTATGCGGATGACTCTTCATCTTCATTATCTTCTGCCGGAAAGTTGGCACCAAGACAGGCAACTTGCGGTTTTAGAGGCTATAAAGAAGATCAATCCTTCAACTACGGTCGACATGGGATTTGGGGCACCAACCAGATACATTCGAGAATTTATCCTGCTTAATAAGAAAGTCTTGCTACTAACGGATTTGTACCCCTCCGCGTTTATATTTAGTCAAGCACTGTTTAATTTCCTGTCCAAGAACTGGAAATCCTTTATTTCATTTAAGCAACTCGATATGAATGAGCACCCATACCCCGGAGACTTTGATCTTTATATATTCCAAGACTCAATTGAACACGTAAGGGATTCAACAGAATATCTGAACGAACTAGTAAAAAAATCACCAAGTTCATCAAAATTTATTTTTTCCTTGCCTATTGGTCCACGGATCCCGCTTCATACCATTTCTTGGGATGCTGAGCAAGATGCGATTACATGGCTAGAAAAAGCAAATCTACAAATAATCGATAAAAAGAGAGTCTTTGTTAACCCCGAGGTAGACTTATTTGCAGATCAGTTTGAAAAGAAGTTTTATAATCTTATTGTAAGTTGCCAGAAAAACCCACCCTAATTATTGCATAATTTGGTTACGTTCGGACAAGAATAAAACCCCTATGCCCTCAGATTCCTGCAAACGCCGGTGGCAGGAATCGAACCTGCATATCCTTGCGGAAGCCTGCTCTCCAAGCAGGTAGGCTACCACTGCCCAACACCGGCATGCGTGAAGAACAAGGCCGAGATTTATAAGGCTTTGTTACAGTTGATACTGTAAACTTCTCGGGATAGGTAATTATATTTAAAAAATTATCCATAAAATAAGGTTCTTATGGATTAGAATAGATGTTTCTCATCGACGTTATAATTAATTTCCCCACTAACAGATAATATAATAAACGGNCACATTAACTTTTGGCATAAGCGTATACACTTTTATCTTGACAGTACCTTTACAGTTGACTGTAGAGATGTTTAAATAGGGGCTTTTGCTTATTTTATTTTAATGAACGAGGTCATTAAAGAGGAAGATTCTACTGGCAATCCTTCATCTATCGCTGTTTCTGACGGCTTTCATAGCGATTCTGTGCCTGAGCCTTTTGAAGGCGTAGCACCCCCTGTTTATAGGTTTATCAGCAGAGTTAGGTCTGGCAAGCTGTCTTCCCAACTGTCGGATGGGGCTGTGCCTTCTGAAGCAATTGCTCGATGGCAACGCTTTCGTGAGGCTGAATGTGGTCGTATGAACTGCTGGCAGGAGTTCTATTTACGACCAGTGATTAGCTTAGACCGTCCTCCTCTAAAAGCAGGGCATTGCCGGTTGGATATAGGCGTGCGCAGCGAAATAAAGCGGTCGAAATTGGTCCCAAGGGATTTAAGCCCCTTGGAGGGACCTGATAAATCTTTTGTCCTTAAAAGGCAGGAATTGGTTGAAGTCTTTGAATCTGGAAGTGATATTGATTATTCTGCACTTGCTCAGATTACTTTTCCTGAAGATTTCCCAAAAGAAATTCTGAACAATATTGCTTCATCCAATGGGGGGTTAATCTTAATTGGAAGTGCAGCCCGATTTGGTGACGATGAGCCTTTTCTGTATGTTGGAGGAGTTCATTGTGTTTATGGAACATCTGTAGTCGTCCGCGATATAGGCTACATTCGTCCTCTGTCTATACAAGGAGATTCTAATGATTTGGTTTTACGCTTAGAGCACTTATTTGGGAGCAGAAATGTTGGGTTGAGCGGGGATTATTCTGATGCGAGAGTTTATTCTGGCAAAAAACTCCGCAGAGTTTGGAGAGACCATCCTAGACTAAGAGTAGTTCCTGAAGAGCTCGCGAAGTATTTGCCCGGTTTCCCAGCCATATCCAGAAAAACAGATATTGTTCCTTATCAGAGGTCTGATGTGTTTCCCCTGCATAATTATATGGCGTCTGGGCCAGCGCAGAAATCAACTGATTCAGGTAATCTTAGAACCAAATTAGATGCTGTTTTGGATGAACCTGTTGCTCGAGAGAGGGATTTAGTTCCTTTAGAAGTTTAACTATAATCAAGATGACAGCTCTCGAGAAATTCTTTGTAAATGTTTATGGCCTGCTGGCGCGTTGCTTCTGGAGAGATGCCTGCATTAAGATAGCGCACTGTGGTGCCCCGTTCTAAGAATATCGTCTTGAGCCAGGTGCTTGCATAAAGTGCATTCGCTTTTCTAAGAAAAAGAGAATCGTCAAATATCGCGCGGTCGTCTTTCTGCGTTTTCTTGCGTTCTTCGATGCGGCGCATGAGACTAGGCATACTTTTTATGATTGGTATAATGAGCAAGTCCGGCGCCCATTCAAGCGCTAATGCATTGCCTCGATAGCTAAGTATTTTCTTTCGTATTTCTCCTGCATTTTTGTGACCTGCTTCTTCTGCTTTAATCGTTTGATACACAAGAGTTGAAGCAACACTTCTGCTCTGAATGACGCGCAGACCATTTTTTAGTGCGGGAATGACAACCCGCGCCATACTAATGAGGCGGTCGAGCGCGTAGGCTTCTATTTGTGTTTCAAAAGAATATTTTCTATCGCCAAGTGCAATTATTTCGTTGCGTATTACATGACCTATGCCTGCATACGTTGGTTCAGCAGTAACGATTGTGTCATAATATGTTTCTGGCGGATTCCAGAAATCTTTAAGCTCGGGCAGACCTTTGCGGCTGGCCCTGCTGAAAGATATTGAATCAAAAACTGCACGGTTAAGCTTCTGCTCGTATTGCATCAGCGCACGTTCAATCTCGCCTTTGCCGATACCATCAATGCCATCCACTACCACAAATAGACCCCGCTTTTCCTTTATATTATTCATAGTATTTGGCAAGAAGAGGGTTTATTTTTTCCTTGATTATATTTAATATTGCCGCAGGGTCCGGAGTTCCGTCAATTACGATTATATTCTCATTGGGAAGTAATTCAGGCAGCGCGAGAAAGTTCTGCCGCACTTTTTCGAGAAATGAAATATCTTTTTCNAAGAAATGTTTAACGCGCGCATCATTCTGCATACGTGCTGCNGCAATAGTTGCAGGCAGGTCGATGATAATAACAATATCAGGCACAGGGAATATTTGTTGCGACTGAATCAATTCCTGCACAGCAAGACCCTGCGCGGCCTGATAGGCTATTGTTGAGTATTTGTAGCGGTCAGTGAGCACATGCTTTCCTTGTTCTATTTCAGGTGCGATGAGTTCTGCAACATGATTGGCACGATCTTCAGTGAAAAGCTGTGTGAATAGTGCGGCCTTGGAAAGTGCAGCCACATCTTCGTGCAGCAGCTTTCTGATATTGATGTCTTTGTAAGGTTCGCGCGTCAGAACCAGGTTGGCCTTCTTATTATATTTGAACAAGTACTCTGCCAGATTCATAAACTGCGTTGACTTGCCGCACCCGTCAATCCCTTCGAACGCGATGAACAATCCCCCCCTTTGCATAGTTTTGAAGAGTTGTCGAAGTATAAAAAGGATTATGGTAATTGAACAGAGATGTTCTATTGTTAGGGTGCAGAGATTCCTCTGGTTAAGTCACCCTGCATTAAAGAATCTCTGTCTATCCATTCCCGTGCTGACGCAGTACAATCAACGGGAATGTCTATAGGGGGAAACGCTCGCATAACGCCCAGACTTCTGATTTGATTGAAAAGTGCAGTTCGCTGTTTGTGGGATTTTTGATTACCTGGGCTATCCACTGACCGACTTGCTGCATTTCAGGTTCGCGCATGCCTCGCGTAGTGAGTATAGGCGTGCCGAGGCGTATTCCGCTTGGCTTCATGGGGGGCGATGGGTCGTATGGAACGCTATTTGCATTTGCGCATATTCCCGCAGCTTCAAGCGCTATAGCAAGTTCTTTGCCTCTGCCGATACCGAAAGACCGCGCATCAATCAGTATGAGGTGATTGTCAGTACCCCCTGTTATGAGCGGTATGCTTTCCTTAAGCAGTGTGTTTGCTAGGGCTTGTGCGTTCTTTACGGTTTGGTGTGCATAATTTTTAAATTCAGGAGTCCTTGCTTCTTTAAACGCGATGGCTTTGGCAGCAATAACATTTTCGTGAGGACCGCCCTGCATACCTGGAAAGACAGCCTTGTCAATTTGTTTGGCGTATTTTTCCTTGCACAGAATAATTGCTCCTCTCGGTCCGCGGAGTGTTTTGTGCGTGGTGGTCATAACTACGTCTGTGAACGGCAAGGGCGATGGGTGAGCGCCTGCAACTATTAAACCTGCAATGTGCGAGATGTCTGCCAGATGTATGGCCCCTATTTCTTCGGCAATATCCTGGAACGCGCGGAAATTGAGCGTGCGCGGATAGGCTGTTAGACCTGAGATTATGAGCTTGGGTTTATGCTCTAATGCGATGGCACGAACATTCGGCATATCAAGAAGATGTGTTTCTTTATTCAAACTATAGGGTATTGATTTGTAGAGCATGCCTGAGGCATTGACTGGGCTTCCATGCGTGAGATGTCCTCCAGAGGCAAGGTCGAGACCCATAAAACTTTCTCCTGGTTTGAGAAATGCGTGCAAGATTGCGAGGTTTGCTGGACTACCTGAATAAGGCTGAACGTTTGCGTGCTCTGCTCCGAAAAGTTCCTTGGCGCGCTGAATAGCAATTTGTTCTACCGAATCCACGAATTCATTGCCCTGATAATATCTTCGTGCGGGATAGCCTTCACTGTATTTATGCATTAACACCGAGCCGCATGCTTCACGCACTGCTTTGCTTGTGTAATTCTCGGAAGGAATCATGTTTAGCACATATTGCTGCCGAGCAGCCTCTTTTTCTATGAACTGATAGATAATATCATCCGCTTCTCTTCTTTCATACCTGACGAAGCTGTAGCTCATTCCGCCCTCACCACTGTCTTCTTTTTTTACTAGTTGCCAGTTTGCTTCATTGATAAGAGGGAAAAAAGCGTCGCCTTCTACTTCATGATGCAAGTGAGTGATTTCGAGCGCTGTCGCGAGTGGCATGAACTGTTCGTAGATTGTTTGTCCTCCTATGACATAAGCTGTCTGTCCGTGCTGCTGCGCGATTTTAAGTGCTTCTTCAGGAGTTGAACAGAAGAACACTCCCTGCTGCTCTTTGTGCTGTTTCGTTAGCACGATGTTTGTCCGGTCAGGAAGGGGTTTGCCCAGTCTCTTGACTATGGTTTCGTAGGTTTTTCTTCCCATGATGACTGGATGATTTAGCGTGAGATGCTTGAATCGCTTTAAATCTTCAGAGATATACCATGGAAGCTCTCCTTTTTTACCGATGACGCGATTGCTTGCCTGCGCCGCTATTAGAACCAATTCCATTATTTGAGACCGGTTGACTGGAAGCCGCCCCCGCCTCTTTTTGTTTCTGATAATTCATTTACTTCTTCGAAGCTGGTTTGATTAATTGACATGAGTATTCCCTGAGCTATTCTATCTCCTTTCCCGATGGTAAACTGAACAGGTGTGCTATTGTATAATACAATATGTATCTCTCCGCGGTAATCAGAGTCTATCACTCCGCCAGTTTTAATAAGGCCCTTTGACGAGAAACCGCTTCTTCCTTCAAGTTTCATAAAGTATCCTGCAGGTATTTCGAGCGCGATGCCAGTCCGAATTTTCTTTGTTTCTCCTGGGAGAATTATTGTTTCTTCAACAGAATAAAAATCGCATCCTGCTGAACCTTCTGTTGCATAAATTGGTGTCTTTGCTTCAAGGTGCAACTTTTTTAGCTTTAGAGTGGTTTTTTGCATGATTGTTTAGCTCAGGGGTTTTATATAAAGATTCTGTTCCTGCAAGCACCATAATACTTATAATCTCTTTTTCTGTCAGCAACTTATGTCAAAAGAGGAACAGCATCCCGAGCATCAATACCTTAATCTCCTGCGAGATATTATGGAACACGGACATGAGAAGACTGATTTTGCTACTGGCACTAAACTAAGGAGCGTATTCGGTAGGCAGATAAGATTTGATTTGTCTAAGGGGTTTCCATTGCTGACGACAAAGAAAGTTTTTATGCGCGGCATCATTCATGAACTATTATGGTTTCTCAAGGGTTCGACTAACATAAAGTACCTTGTTGATAATGATGTGCATATTTGGGATGACTGGCCATATCGCGAATACAAGAAGGCAATGGAAAGTGGTGAAGCGCTCTCCATGACGCAAAATGAGTTTATAGAGAAAATCAAATCCGAAAACTCTGATAGCGATTTTGTGAAGAAATGGGGCGAGTTAGGACCGGTTTATGGGAGGCAATGGCGAAAGTGGCGCGCAGCCAACGGGAGGATTATTGACCAATTACAGTGGGCTATCTGGAAGACAAAGAATTATCCTGATAGAAAACACGTATGCGTCAGCGCCTGGAATCCAGAATTTATTTATGAAATGTCAGAGCCTGGGACTTCAATGGCTATTCCTCCGTGCCATGTTATGTACAATATTAACGTTACGAACGGCAAGCTCTCGCTGCAGCTTTATCAGCGTAGTTGTGATGCGTTTCTTGGTGTGCCTTTTAATATCGCGAGCTATTCGCTGCTCACGATGATTCTTGCACAGGTGTGCGGTTATCAGGCAGGGGATTTTGTGCATACGTACGGAGACATTCACGTTTATGGGAATCATTATGATTCTGTTAACGAACAGCTTTCACGCGAGCCGCGCATGTTTCCTACGATTTGGATTAATCCTGAGAAAAAGAATATTGATGATTTTGTTTTTGGGGACTTTAGGCTTGAAAACTATGACTCTCATCCCGCCATTCGCGCTGAAATTACCGTCGTGGGCGGATTCAATGAAAAAGACAGAGAAGAATATTCTAAAGGCGGATAGCGCCTATACTTTTTTTACAAGGTCAAGCGGCATAAACTTTCCGCGTCGTTGCAAAATTGATTCCATTAGTTCTATAAGGGCGCGCGTATCTCTTGTTCTAAACTTGTCTTCTGGCATATCCATTATTCTGCCTAAATCCAGCCACGTTATCCCGACAGTATCTATATCTCCCGAGCCTAAAATTTCATCTGTTTTTTCTGAAGTGGTGTTGGCGATTGAGAAATTAACTGCATATTTTTCTGATTGGTGCGGACCTGTTACGTTATTTATTCGGACTCCTAACAGCCCTCTTTGTTCAACGACGAGTTTGCCGCCACCCTCTTCATTTATTTCTCGTTTTATTGTTTGATGAGGCAGCTCGTCTTCTTCAGCTGTTCCACCGAAGAAACTAAGTTTGCCATCTCCTGCATCATTGCTTAGCTGTTGGAACGCGTACACGGCAGACCTCGCTTTTTGCCGATATCGAATCGGTCCGCCTGAAACAATGAAGTCAATTGGTTGCTGCGGTTTCCTGATTGTGGGAGGTTCTGCCAGCATGTGGGATAATTGTTCAGATTGTCCTGTAACGCGAATAAAATCTAACGGAACTTTTATTGTTCCAAGTGCGTGCAGTTCTAAAGTGCTTCGGTCATGTGCGTTGAGATTTTGTCTGAGCGCATCATCTGGCGTAAACCAGTAAGTGCGATGCGCGTTTGTTCGATTAGTTGAGTTGCCTGTAACTGCCAAATCAATTACTGAAAGACCTTCTGGTGTGCGATGCTGAATCATGCTTCTTAAATATGCTGGTTCAAAGTTGATTCCGTGCTCTGCATAAAGAAGTTCTTGCACTGCTCCTGGAAAGCCATATTTCCAGTGCGCGTATCCGCCAGGTAATTGTAATCCGTATTCTGTTTCTCTAAGACAAATTTTACCGTCTTTACAGGCAATTGCAGTACATCTTGTCGTTTGCCCACATTTATTGTTACCAACCATATGTTTCTCATCGAGAGAGATTTTAAAAACATTATGCCAGTCTGAAGAATACAACTATTCNTTCATTTCAATCTTAATCTGGACTGAGCGGGGAATTTTAAGCATTATGATNGGATGCAGAACGCGGTCTTCTGCCGGCAGGTCAATAACGCGTTTATGCACGCGCATTTCAAACCTGTCAAAAGTAGCTGTTCCGTTGCCGCATGGAGATTTGCGTGTGGTGACTTTCATGATTTTTGTTGGCAGGGGAATCGGACCGCGCATGATGACGCCTGTGCGTGTTGAGATTTCGCGAATCATTTCAATGATACTGTTCAGTGCGCCGATGTCTACGCTGCTCAATTTGATTCTTACGTTTCCCATTTTGTGATGAGATAAGAGTGCTTTTTAAAGCTTTCCCGCATTGAAGTCTGCCCTGCAACTTAAAATATTGCTCCCAAGTTCCTATAATGCCTGATAATTCTTTGCGTTAGCGGCGAAAGTGGGACTCTGTCGCTTTCTGTTATCCACTGAAGGTCATAAACTCCTCTCCCATTATTTACTTGTCCCCCTTGGCGGGCATTGAATAGATATATGAAATCCTGTATTTCTTCGCCCCTTGGACTTGTTGTTACAAATGGGTTTTTCCAGTCTTTGGGTTCTCGAGGTATTTCAAGTTCAAGACCGTGTATATCGCGCATCACTTTATACTGCACGAATTCTTCGAAATATTCCGGAGAAATCATCTTTTCTGGCTGCCCTCCTGGTAGAATCCAATACGGTTTGAGTCCATATTGCACGACCAGCAGCGATTTTCTTTCTTTGTCGCGCACAAGGGCATTTACAAGAAGTTTGACCCTGCGAGAGCATATTGTTTCGATAATCATATAATTTTCACGTGCTTTAGCTTTTAAGCATTTTGGTTATGCCGGCATCTTGAATCAGATAGCTTTCTTCGATAATAAACATTGGGCCGCCCGCGCCGCGTGCGGAGCGGCCCTGTCGTCGCAACCTTAATGCGATGACTATGATTCTGTTTTGTGAGGGAGAAGGTATTTAAAATCATGCGCTATGAAACGTAAAAGAGCATGATAAATATTATTTTTGAGTTGGGAACCATTATCGGGATTGCCGCGGTTATAGCGCTGATTACCCGCGCGATTAAACAGCCGCCGATTATTGCGTATCTCATAACAGGCATTGTTGTCGGACCGCTTTTTTTGAATGTGCTGTCTTCAACTGATTTGATTGAGACGTTTGCGCGTCTGGGCGTGGCGTTTTTGTTATTCATTGTTGGGCTGAGTTTAGATTTTAAGGTGTTGCGTGAAGTTGGGGGAGTTTCTGTTGTGGCAGGGGCAGGAGCAATGGCTGTTGTGTCTGGCGCAAGCTTCTTCATTGCCCGCGCACTTGGATTTAGTTTCACGCCATCGTTATATCTGGCGGCTGCGCTGGCGTTTTCTTCGACAGTAGTAGTAGTCAAATTGCTCTCTGATAAGCGCGAGATGGATACGCTTCATGGGAGAATTGCTCTGGGAATCCTAATTGTGGAGGATTTTGTGGCTGCGCTTATGCTTATGATTGTGCCTGTTGTAAGCGGAGGGGATTTGTCTCTTGTTTTTGCTGTGTTGATTAAGGCAGTTGCGTTGGTTACAGCTACGCTTTTAGTTGGGACTTTTATTGTTCCTCGTTTCTTTACCATTGCGGCTTCAAGTCAGGAAGTGCTCTTCCTCGCAAGCATTGCCTGGGCGCTGCTGATTGCTATTTTATTTAACGTGCTGGGCTTCTCACTTGAGATTGGGGCTTTGCTCGCGGGCATGGCCTTGGCATCGTCCAAATATACTTTCGAAATCACTGGCAAAATGAAAGGATTGCGGGACTTTTTTGTTGTGTTGTTCTTCGTGTATTTTGGCAGTTTGCTGCACGGACCTCTTACTCAGGCGCTGTTGGGCAAGGCTCTTGTCTTTTCTGCTTTCATCTTAATAGGAAAGCCGTTAGTGGTCATGGCTTTTATGCGCGGATTTGGGTATAAGAAACGGACGAATTTCTTTGCAGGCATTGGTCTTGCGCAGATTAGCGAGTTTTCTTTGATTTTGATTTTAATGGGCTACACATTAGGCGCGGTGACAGGAGAGGTTATGTCTTTGGCTGTTCTTGTCGCGATTATTACTATTGCCCTGAGCAGCTACAGTATTCACTATTCTCACTCTATCTTTGCGAGGATATCTCATTTGCTTGATTTGTTTGATGGCACGCGCGCTGATTCGCTTTCCACTAAACTGGAGAGTTCGTATGATGTGTATGTGTTTGGATATCACCGCATTGGCTATAAGGTTGTTCAGTCGCTGAAAGAGATGAAGGCGCGTTATGTCGTCGTGGACTATAATCCAAAGACAATTTTACACCTCGCCAAGCAGGGCGTTGATTGCATTTACGGAGATGCGGCGGATAATGATTTTTTGAGAGAAATAGGTCTTGAGAATGCTAATCTGGTTATTTCCACTATCCCTGAAGTTGGAGCAAATATTGCGATTAAGGAATCGCTGCGCGTCTTTCACTCGAAGGCTGTGTTCTTGGCGACCAGCGAGTACGCTCCGAATGCGATTTCGCTCTATGATAAGGGCGCTGATTATGTTATCATGCCTCACCATTTAGGAGGAGATTTTGTAGCTGACTTAGTATCTCGCTTCAAGCTTGACGCTCATCACTATCGTGCGTTCGGTAAGGAGCACAGAAAACAGCTGCGGGCTGGGCGGCGCAACTCGACCTATCGTTAACTAATCTTTAAATAATGGGTGTTCTTTGAGGTTGGATGATTGATATTCAGTTTGTGCGTGAGCATGCAAATCTCGTAAAGGAGACGATTAAAAAGAAATTCCAAACGTATAAGCTTAAGCTGGTTGAGGAAGTTATTGCGAAGGATGAGAAATGGCGCGCGCTCAAAACAGAAGCAGACCAGCTGCGCTCTGAACGCAACAAACTTTCTCGGGAAATTGGGGAAGTTAAGAAATCAGGGAAGAATCCTGCTTCATTGTTGTCGCGGGCGCAGTCTATTCCAGATGAGATTGCCCGCATCGAAACGCAGTCTGACGCGCTGTATGCCGATATTAAACGCATTATCATGAAGCTGCCGAATCAAATGCATTCTTCCGTGCCTGTCGGAAAAGACGCTGGTGAGAATGCTGTGCTGAAGGTAATTGGCAAACCCAAAACTCTGAAATTCGAAGTGCGTAATCATGCAGAGCTGGTTGAGTCGTTAAAACTCGCTGATTTCGATGCTTCGGCAAGGACATCTGGCAACGGATTCTATTACATTCAGGGCGAGTTGGCTTTGCTGAATCAAGCGCTGATTCGGTTTGCGCTGGAGACAATGGTGAAGAAAGGATACACGTATGTTGAAACGCCTCTGCTTGTTCGAAGCAGTGTAATGGAAAATGTGGCTGACTTGAATGATATGCAGAACCAGATTTACAAAATTCAGGATGAAGATTTGCATCTTATCGGCACGAGTGAGCATTCGCTTATCGGGAGATATATTGATACGATTCTGAGCGAGAAACATTTGCCAATTAAACAAACTAGTTACTCAATGTGTTTTAGGAAGGAGATTGGAAGCCATGGAATTGATGAAAAGGGCTTGTTCAGAACACATCAGTTCAACAAGATGGAGATGATTATTGTTTGCAAACCCTCAGAATCAATGAAGCATTATAATGATATGCAGAAAATAACGATTGATATTTTCAAGCAACTTGGTATTCCTATCCGCGTGCTGGTTATCTGTTCTGGAGATTTGGGAGATTTGAAACACGCACAAGTAGACATTGAAGCATGGTCTCCTAAGAAAAGAGAGTATTTTGAAGTCGGCTCGTGCTCCAATCTAACTGATGCGCAAGCACGCAGGCTTAAGATACGCTGTGATGGTCCGCATGGACGTTATGTGCCGCATACGCTAAATAATACGACCATTGCGACCTCGCGAGCGCTCGTTGCTATTCTGGAGAATTACCAGCAGAAAGACGGCACGATTAAAGTCCCCGCTGTTCTCCAAAAGTATATGTTTGGCACGAAGGTTATTGGAAAGAAGAAGTAATTTGGGTTTCTGGCAGGTTTTTGTATTTTGATTAAACTTGGTGTCACTTATAAGTTACATTAATAGGAAGGTTTAAATAGGGTATGACTTCTTCCTACTTTAATGAAGTCCAAGATTAGCATCTCTGTTGATGAAGAAACTCTTGATTTGATAGATGAAAGTGTGAAAAATGGCTCTTTTAGAAATAGGTCTCATGCTTTTGAATATTCTCTAAAGAAAATAGCGAGGGCTGAAAATGATAGCTGAAAGAAAACAAGCTCAAGATGAAGTTATTTCTCATCCGAGGTATACTGTTGGAGAAGTTTTAGGTAGGGGTTCGTGGGGAACAGTCTACGAAGCTAATGATAACGCAACAGGTGAGACTGTAGCGTTGAAAGTTCTAAACCCTACTCCTGCAGCCAGAGAAAAAATGAAAACGAGAAAACTAACCCCCTTTGGCGCTATGAGAAACGAAGGAGACCTTGCTGCTTGCGCGAATGTCGTGCCTCGTTCTTTTGAGGTAGACAGTCAAGGAACGCCGTTTATTAGGATGCCGATTTATCACGCATTTTTAAAAGATAAATTGGGAGATGATGAAGGGCAATGGAGAAAATCTGTGGGAAGAGGACTTGAATATTCCGATGCTGTTGGATATTTGGAAGGCATAGCTCGGGGAATTGGAGAAATGCATACAGTAAGAAACAGGGCGCACGCCGATATAAAACCAGATAATGTTGCTATTGATGGAAAAATAGCTCTTTTGAATGACTTGGGGAGTTCTACATGCGTTTCTTTAGGATGGGCCCAGTCTCAGCAGAGAGATAATTCAGGATTCTTTTTTACTAGGGCACCAGAGCAATTTAAGGATGATGGTCATCCTGACAGGCAATCGGATATATGGTCTTTTGGCGCGTTGGCTTATAGGATGTTTACTGGAGAGTATCCGTTAGAACAAGAATTAAGAACTGCCCAGAATCCACGCCTTCTTTTAGAACAATTAGGAACAGAAGGTGTTGATTTAATTGTTAAACGAAAAATAAAAGCCAATTTTCCAAGAGAGCATAGAAGATTGGGAAAATTAGTTGAACGTTGTTTATCTGCGATTACATACAAGAGACCGTATGACGGCAATTCTTTAGTTGAAGAATTAGAGTCTGCTATTCACGATTCTGTTCCAAAGGAAGCATGGAGGGCATTTAAGCGCCTTGGGGCGTGGACTGCTGCGGCAACTATTGCAGGAACTGCTCTTGTTGGAACGACATTTCTTCGGTATACAGAAGATTCTCTAAGGGTACCTCCTGCAAGAGTTAAAGGAATGCTCTATATTGAAGAAAAGCCTGTTGCGCAAGGCGGTGTATTTTTTGATGCGGAGCAGATAAATGACCTTCCCCAAACTATTCATGGAATGCTTAATGCAGGAACTACTCCTCGCGCCAAAGCGTCTACTTCCGATAGAAACGCGGCCCATCTTGTAGACTGCTACGCTAAAACTTTGTTAAACGGAGGGGCTATGGGGGGAGTAGATATTAAAAAAGAGTATAGAAAAGACGCACTTGAAGCTCTTGCTAAAGAAAACGGAAAGAAACCAGATGAAAATACATTCTATGCTGTAGTCGCTAAATCATTGGAAAAGACAATAGGGGAAATGAGAGAGTCTAACGGAAGAGTAGACTTAGAAGATGTGTGTGCAATTACTCTGATAGGTCCTGAAAAACTAGCTGAAGCAAAAAGAGCTGTCGGAAGCGAGAGCTTTGTAAACTATATCGGTGCTAAGACTCCAGATGGAAAGTATATTATTCAGAAGACTCACAGAGAATTCTTGAAAACTTGGCTGGCTTACATACATGACGGCTAATTAAAAGCATTCACAAGCAGGTAATTATTCATTCGGATTATAACTTCATTTAACTGGTAAAGAAAAGAATCTACTGAATTTTTCCCCTTGATTCTCTTTTTTATAGATTCATAATTGTTTGCGAATTTGACAGCAGTTTCCTTGTTAAAACCGAATAATAACTCGCTAAATAATTTAAGCGACTCTTTTATATCTTGCAGGATTTTTATTTGCGATTTTTCTATTTTTATTTTATTCTGCAAAGATTTCGCGATTTGCTTGTAGATGTCTCCTATTTCTTCCAATAAAGAGGCGATTCCGTATATTTGGGTTGTTTTATTATATTCTTTGTAGCCATTTATATTAAGGTTTCTCAAGCAGAAATAAACAAATTTATTCACACTCGAGTCCATTTCGATAACTGGACTTGCATCCTGCTTGTTTTCAATGGCAATTAGCAATTCTTCAGCCATAGAGTCTAAAATAAAAAATATTCTTTTTAGTATTTCATCTATTTCCTGCTTTGCTGCTTCTGCAACGCTCTTAATTACAAGGGAAGTTTGAGTCTGTTTTATTATTTCAAAACCCAGCAAGTCTTCAATTACATGTTTTTTTAGATTTTTCATATCTTCCCTATTATCAAATAATATTTCAAGCTCATCAATTCCCTTGATATAAGAAGCAATTACTATCTGGTTTGTTAAAGGATGAAAACCAGATAGGTTAATTTTTAGATTATTGTGCTCTTGGCTTTCTCGTGACTTAATCAGCAGCTCTCCGCCTTGCTCAATAAGTTCTATTTCATCTCCCTTATCCAGCCCGTTCTCTTTTATCCATTTGGAAGGCAGGCTAATCATCATAGTGGCCGCACCTTGCTTTACTAGCTTGCGTTTCATGCTTTAAGCGAGATTATCCTCGTATTTAAACATTTCTAAAGTATATATAGATTTATACTAATATATAAAGTTTAATAAAAAGGTTTAAATTTAGTCTTTCTTGCATGTTTTAACTACATAGTGGTTAAGTAAGATGACAAACGAAAAAACAGCAACAATAACGGCAAGATTATTGCAACGAGCGGAGGCTATCCGCTTTGAGCCAGCAGACTATGTAATCTCAGTGCCTCATCCTGTAAGAACAGAGCATTATCTCGTAAGACTAGATAGTGATTTAATGGGTTTAAATTCTGGTGAACAAACTGAAAGAATCGCACAGATTGCTAATGATTTGCAAAAGGCTGTTCGCGCTGGAGAGAGAGACGTAAGTGCTTTAATTGAATTTGAAGTAACTTATAAGGCAGTTTATTCCGATTCTCAATTAGGCGAAAGAAATCCGGGAAGTGCAAGATGAACAAGAAATCTCTTAAAAATATTGTCGCAATAGGAGCATTAGCAGGAATTTTGGCAGCCAATGCGCAAGCGCAAGATGCAAAACTCGAGAGTCCGAAGCTAAATCTTGATATTCGCGCAGCTTATGTTGGGCAAGCCGGGCTTAATACACAAAATAGTTTTACTTATAATTTCGGCAGCGACGGCCTGATAGGTTTGTTAGAAACCTTTCCAGATTCTGCGCAGGTAAATTATGGTCTTGATTTTAAGCATGCAAATGAAAAAGGAGAGCCACAATTTAGGGTTAATTTGGGATTTGTTGATAGCCCCGATGGCGCTGAAGACTTGGGCAGATTGCTTCTTACTGCTTATGGGGACGAAGGTCGTTTTATAGGCGGAACATACCAGCATCTCGCGACTGATGATCGCTTTGTCTTGCATGGCGGAGCGGACTTAAGCGATAAGTTGCATGTTCAAGGCACATTTGATACGAAAGGTAACACGCGAGCAGTCGTTTTCATGCCTGTTGATAAGGGAACTTTAGGTTTCGGAGGCGGGTTTGATCGAAATGGCGATGGAGAAGCGAACATTTCTTATACAACTGAACATATTTGGATGAATACGCGGTTTGGCAACAGACCTTTTGATGTGCGCCTTGCGCTTGGAAATATTAATCCGCAAATGACCCGATATTTCCAGAGCGTTACAGGAAGCGGCATTAACGAGCTCGATGACGGAAGCATCGATGATTTAACGTTTAAGTTTGGCATTGGAAATGGTTTCTTTGACTTTTATGGAGTTGAAAAGTTTCTTGGTGAAAACGCTGGCGACGCTGCTCTTGATGTGCGCTATAAAGAAGACAAGAAAATATACGCTAATGGCTCGTATCGAATTGGAGATATTGGTTTGTTTAAAGATAGTTATATCAGCGCAGGAGCGTACAGAGATCTTGCCCATGAAATAAACGGAGCAACGTTAGAAACCGGATTTAGCCTTTTCAATGACAAAAATATTAGCGCCAGAATTAAGGCAGATGTTAATGAGCAAAACGCCACTTTGGGCGCGTTTTTGCAGATGAGGTTCTAAACAATGACAACGACGGCAAGATACGATGAAGGAAGAAGAGTCCTTACGTTTGACTTGGACAGAGAGAAATCGGTTTCTATACATCCGGGCGATTTAGTTCTGGCAACTGTCAGGCAGACGTATTTTTTTCCCTATGACCGCGCCTATCAATTGCGCGACGTTGAGAGCGACTTTTTAGGATATACGCCAAATAAAGAATATGATGTTCGGGGAAATCTTGTATTGGCTCATTTTGTAGAATTAGGTCCTGTTACGGGTATGTGCGGACCTTCAGTGCACCACTTTAAAACCATCGGAAATCCCCAGCATCCTCTTACTATCAAACGCGCTCATTTTGATCGAATAGTCAATCTTGTTGAAGGGAAAAATGCTATTGTCGAATTGCTCGTTCGTCCAGACCCTTGCCCTAATCGTGCAGACCATATTGTGTTCGTCAGACAAATGCTGGATTCATTGCGGAGGCAAGCAAAATGACCTTCAAAGACCCGTTGATGCCTGACGTGCCGATGGTAGATGGCCTGCGATGCGAGGATCATGCAACGTATATTGTTGCGCTCGAGAGCGTTGGAATACAGTTCCAAATACAGGGGTTTCTTGATTTTTGGAAAGCTAAAGGATTCAGCCCTTTAGACCGAGGTTATGAAACACAGAGATTTCCTGCAAAGCATACCGCTCTTGTTCGAGGTCCTTGTAAAGATAAAGGTGCGCGCGAACAAATTGTCGGGGTGTCAACGTCGTTTGACCCTCAATCGCCAATAAACAGGTCGCTTAGATTATGGGGTTCGCATCGGTACGATCCTGAAACTCGAGAGATTGTTCCTGGCAGACTGCAACACCTTGCCTATGACGTCGATCCACGCAAAAGCATGGAAGAGGTATGCGCTGAGCTTGAAGCAAGAGGCACTCAGTTTATGACGCCGATTTTACGTTATGAGAATCAAACTGGAGCGACGCTTGAACAGCGATTTGTAGCATGCAAAGTTCCGTATGGGCCATTTGCCGAGATTATTCGCCGCGGCTTAGGACGTCATGGTGAACCGTTTCAGGGATTTAATGAAGAACAAATTGATGTGCTGTATGAGCATTATGATGCTTATAGTGGGAGGTTGCTAGAACAATGACTTCCGAGGGAACACGCGTGTTGTCAGAAGATGAAGCAAGAAAGATTGATGTGCAAACACAATATAACGCGATTGCAGAAGCCTATGCGAGGGCACAACAGCGAGCAGTCAGAATACATGGAGATTCTGCAAGAGAATTCTTAAGGCATTCTATAGGGGATATTTCTAGAAAAGTCATTTTAGATTTAGGATGTGGACACGGGGAAGATTTAGCCTTTTATCAAACTCAAAATCCCGCGAGAGTTCTGGGCGTTGATCCTTCTGAAGAAATGATTCGCCTTGCGAGACATAGAGTTTCTAACCCAGTCGATGTGCTTTTAGGCTCTGCAGAACTAATTCCCTTTCCAAATAATTTTGTGGACATTGTTACATCGCGCTTTGCGTTGAATTATGCGCCAGATCTTGATAAAGGATGGAATCAGATAGCTCGTGTTATGAAACCAGGAGGAACTCTCGCATATGTTTCCCCTCATCCGATGAGTTATTTCAGGATGAAAGGCGACAAGGACTATGAAAAACAAGCGCTTGTAAGACTAGAGTTATTTGAAGAACGTGTGCCTATATTTCATCCGTCACATACGCTTACAGATTATTTATCTCCAACTTTCTTCAAAAACTTTGTTGTAGAAGACTTCATGGAAGGTAATGATATCGCTAATCAAATAACCGCGCAACTTCACGTTCCAGGTACAATCGGCATAAAAGCGAGGAAACGATAACATGAGACAACTCCCAAATCCCGAAATTTACGAAGAAGAATTCACAAGTACGCCTTGGGGGCGGATGATGGATGCAGTGGTGCGTGAAGTTAAGGAACGTGCCCCTGTTTCTGGAGCTCTTGTAGACTTGATGTGCGGTCCAGGTTACCTAATTCGAAGACTCGCGGAGGAGAGATATGATTTAGATATTCTGGGAGTTGATAATGATTCTCGATTTGTGGATTTTGCCCAGAGAAATTGTCGCAGCTCTAAAGTTAGTTTTCTTGAAGAAGATGTTTTAGAATGGGTTCCTAACCGAATATTTGATGTATACCTAAGGACGTAAGTATTTCCTCATATCCTGCCTAAATTCTTTATATCTCAAAAAGTGCATTAACTCTTTCTTCATTACCTCAAAGCTTTTATGCAC
>C687J35174_10003493_pt1 | contig 21629 bp, 20 predicted proteins | sample RifCSPhighO2_01_FD_35174 | JGI IMG/M metagenome (IMG submission 35174) | reverse complement strand
CATCAAGTCGCTTAATTTCATCTTCATTGTGCAAAGTGGCTCGAGCCACAGTACTACCCGCCACGCTCACCGGCCTTAAGTGGGCCACGGGCGTAAGCGTGCCCGTGCGACCGACCTGTACTTGTATATCCTCTACTATGGTAGTAACTTGCTCGGCCGCAAACTTAAAGGCGATGGCAAAACGTGGTGACTTACCGGTGTAACCAAGTCGCTCTTGCAAACTGCGTTCGTTCACCTTAACAGCCACACCATCAATCCAATATGGCAACTCCTTCTTTGTTCTTTCCTGCCTGCCGGCAGGCAGGTGCCAATGGTGCCAGTACTCGATTACTCCCTCAATGTCCGCCACAGTCTTATGATGCGGGTTAACCTTGAAACCAAGCTCGCTCAATAGTTTAAGTTCACCCTCTTGTGTATCCGGCCACCTGGTGGCTTTTTGGCCACCAGGTGGCCACGCGATATCGTAAATAAAGCTGTCCAACTTGCGGCTTGCGGCAATCTTGGGGTCAAGCTGACGAATCGAACCAGCGGCGAGGTTACGCGGGTTGGCATAGAGTGGCAAACCCTTCTTCTCTTGCTCTTTGTTTATCCTTTCCAACTCCTTCCTACTCAACCAAATTTCTCCTTCCACAATTATATCCACGGGCTTTTCAAGTGACAGGGGCACTGACTCAACTGTTTTAATATTCTCTGTCACATCCTCGCCTACTTTGCCATCGCCTCTGGTTGCGGCATTTATAAAAAAGCCATTTTTATATGTGAGCACAATCTTAAAACCATCAATCTTGAGCTCGCAGGTGTAACTACCCTTTCCCACTTTCTTAACCCGCGCATCCCAAGCCCTTATTTCTTCTTCATTGAATGCGTCATCAAAAGACCACTGACGCACGGCATGAGTAACCTTCTTAAACTCGGGCAAGGGCTTGCCACCGATGCGCACACTAGGTGAATCAGATTGTCTTAAATCTGGGAACTCGCTCTCAAGTTGCGAGAGTTCGTGCTTGAGCGAATCCAGAGCCGCCTCGCTTATCTCCTGCTTATCTAAAACATGATAAAGATACCGATGGTGATTCACCACCCGCGTCAATTCTTTAATCCGCTCCTTCGCCTCTTGTTTGGTCACCCCTCTATTCTAGCAGATTAGAGTAAACTACTTATTTATAGCGGGAGTATTTGACTTCGATGGCGCGGTCGACACGGCGGGAATTGCTAAGATCGCAGGTGTTGAAACCCCACGACTGTAAGAAAACTTTTTCTGTATCCGCCCCATCGGACACGGACTTAATGTTGACATTGGTACAAGATTTTGCCAGGTTAGTCTCATCTTTGAGCCAGAAGTTTACAGATGGCCCGTTGGGGACATTGTTGACCACGATACCCCCACACTCTATTGTGTTTTGCGCAGTTCCACTGACAAATGCGCTTTCTTTTTCAAAATTACCGCGAATATTATCCCAGTAGAGTGCGCACTCCACACCACCATCAGCGATGTAAAAACTAGAGAGAGATGAGCGCACGGTTGCGGCGAGCGTCACCTCTTTAAGCGCAGTGCTCACGATAGACAAGCCGATTGTGAGGATAATGGCCGATAGCACCACGGCAATCAAAAGAGCGAACCCGCCTTTCTTCTTTTTCAAATTGCAAATTACAAATTTCATCATTTATTTAGATGTTGTCCACCAGTCAAATAACGTTTCGGCAGTTTGCGCTTGCCGTTTGAGTTTACCCTCCTGCCATGTCACACGTACGGTCACAAGGGCCTCTGTATCAATGTTGCCAGATGCGATTGTATTGTTTGGAATATTCTCAATCGTAACTGCGCGGGTAAAGATACTGTTTTGGACGGTTGGGTCATTCCTAAATAGCGGCCCGTTGCCNTANGCCACACCTCCATCTGTTTTGGTTTGAATCATATCAAGGGGTGGACACGAGTCTGCCGTGATACCAAGACATGGTGCCACAGTATTATTTATAGTATCAACAGTACACCACTTCCCGCCTTGGCACTCGGAGAACCCAGAGAGCCAGTTGTACGGGTCGCCCGGATTGGGTGAGAAAAACATACTGTTATCGCGGATATTGTGCACTGTCTCAAGCGCATCTTGAGCAAGATAATTGGCTATTGTCTGGTTTTTGGCGAAACGCGCCCCCATTAAACCTTGGGGGGCAAGACCAAAAGCACTGCCGATAGCAATCATGAGAATCGCGACCGCAACAAGTGTCTCAAGCAAGGTGAACCCAGCTTCACATTTGCCATTTACCATTTTACATTTACCATTATCAATCATAAATCTGGATTCCTCTGGCTAACGCTAGTTTGTAAATCGAAAATAACCTGATCAGTCGCGCGTAGACCCGCGATAGCCGTGTGACCTTTAATACGGATAAGCACGCGCGGCTGTTGCGCATCTGATTTACTCGAGCCAAACACGTTAAAAGCCATGCTTTCAATAATAATCTCCGGGGCTGTAATACTGAAGATTTTGTGCGGCACTGAAGAAAGATTCTCCCGGTCGAGACTGCCCGTGGTCCGATTGAGTTCATACACAATCCGTTGCTGATCCTTGTCGGTAAAGGACATGGCACTTTGACCATTGCCCCACGTACAATCGCGGGTTTGGTTAGAGGGAGGGTGTACGCCCTCTCTACAATAATAGTACGTACCCACACGAATAGTACGTGCCATCTGCTCCATAGCGAAATCAAGATTACCGATAGCAGTAAGTATCGCGTGCGAACGGTCTGCTGCCCGAGCAAGATTTAAGAGTGCGCCCACGGCTACAATCGTAACAACAGAAAATATTGAGATAGAAACAAGCAACTCAATCAAAGTAAACCCTTTCCCACATTTACCATTTACCATTTTACATTTACCATTCATTGCACACTGATTTGGCCAGTAATCCAGACCCTGACCACACGATGCTCCTTAGCATTCGACTTCGAACGTAGATAGATGGTAGCCCCGTTATAAGTGCGACTGGGGTCATCCACGATAATGACGGCCTCCGGATCGGGGCGACGGAATGTAATATTTAATTCATTGATATCGCAAACTTCGGTCAGTGTTGTGTCGCCGCCAGTGCCACCCCCAGGATTTACACATATCTTGTCGATATACTCGGGCCCGGCCAAGGTAAAGCGTCTCATGCACTCTGTCCCAACAGTACCACAACCCTCGCCAACATCATAAATCCCATTTCGTTCACCCGTCTCAAGATCGCCAAACAGAATAATTTCACGCAGATTATCTATGCTTACGTGTACTCCATAAGGTGGAAATTTATCGGCCTGAACTGGGAACTCTTTGACAGCCAGCCCATAGACCTGCGCCTCGCGCACCAAGAGACCGACGCTGCGAGCTAATGCGGAAAGCGCCGAACGGGCCTTAAACTGCGGGTAGCCCGTAAACACTACTCCTAGTATTACAACAATAATGCCGGTGGTAACTATAAGTTCGATGACAGTAAACCCAGACTTAATGGTAAATGGTAAATGGTAAATGGTAAATTTTTTGTTATTTTTTTTCAAAAGAATGAGAGATTAAAGAACAGTGCCACAAGAGAACCCAAAATCAGGAACGGTGCGAAGGGAATCTCACTCTTCATTGTAAGAGATTGGCGCTTAAAGTACAACAAAACCAACCCAACAATCGCACCGCTCCAAAAAGCAAGAAGCATAGCACTCACACTCGCTTGCGCCCCAAGGAGCCAGCCCAAACCCAAAACAAGCTTAGCATCGCCAAAACCCATCCATTTACCCCCTGACACTAACCAAAGCAAAGCGAAGAAACCAAAAAGTGCCGGCCCAGCGAGAAAGTCCGGCGAGAGGATGTGGATACCACCGAAGAAAGCGTAGTGAAATATCAACGTTAAAACTATGAATGGGTAGACAAGCGCGTCAGGTATAATCTTGTGACGCAGGTCGTATACTGTGATAGCAACAAGGATTGACACAAGAGCAAGCGGCAACACGATGAGCAGACCAGTATAAGCGTACTCGAAACGCCAGGCAACGAGGATGAAAAGAATACCAGTGATAAGTTCCACCGCTGGATATTGCCATGAGATGCGCGCGCTACAAGATCTGCATCGACCGTACTGAGCAACGAAGCTTACGAGAGGCATGAGCTCGTGCCAGGCAAGTGTCTTACCGCACGAGAAACATTGGGAACGACCGCGAACAATAGAGCGCCCGGTGTTTAAGCGCAGAACAACAACATTAAGGAAACTGCCCACCACCAAGCCAAGAACAAAGAATATCGCGTACAAACTCACCAAATAATTATAGCACGCTTAGTTCCTCACGTCGTAACGAGCTGCGGTCGAAGAACCGTTGAAACCGTTGGTGAGGGCGCCAGTAAAACACACAAGTGGTACAACCGACGAGCAGTTCATATCGTTAGTAGGCTTGCTTGATGCGTTCTCAAGGTCGGTAGCTAGGTGGAACACGGTTGAGTTGAGACTGGCATAACGGTAACAGTTGTTTGGGGAAACAGCCGTTGGGTCTAGTGGGATCTTTTTTATGTATTTGCCTGTGACAAGAGCCTGAAGACCGTAGAACACAGTCGTGTTACAAGTGGCACTGGCTGCTGGGTACTTACCAAAATCATTAGCATACATCTCTAGGGCTAGTTTGAGACTCTTGACATCAGAGATACGACGGGCATCACGAGCCTTTTTGCGGCCTGTGCTGAGCGAGGCTAGGACCAACTGACGAGAGGATGCCGATGATGGCGATAACCACCAAGAGCTCGATTAGGGTGAAACCTTTACTATATTTCTTCATTTGTAAGTATTATACACATAAAAAGCGTCGATGTTGTAGGCTTGCGGGCAATTGCACACAAACAAAAAAGGCTCGCTCGAGATGAGCAGAGCCCTTTTGTAAAGCGCTTTGGCTTAACTTAGTTCCTTAGGTCGTAGAGCTTCGATGTCACACCAGTAAAGCCGTTAACCATGGCCGCTGGGAAACAAGCAAGTCCTGTTGTTAGAGATACACAGTTAACGTCGTTAGCAGGCACGCCTCCCAAATTTTCGAGAAGTGTCCCTATGTGGTAGTCGGTATTTGCAGCCGTACCGACACCTGAAGCGTAACTATAGCAGTTGCTGTTGGCGGGAAGGGTAGGGTCCAGAGGGATCTTGCTAATGTACGGGGCGGTACCTGACGTAAGAACTTCAAGGCCATAGAAGACAGTAGCACTACAGGTGGCACTGGCCAATGGGTACTTTCCGCTGTTATCGTTGCTATAGAGCTCAAGAGCCAATTGGAGGCTGTTGATATCCGAGATGCGGCGGGCGTCACGAGCCTTGACACGGGCTGTGTTGAGGGACGCGAGCACGACTGACGAGAGAATGCCGATGATGGCGATAACCACCAAGAGCTCGATAAGGGTAAAACCTTTACTATATTTCTTCATTTGTAAATTACTAATGTTAATAATTGCTAATAATGTTATGAAAGCATTATATACCAAGAAACGGCTTAAACACTGGAGGGCTGTGGATAATTATATAGCACCAGTAAGACTGTATATGGGCATAAGAATACCCGCCAGCAATATTGCCACACCAAGGCCTAGCACAACGATAAGAACTGGCTCAATGAGGCCAACCAATAGATCAATGGTGCCCTCCACTTCCTGTGTATAGAAACGGCTAAGAGTCTTCAGCACATAATCAAGCTTACCCGTCTCTTCTCCGATACGAGCCATCTGGGCCATAATGCTAGGAAATTCCTTGTGTGATGCAAAAGCCTCAGACAGTGACCCGCCACCCTTGACCGTGTCGCTGACATCAAGCATTATCTTACGATACACCTCATTCCCCACCACATCGGCAGTCACCTCTATCGAGCGTATAACAGGGATGCCACTTTCGAGCATCATATTTAGGTTATCGGCTACGCGGGCAAGAAACATCTTGCGATAAAGCCCCCCCAGATATGGCAGTGAAAGTTTAAAACGGTCAATACCATACTTCCCGGCCACTGTGCGCGAATACTGCCAGACGATAATGCCAAGCACAATTAGCAGGAAGAGCAGTAATATACCGTAATGTACAAAGAAATCGCTTACGCCAATGATTGCGCGCGTGAATAAGGGTATACTCTGTCCGGACTCAAGCAAAATGCCAGTTAACTGGGGAATGACGATAACGAGCATCAATATCATAACCAATCCAAAGACCGCAACAACAAATATCGGGTAGACCAAGGCGTTCTTGGCCTTGCTCACTAGCCTGTATGTACGCTCGAGATATTCAGCCAAAAACTTGAACGTCTCGGGCAGTTTACCCGACTCTTCAGAGGCTCGCACAAGACTGACATAAAAAGCCGAGAAGACATCCGGGTGCTTGGCAAGCGCCGCAGATATAGCGGTCCCGCCTTGGATATCATCAACCACCTCGGTAAGCTTGGCCCCAAGGTTTGGACTCTCTGTTTCACTCGCCACCAGACGAAAGGTAGTGAGAATTGGGACATTGGCACCAATCAGCGTGGAGAGTTGCTGGGATAGGATGACAATATCCTTCATCTTGACCCGACCAAAGAGAGACTTGAACCGCTTCGTTGCCGGCGCGCTAGAGATGGCCGGCTTAATCTCGACAATCACCAAGTCTTGCTTTTGTAAGTTGGCAATGGCCCCATCGATACTCGAGGCATCGATACTGCCATCCTTCTCCCCACCCGCCTTATCGATAACCTTGTAATTAAACAGCATTAGAGTAGACGTTGGAGACCTTCGGGGTCGAGGGTGTAGCGGTAGGCATCTTCGGCATTGATGTCACCGTTGCGCACTAGCGTGGCTATAGAATGATTCATATCTATCATCCCCGCTTCACTGCCGGTCTCGAGGACCATGTTTATCTCATGAGTTCGGCCTTCACGGATAAGGTTGGACACGGCTGAATTATTGAGCAGAAGTTCGTAAGCTGGTATCTGACCACCCGAGATACGTGGAACAAGGCGTTGGGAGAAAATGCCAATGAGCGAACTAGCCAGTTGTATGCGGATTTGCGCCTGTTGACCGGCGGGAAATGAGTCGATGATGCGGTCAATGGTTTGAGCGGCGTTGTTGGTGTGCAAAGTGGAAAAGATTAAGTGGCCAGTCTCGGCCGCGGTGACCGCAGTGGAGATAGTCTCGGGCGTACGCATCTCTCCAATCATGGCCACGTTCACATCCTCACGGAAAAGTGACTTCATAGCCGTAGCGAAATCTGCTGTATCAAAACGCACTTCACGTTGGTCAACAATCGATTTACCAGGTGGGTACAGATACTCCACAGGGTCCTCAATCGTGATGATATGCTCTGCCCGTTCTTGGTTTATCATATTGACCATAGCAGCAAGCGTAGTTGACTTACCCTGGCCTACTGGCCCTACAACAAGGAAGAAACCCTGCTTGCGGTGAGTGATCTCCTCCAATATCGAAGGTAGGTTAAGTTCCTTAAAGTCGCGAATCTTGGCAGTAATCAAACGCAAGGCGACACCAATGCAACTCTGTTGGTAGAAAGCGTTACCGCGAAAACGCAAGCCGTCATTTGTCATGTACGAAAAGTCCAAGTCTTTATTACTAAAGAAGAGGGCCTTGTTCTCTGGCGTAAGAAGTTCGGACACTAGACCTTTCGTGTCTTCCGCGATAAGTTCGGGAAAATTAACTAGCGGGACAAGCGCTCCTGAAACGCGAACAGTCGGACGGTGACCGACCGACAAATGCAGGTCAGATGCACCTTGGGCGTTTACTGCCTCGACTAATTTCCCCAGTTGTTCTTTGTATGCCATTAGAGTCCTATCTCTTCTTAGACTTACTCTTCTGTTCCATAATTGAAAGCACTCTGTTTACTACTTCAGTAGGGGTGGCCGAAGCTTTAACAATGTAGCCGTCAGCTCCGAGGGCGAGCCCCCTGTCTATGTCCTCCTTCTGCCCCAGATTTGAAAGTATGATAATGAGTGAATCCGGCAAAAGCTTTTTTTGCTTTACTTGTTCCAACACTTCAAAACCGCCCACCTCGGGCATAACAAGATCAAGTAGCACCACATCCGGTTTGACTTCATCCTTAGCAAATTGATCAAGTGCCTCTTGGCCCCCAAAAGCCGTTTCAACCGAAAACCCGCGCTCGTTAAACTTGATAACGTACATGTCAAGGAGGAAACGGTCATCCTCGACTATGAATACCTTAGGCTGTACGTTGTTTGTCATGGCTTTATTATAGCAAATGTCACAACCCGCTTGCTTCTTCAAAGGGGATAAGCCCGTTGAAACATTTGATTAGCGCGTCCTCCTTCATGCTCAACATACCCTTTTCTCTAGCCAATTTATAGATTGCTAGTTCGGTGGGATTTTTGAGGATGAGCGCCTCCATCTCGCGGTCAATCTCGAACATCTCAAAAACGGCCATACGGCCACGAGTACCGCCCGGGCACAAAGGAGATGGTTTAGCGTGGAAAACTTGAGTGGAGGTTTGGACCTTATCACGAAATGTTTTAGGCAGATCCTCAAATTCTTTATCAATAATCACCTTGATACCCCCCTCTATCGTCTCGGGCTCCTTGCCATCAGGACATAGCTGCCTTACCAGTCGTTGAGCAATAGCCAAAGTGAGCGTCGGAGCGATAAGATAAGGATCAATACCCATATCAACAAGGCGGGGCACCACGCCAATAGCGTTATTGGTGTGTAAGGTGGAGAAGACAAGGTGGCCGGTAAGTGCTGCCTGTACCGCAAGTTCGGCCGTCTCTTTGTCACGAATCTCACCCACCATTATCATATCCGGGTCTTGGCGAAGGATAGAGCGCAAACCGTCGGCGAAAGTGTAACCAATTTCTGGCCGTACCTGTGACTGATTTACTCCGGTGACCGAGAACTCAACGGGATCTTCAAGGGAAACGACATTATATTTCTCACGATCAAGCTCATTTAGCATCGCGTATAGAGTTGTCGATTTTCCTGAGCCAGTGGGACCAGTGATAAGGATGAGACCGTAGGGACGAGCAAGAGCGTTTTTTATCATTTGACGGTGGTCGTCGGAGAGCGCAAGATCAGCAAGACTCTTTACCCCCTTCTCCGAATCGAGGATGCGGATAGCAATCTTTTCGCCGTAGTAGGACGGCATTGTGGAGACACGGAAGTCAACCTTGCGGCCATCAAGCGGGGCACTGAAACGGCCATCTTGAGGTTTACGTTTTTCATCTAGTTTGAGACTGGAGATAATCTTAATACGGGCCACCACCGCGTCATAGACGTTAGCCGGCAAGAACAAACTTGTGTAAAGGGCCCCATCTACTCGAAAACGGACGCGCACCCTGTCACCTATCGGCTCAATGTGGATGTCACTTGCGTTACCATCGATAGCGTGGCGAATGATAACCGCCACAATCTTGGTCACTGGCGCATCCTCGATGAGCGCAATGTCCTGATTCTCGTCTCCCAACTTTTTTGAAATGGCGTCAGTCAGACGTTCGTCGCCCGCAAGGTCAGCATCGAACTCACCCAAAACCTTTGAGACTTCGCTGGTTAAATTCTTATAGTCGTCGAGGATGGCGTGGAAATCATCACCACTAATCTGGTAAATCCTGAAAGGCATGCCGAGCTTGTCGGCTATAAAAGAGACCGCGTTACGCGCTTCGGTGTTCTCGGGGTCTACCATGCCAATCTCGAGAGCGGAATCCTTAATACCTACGGGCACAAAACGATAGTAATCAGCCGACTCTTGAGGCACATATTTCAAAATCTCTGGCGAAATCTTTTTGCCATTAAGCTCACGCAAGGGAACCGCCGGTGCCGCCCCCGTACCTATGCTTGCCGAGCCTCCCGCATTTGCAAGAACGTCCTCATCCATACCAAAAGTATATCACAATCCACCCGGCAAGGTGGTACAATATTGAGAATGCAAAAGGTCCACAATAAAGACTTTGACTCGTGGAATAAGGTTAAGAAAGAAATTCACAACAAGGAATCCACTATCTTCTGTAATAAACGTGAGATTTGGTGGAGTTCAATCGGAATAAACATTGGGTCAGAAGAGGACGGTAAAAACGAACTATTTGAGAGACCTGTCCTCGTGCTAAACGTGTTTAACCCAAACATGCTTCGCGTGGCACCACTTACAAGCCAGCCGAGGGATGATTCTCACCATGTATCCATAAACTACAGCAACAGGACAGGTTCAGTAATTCTTTCGCAAATTAAAACAATCAGTACAAAACGACTTTCTCGTAAGCTCTGTCGCTTAGATACTAAGCAATTTAACAAGGTCGTCGACGCTGTTATGCAGAGCCTAAGATAACGGTCGATGCCACTCATTTCTGAGTGGCATCTCGGAGCCCTAAGGCCTAGTGTCTAAAGTGTATCAGTTCCAGACCCACTGTCAAGACCAACTAGGCAATATCCGATATGTCTAGCATAAAACAAAAGAGCATCCGCGACAACTTGCCGGGATGCCCCACGAAGTGAGCCCACGCCCACCCCGTGGGGTGCTACGCGCTCGTTAGTTTTTCGGTGGCTGGTCCCCGCGGAAGAACGGGTCGTACCCGACCGCAGGGACAAGATCGAATGCTCTGAAGATGTTGTATGTCTCCTTGAGCGACTTTCTCACGGCACCGACAGACACTTCGTCGTCGCCACAACCTTGAAGCTCTTTCACCCTTTCGGCGAGAAAGAGTAGGCGACCCCAAGCAATATCCTTGACATCATTCCATGCTCCAGCCCATACCATCAAATTCCAGATGTACTGGGCCTTGTGAGCCCTCCAGTGACGCTCACGGATTTCCATATCGCCCTTGGTGAGAACCCGCCAAATCTCATCGATCCCATCGGCGAAACCTCTGATGGACGGGATCTTCGGGCATGGTCTGCTCGCAAAAGCCATTGCCAATATCCCCGAAGCGAGACCGCAAGCAACGAGAACCCCAGACAGACCCTGCCTGAACGTGCCGGTGACAATAGGGCTCTCCGGGTAGATGGCCCAAGCGACGATGATCATGGCCATCGCCACGAATCGCCAGAGCTTGCAGGAGTTCTGGACTAGCGGGTCGGTGTTGCCGGCTTTACGCCAGCCTACTCGGAGTGAGTACGACCACTTGAGACCGCAATTGGAAACGAACATGACGAACCTCCTTGCCTCGATGATTCAGACGATGGGAGTTTCCGGCTCCGTCTGACACAGGTTTCCGGCCTATATCAGACACTTCATCTCTGGTCAGCGATAGAGGCGTCTCGCCGAATCTGCTCCAGATACTACACTGTTCTATAATTTTGTCAAGCCTGCGGCCTAGTTCGCTGTGGTGGTAGCAGGCGCAACGGGTGTTCCCGCGGGGACACCTGGTTGCACTCCTGCGTCTATGAGTCCGGGTTCGAAGGGGTTGATGGGTTTGAAGGGGTTAACCCGGCCCTTGGGTTGGTCTTGGAGAGCGACCGAGAAATCTATCAAGCTCGTAAAGGCCTCACTTGAGAGCACTGAGCCGTCGAGAGAAACACTCTCCAGATTTTTCAAAACACGCAAGAACTCCTGATTGTCCGCCGTACCTGCGGTAAAGTCCTCTGTCACGATGCCACCAGGCACCGTGCTACTTGGATTGGCCGCGCTATCTTTAATCAAGAACTGGTAGCCAGCAATGGCTAAAAACACCACCACCAACCCCGCAACTATTTTACCTATAATACCCATTATTTTGTTGTCATATTATCTATCTTGTAGCCAATATGTGCGTAAACCAACCGTGAAATCGTACACATCTGTATCCTTGGCGCTGAAAGTCATATCCGTTATATCCACAATGCGCAGTGATTTGCCAAGGTCGGCCAAAAACAGCTTAAGCGCTTGGTAACTACCTGAAACCGCGAAACGGAAATCTAGGTGCTCCGGGCCGTCCCCTTTGATTATGCCGCCCGCATTTTTTACATTATCAACGGTCTGTTGTATCTCTATATCTTTAAGGACCATGCCGTAAGCACTGGCCATGTTGTTGATGTCGATGACAAGGCGCACGTTATCGACATGGCTGGGCAACATTTTCGAAAGGCGATTGAGGTCGTCCGGGCGAAAAGCATTGTATCGCTCTTGGAGAGTCTCGCGCACTACTTGAATCTTCTGTGCGCTATCAAGGGCGGCGTCAAGCTCGGTACGCTCGGCAATGAGTGGATTGGTGGCGGCAAGATTTGAACGGGTAGGGCCAGCGAAAATCACTATGGCTCCGATTATAGCGATAAGTGGCACGAGTATGCGCATCATAGGCCTTGGAGTTTACTCTCAGTCTTGGGCGCGAAAAGAACAAAGGCCGGGTCAAGAGCAAACGACACATCAAAAGTTACTCTACCACTTGCTTCGACACCCAGATTAGAAAAAATTGGATTAACAATCCTATCGTCCTTGCTGTAGGCAAGAGCCTGAAGTGCCACCGCAGGGAAGTTAAGCGCCTCTCCGGTTATCTTAACCGCTGCAGCACTTTGGTTACTGGAGTAGTTGAAAGTGTTATATCGCACACTCTTTAGTGTCAACTGGTCAAGCGTATCAAATAGAGGTGAAAGAGTGCTGTGCCCCGCCAAAAGCTGGTTTGCGGCTTGTAGTCTCCGATCAAGATTTTCAAAGACTTTCAAAAGTGAGGGGTCAAATTTTTGTTTGGCAAGTTCAAGTGAAGCATTTTGATCGGCCACCTCTTTCTGCAAAAGCGAGCGATAACCATAAGCAGCTAGCCAACCAAAAAGTGAAACAACAAGTATGGTTATGCCCAGGAACGGCAAGAAACCCATGCCCTCAGTGTGAGAAGCGGCAGGTTTGTTACCGAGCGACTGTTTGGGTATAAAAGATGTGCGTATGCCTTGATCCATAACCTAGTATATATTGTATCAAACCTCCTCGAGTTCGTGAATAGCAAGACCTAGGGCCACGGCGAATTCGGGTCCGGCATTGGCCAAGATTGGTGCCATAAAAGCTGGGGTATCTACCTTGGCAAAAGGATTGCCCAAAATCACCTCGCTTTGAAAGTGTCTCTGGGCAGTTTCAACAAAACCCTTGGTCAACACCCCACCACCAGTACACACAACCTTGTTGATTAGGCGGGCGTGCTTTTTTTGATATTCTTCGACAACCGAGTTGGCTTCGTAAAAAATCTGCTCAAGGATTGATACCGAGCTTGCAAGGGTAACGTCGTCCTTGCCTGCCTGCGCAGGCAGGCGTTTAACTTTTTCCGCATCTGCAAATGGCAAAGCGCCGCCAGTAGCAATTGCCAAGGTTATATCTTGCGCTCCACGATTGATGACATGCGAGACACGCACAATTCCATAGTCGACAATTGTAAGTTTAGTGGTAGAGGCGCCCACATCAAGCAGGGCCATGGCCGAAATATCGCGCGCGAGCACTGAGCGCATAGCACTAAAGGTCTCAATCTCAAATGTGCGCGATTCCAAATTCATACCGGCACTGATATCCTGCCAATGCTTGACCGCGGTTTTATGAATTGCAACCAATAAAACTTCAGTTTTATTGGTTGTGGTGAGCGGCTTGGAACCACCGGTTTCTTCATCGGAAGGAGATTGTAAATCGTGTTTGGGGATAACCCACCAGTCAAGGTTAACTTCTGTAATTGGCACGGGTATGTGTTTGCGAGCTTCGAGTGGCACCATGCGATTGATTTGCTCTTCTTTGTAAGCAGGCAGTTCTATCACCGATAGTAGCGAGGAGCGCAAAGGGAGAGAAAAAGCCGCCACTCGCGCCGTGACAGATGCCTCTCGAAACAAGTCCCTGAGCGCCTCAACCGTCTTCTCTGTGGATAGGTTAACTGCTTGACCGACCGCAAGCCCTGCGTATGGACCAAGGGCAAGCTCACCATATGTCTCAAGCACAGCTCGGCTGTTTTTCTTTTTTAGCTGGACTAGCTTGATAGAAGATGAACCAATATCAATACCTAAAACACTTTCAGTACGCTTGAAAAGACCGCCTAAAGCGTTTTTGAAAGAAAACATACTATAATCATAACATGTTCGGCGGCACACTAGCCAAGTTACTAGACCTACTTTTCCCCCGTTCGTGTATAGGTTGCGGGGCAAAGCACGAGCTCTTGTGCGAGACCTGCTTGGCTGTCCTGCCAATTGCCGATAATGATAAAGAAAACTGCCGGGCTCGCTTCGCCTACGGCGACAAGACAGTGCGCCAAGCCATCTGGCAACTGAAATACAAACACAAACGTGGTTTCGGTGAGATTTTGGGCACAGCCTTGGGTGAGCTCCTGCTTGAAGATTTGAGTGACCTTGCCGAGCTTGAGAACTTCCGTAATCCCACACTCATCCCCGTACCAATGTCGATCAAACGCCTGCGCGAGCGTGGCTACAACCAGGCCGAGCTAATTGCAAGTGCCGTGGCAAAAGTCACTTCCCTCCCCCTCATACCAAAAGCGGTAATCAAAATCAAAGATACACCCTCCCAAGTGAGCCAGCACAACCGCACTAAACGTCTCAAAAATTTGGAGGAAGCATTCTCCATCCTTGACCCCGCGCTCATTAAAAACCGCAACATCATAATAATAGACGACGTCTACACAACAGGCGCCACAATGGCCGAACTCACCCGCACTCTTAAAAAATCCGGAGCCAAGAGAGTCCTTGCCTACACCGTAGCGCACTAAAATAGCGTGTCCCACTATATCTACGATCGTGGTAATATAGGGACATGGGGAAATTAATGGGTGCGATTGGGGAACACAAACGTAAACAGAAACTTGGTCGTTTGGAGCGTGAAGTATTGTTGAAGATTGAGACCACAGGTATATTGTTACCATTTGATTTGTATACTGGTGGTTACGGTACGAAAGAGAACCCGAAGCGCCTTCGTAAATTGCGTTTTGCTTACAAGGAGCGACTAGGGCGCATGGTGCGCAAGGGCCTGCTCAAAACGGTGCGAAAAGCCGGTGGGAAACTTGGGTACGACTTATCGGCTAAAGGAGAAGAACTGGCGGAGAGCATTAGTATAGGAGAATTGAAAATTGAGAAACCGTGGCGATGGGATGGCAAGTGGCATTTAGTAAGTTTCGACATACCAGAAAAACGCAGGGACGCCCGAGACGAGCTCCGCTCTACTTTACAGACAATCGGTCTGGCGAACATCCAAAAAAGTTTGTGGGTCTATCCATATGATTGTAGGGAGGTAATCGAACTCATAAGACGCAAACACCGTATCACCAGAGAAGTGCGCTACTTCGTAGTAGACGAAATGGAATTTGACCATGACTTGCGCGAGCAATTCGAGCTCCCAACCTAGCGTCCCAGGCGTCCCCTTATATCCACGATCGTTTATATATAGGGACACGGGGGTTATTGGAGATTGTCACACACCGAAGGACTGGTGCGTGGTAGAATTGGGTTATGCCTGAAGGACCGCAACACTCCTCCCCTGCTCTTGAGAGCGAGGCGCAAATAAGCCCCATCGAGCGCCAGCGAGAGCGTTGGCAGAAGTTGCGTGAAGGGTTGGCAGATGCGAACGACCTCTCTTATCCTGAACGGATATATTTGGCAGAAAATGTGTTGGGCAATTCTATACCGGATGGTCTGGGTATTATAGAGGCTATCGGTCTTGGCCGGGCTGACGTCCTTTCCATTCTCTCGAGATCGCGCGTGCATATTACCAAACCCGACCTGTACATGAACATGCGACCTTATCTTGCGGGCCAATCAGATGAAAGAACAAAGCGGGACGTAGGCTTAATAACGAAAGCGGCCAAGCGAGCGGAAAGCAATTACGGCTCACCCGGTGAAGACTGGCAGAGAGCGTTTAGCCCAAAGTTCCAAAAGCTTTGGGCAGACATTGACGAGTACTATGCGCAATTTTTGCCGGCACGGGCTCGGGAGAAACCGAGGAAGCAAAATAAGGTGGGGATAAGCAAAGAAGCGCTTAGGCCGCCTAAGGTTGACGGGGTGTGGGTGGGCGAGCAGTTGGTGTTTAAAATCGATCGAGCTCAAAACGGCGGGCGCAAGATGCTAGACCTTGTGGCCAATATGGAGCAGAAGCTCGCGAGCAAAGCGCTCAAGCGCGAGCTCGAGGCGGGTCACCCCGGCTGGGAGCTCGTACAAGACGAAAAGACCCAACTGTGGGATTGGGTGAAGAAGGAAACAAAACGCGGCTCCCCCACCCCCAAACTAGAACAAAAAGGCGACTTCGATTTTGATTTAAGTAAATTTGAGAAGAAAGAGTGGGGCAAACAGTACCCTATCAAAAGAGTCTTTCGAAGTGGGGGCAGGAATTTTATAACAACCGAAATAGAGAGAGGATCCCCACAAACTGGGCTGAAAAAAATTGTCACTCTTCTTGAGATGGGCAAACCCAAAGTCCTAAACGAACTAGATAGTAGTACAGCAGACTCTCTCATTATTGCCGACAAGGGTCCGGCTTGGGTGCGCGCTGAAGGGGCTAAAAAAGTTATCCGATATCCTGACGGAACAGAAGCGAGACACAAGGATATTAAATGTCTAACAAACATCGGAGGGAAATTAGCTTATGGTGCCAAGTTCTATAACGACGATGTTTGGTACATAGATCAATACCCGATGGGCGCCCAGCTGGGCCTCCCACCGATAAGGGTCGNGGGCGAGCTTGAGCGCATCATCCCCATCCAAGGCTCGGATGAGTTCAACTGGATTTCGAGATACCCTGATGGCTCTAGGAACTACGTAACTTCCAATGATGCGTACCCACTACATGACGGCCGTGATTTTGGAGAGATAATAAAAGTCGGTAATGAAAAATTCAGTACGTTCAAGGGCCCAGATGGCAAATGGTTTGTTGTCGGCGAGAAAGCAATTGTTGATGGCCCATTCGACGAGATAAAGCACTTAACAAAAGTGGGTGATGGCTACGCCTACGCGGCGAAAGAAGGGAGTGTCTGGCGAGTTCATAATGTCAAAAACGGAGTAGATGAAGTGACCCCTGACATGAGTGAGCCCGCTGTCATCACCAACGTAAATGGCAAACTTTGCTACTGGGTAAAAATGAAACATGGACAAAGTATCCTTGTCTACGACAGAAAAGTAAGCGGTTCATTCCATGGTTTGCTCGATGAAGAGATTATTGACCTGCAGGCGGATGAGAAGGGGGTGGTGCTTTTGGTGGAGGAGAAAGACAAATATGTTTTCTATACTTACGATTTCGAAACCCAAAACAAGGGGAAGTTCGGCAAGGCGGAAATATCTCCCGAAGAGCTCAAACGTATTGGCGACAAAATCAGACCATTTCTCCTTAAAGACGTCCTCAACTGGAACGGAATGGCGCACAAAATTGATTCGGCAAATATTGAGCCGAGACTAGTCTTGCCTGGGGGCACAGACTATGAGCGTCTAGCGACAAACGAAAGGGCAACAAAGTGTGGCGAATATACTCTCAATCCCGAAACCCAAGACATAAACTGGGAAACTATACCAGAATCTAAGATAAAGGTCATTGAACTTGATGCCACTTGGTCCAACATACGCAAGCCCGAAGTGGTGAAGCACCTTGTCGCCACCTATGGGGCCACCCACTACCTGCCGGGTATCGAATACATGCAATATTTATCGGAACATCAAACGAAGATCCCGGCTAAACTTCTGGATGGCAACTGGCACCACTTCTTTGGCTCGATTGTTTGTTCCGAGGACCAAAACTGGAAGGTTCCTTCAGTTGCGCTGTCCCGTGGTAAGTGGACATGCAGTGGCGATTACCTCTGGAATTCCATGCTCGGCCAGCGCCACGTAGTGCTCATTGAAAAGCCGGTCAGTAGCGAGACGACAGGCGAGTCAGAGGTGGACCAGGGTGGGAATCCACTTATAACGGAGGCGGACTGGCAAAAGTTTAAATTACTGAATGCTGTTTCTTCGGCTGACAAAGAGTTGGTTGCCAAATATACAGAAGCCTATATGGGGCCACCAACTGAAGAGGAGCGGAAAAAGGAGTTGGGAGAATCAGAGAGTTTTAAAGATTTTGTAAATGAGGGGTTGAAGGCGGGTAAGAAGTACTGGCTTGAAACTATCGCGGGCAAGCGGGAGGGCAAGCGGGAGGCGCGGATGTTGGCAGAGTACCTGTTCCCAGAGATTAAGCGCGAGCGGGAGCGACAGAGGCAAATGGGGGGATGGTTTGGAGGGTCTGGAGGAGGGAGGGAGAGACCGGCGCCACGAGCGCAAGATTATTTGTCGGCGGAGGGTGGCAAGCGCTTCCGCGGGGGTGACCCGATGAAAAAGGGCGTAGAGGTAATGCGCACGCGCGAGCTTGTGGGCGAACCTATTGTGAGCGAACTCTTGGCCGGATACAACAAGGAGACGGGTGTGTTTGAGACGGCACAAATACCGATTGCGCCCGAGCTTGACGAGCCGGTGCGCGAACACACGTTTACTTTGCCCACGGTGTCGGGGATGCGTGAAGTGAACTTGCCATACTTACTCGGCGGGCAGGTGATACCCGAGCGGGTGAGAGGCATCAAAGCGGATGGCAGTGAGGTGGCACTCTCGATGGATCTATTACCAACGGGTGGGGCGCGGGTCACTCTCGAGGCAGGTGTGATGAGCCTCGCCTACTCCGTGCGTAAGTCGCAACTACCAAGCGTGCCCGAGCACTTGAGCGAGCGCGAATATGAAAGGTTTAGCAAAGATGTGGAGCGGCGTTATCGCAAGCAGTTTAACGAGAAAGTGGCTCCCTTGCCCTCTGAACTTGCTCTGTTCGTGAAATCAATCCAAAAGTTAGGACCACAAGAAAAGTTGGTAGCCATAGAGAACGAAGTGCGTCGCATCGGCTATTATGATTTCGGGAACACAGAGGAAGTTGAGTCACGCAAAGATGGTTTGAGCCTGGAGGAGTTGTTTGGCTTTATGCAAGAGCGAATGGAAGAAATACGGGCGAGCAAGCCCGAACTATCGGCGGAGCTCAAGAATAAACTCTATGCCGGAGTGTGCAATGATTTTGGCAAGTTAGTTTTCGCCATGATGCGTGAGGCGGGCATTGAGAGCGGAGTGATTAGCGCCTTTTTACCCACAGGGACAAGCGTGACCACAGACAGAGCTCACTTGCTTGGCTTTGCCCTCTGGCCCGCAGAAGGTGGCAAGTTCAAAATCGTACCGGTGGATGGTACGCCGGGTGGAGTGACTGAAAGCGAACAGAAGTTGTTGGCAAACATCCAGAGACCAGCTCTGGCTGAACAGATTAAAGTTTATAAAGAGAAAACAGAAACGCTCTTGCGTGAGGCCAGCGAACGCTTTAAAGAAATCGAAAAATTCATCGCGAGCAATGATGTGGAAAAAATCCGCGGTTTATCAAATGGCGAACTTGAGAAAATAGTCAACACCATCCTCCGCTACGGGGTTAAAGAATCACACCTTGCCACTCTCCGCACCATATTAGACGCCTCGCAATATTCGCCCTTGAACCTGCGCAACCTAGACTTGAGCGACCCTACCAAGGCCACAGAATTCGCTAGTTTTGTGGCAGATGAAATTAGGCGTGGGCGCGAACACACGCCCGAACCTGGCAAGGGAGCGGGCTCTGTGCTCTTCTCCCTTATCGAGCAATTTATTAAGCGCAATGGGCCGGGCTCGACCAAACAGCTTGAGCGAGTTTTCGACCTTATTAGCCCCAGTTTGGATGAGATTGAGTCACGTGCCTTCATTGCCACGCTTAAGTACCTTGAGGCTAGACGTGTCTCCTAAATCAAATGGTGCTATACTTGGCTAAATTAATTTAACATATGAAAAATCCGAAGAACAAACGCAAGGCCAATGCTTTTACCCTAATTGAGTTACTAGTTGTTATTGCCATTATCGCCATACTGGCCGGGGTCACCTTCTCTATAGTTAACACAGCTCGAGCAAGCGCTCGCGATATTGTGCGCATACGCAACGTTAAGAACACCCGCCTCGCCCTCGACTTATACGCCGAAGACCACAACAACACTTATCCGCAGACGCTTGATCAACTCGTGCCTGCCTACATGACAGTTGTGCCAAACGACCCGGGGAGCAAGGCACCCATATATTACTCAAGTGACGCTACTCACTACCACATTGGGGCAACGGTAGAGAAACCGGCCAACGCCCCTGGTGATGACAGCAACTGCGATTCGAACAACTCAATCTCTTGTTTCGGCAAAGTATTGCCTTACGGCGCCCCGTTCAACGGCGGAATAGCCGGAGTTTACGACCTAACCTCCGAAACACCAGTGGAGGTAACCGCACCGGTTTGCAACCAGCAAACAAGCGTGTGTGGCGAGTCAATCCAAGCCGCCATCAACGCAGCCACGGCCGGCAATACCATCAACGTCAAAGCAAGCTATTCGGTGGCCAACGACTCCTTCCCCATCACTATTAGCAAGGCCTTGACTCTACAGGGGGTCAAGGTGGGGGTGGACCCACGACCTTCCACAGGCGGACGCTCTGGGGCTGAGTCTGTGATAGACGGAGGTAACACTACAAGCAATATCATCAAAATTGCCGCCTCTAACGTAACCGTAAATGGCTTCACCATCCGTAACGGCAGAGCCGATATGATACGCCAAGACAACAGCTACTCAAACAATATCGTTGAGTACAACATAGTCTATGATGGCAACGGCGATGAGGGCGTGCAGCTTGTAAATTGCACGGACTGCTTTATGCGCTACAACTACGTTTATGACATCGGCGTGGGTGGGGACGGACTTAATTTCGCCAGCGCCAGCCGTGGCACTATAACCCAAAATGAGGTCACGAACGTCATCGCTGCTGCTGGAGCCATCTACACCTACGCAAGCAACAATATGGCCATCAGCAACAACCTTGTTTATAATATAGATAAATATAGTGGCAGTGGTGGCTATGGCATCAAAATGGGAGACGGAGGCACAGGTCAAGGCGTGACCGTCGGCACCCTCTCTGGCAACACAATTTATGACATTGAATCAGATGCGATTAAATTGATGTATTGTTCAGGCTGTACCATAAGTGGAAACACAATCTACAATAGCCAAAGCACAAACGGTGCTTTGCACCTTGCTCTTGGCTTAAGCAACATAACAGTGACTGGCAATACAATAAGGAACAACACCACAAACGGCATATTGGTGCCATTGGGTCAGGACCCATCTACCTTTAGCATCACAGGCAATGACATCTATGGGAATGGCGGAAACGGCATCCGGAATGACAACGCAGCGCTCCTACCGGCTACCGGTAATTGGTGGGGTGATAACTCCGGGCCACTTGATAGCAACGGAGCAGATGGCAGCACTCCTGCTACCAACGGGGGCTCTGGTAACGTGGCATACGGCAAAATCAACTACAGCAGTTGGACAACCCACTAATCCTTGATTACCAAATTCTCAAAGAGTTTTGGGTTTGCCCTCACCGGTATTAAGATTGCCTGGCGTGAGGAGCTTAACTTTAAGATTGAGCTTGCTTGCGGCCTGCTGGCCTTACTTGCCGGTCTATTGCTCCATATATCTTTAACCGAATTCGCCATCATTGCCCTCACCATCGGCTTCGTGCTTGCCATCGAAGGGTTAAACACCGCGCTTGAGGAGCTGTGCGACAAATTCCAACCCACTCACGACCCGCACATCGCCAAGATTAAAGACCTAGCTGCCGCGGCCGTGCTCATATCATCAATAGGGGCAATCCTCGTTGCTTTGTTTATTTTTGGCCCACACAT
>C687J35174_10003482_pt1 | contig 21648 bp, 19 predicted proteins | sample RifCSPhighO2_01_FD_35174 | JGI IMG/M metagenome (IMG submission 35174) | reverse complement strand
AAAAGAAATACATTTATTAATATAATTGGTTGATATTTCTTTGTCCGGTGAGTCCCAGCCGTATTTATTATTTATCATGACGTAAGAAGTATAGTATAATTAGTAACTTTTGAAAAGCTCCTTATATTTTTCTTTATTATCCAAAATATACTCAGGCAGGTTCTTTTCTTCAATCCGGAATTTAAAATTTCTACCCATATAGTCTTTTTTGCCAAATCTTTCGTCCAGCTGTCGTTGAATATCTTTCGTATTGTAGCTTTCTTTCGTATAGCTGTCATTTAATTTTCTACGAACCTCGCTAATCCCTCCCATACTGGTAAAGTGCCACCCGCCATTTTCTACGTAAACATATTTTGTTTTCCCTTTAGTACGCAGGTGGTTTAGACAGCTGTTTTTGATATTTTTGTATTTGGTTACTATTGTTCCGGCCCAGGGTTCACTGGAGCGATTGTTTAAATAATAAACATAGACTATTTGTCTTAATTTAAATACATCATTTTTTGCGTAATCAATTAAAATTTCCGGATTCCAGATTTCGTCTACATCGCCAATAAAGCATATATCTTCATCTTTGAGATGGGTTAGAGCTTTTTTAATACTTTCTTTTTGGTAAAATTCTCTTCGCCAGTGTTCCGGGCCATTTTTAGGAACATTAGAACTTGAGCCAGCAAGTTTCAACAACTCATGATCATTTGGATAATCATCTATAACAAAGTATTTTATTTTATCCAAAAATGGCGCAAAACGCTCTTTTTGCTCTTGAAAATATAGCGGTTTATTTAAACCGGAAAAAGTTGTGGGCGCTTCAACAATAATAAATTGGTCTACAGCATCACGGAGAATATTTAAGCGAATTTCTAAAGTATCAGCTTCGCCGTTATAGGTAAAAATGTCGTAAATTTTTATTTTTTTTCTGTATTCAATTAGCTCCTGTTTACTTTTTTGTTCGCGATAGATTTTTTCCCTAGTAAATAGTTTTTTTAACTTTTCCCGCATGTTCACGGCTTTTAGTCGAAATATATTTATGGCCTTTTTTATAAAATTTCTTGCTTCTCTGGGCAATCTTACCCTGCGGAATAATTTTGGTTTTAACGGTTTTAAAGCATTTTTGCTGAGATGGACGGGATTTGACCACATGGTATACAAACATCTTTCAATTATTTGAGCTTCACCCGGTAAAGCTCCGTAAGAAACGCAGTCTCTGAGGCGTTTATAAAATTCCTTTGGGTACCATAATATATTTTGTTTTTGAACTATGTAATTTGAACCTGGGGCAAACTTCAAATATTTTGGAGCAGGGAAACCGAAATGTCTTGCAAAGTCATTATAACTATTAAAATATATTGTCTTTAAATCATTTAAATACCAACTATTGTTTACTTCGTTAAACATGTCGTCTTCTCCGTAAAAACATACGGGCAGATATGTCTTGTGATATTTTGTAAAGAGGGGAGTGAAAGACGTATTGTTGCAGACCTGATCAAACTCTTCTTTAGTAATATATTTAAATATATTACCTTTTGCCAGAGTCATTGTCTTCGGCAAATTGTTGTAATTATCTATGATGTATGTAAATTTATCGTAGATATCCCAGCCAATATTTGGAACTTTTATAACTTTTTTTGGGTCAAAAGGCTTAGTCCATTCATCAGTATCGCTTCGGTCGTAGATAATATAATTACTTGTATAATCTAAAATCCAGCTGATATCAGCATTATAATTTGAAACCATTAAAAAATTTCTTTCAATTCTCATGAAGATATTTTTATAAACCTATTTATGAAGTTCTTGGTTTTAAGTGAGAGCATGCTACCGACCTTTCTTTTAAGGAACAAAAACAAGCTTTGGTCTTTGGGTTGCAATAGGCGACTTTTAACTTTAAAGTAATGCGGATGTAATTTTTGATACTGTTCAAATTCTTTTTTACAAGTATCATAATCGTTCAGTTTTCCATCCATGTCCTGATACATCCAACCCTTCGTTATGTTGTATCCGCAGCTCCAATATCCGTCGGAGACATTGTGCCTTGCCCAATATTTTGGCGCAATGCAATATTTTAAATTTTCGGATAGCCAGGCAGGGAACCACGGGAAGCTGGAGTTGGCTATGATCAAGTAATGGGCATTTTTAACTATTACGTAATCCTTTGCAATGCTAAAATGAAGGACTTCATAATCGGGAAAGAATTTTTTAGCGCTAAATGTGTCATCGGTAATAATAACAAATTTAAAATCCGGATTAATCTTCAACATATTTTTAACCGCATTGTTCCAGTAGTTTTGAGTTAAAAATAAATCCTTGTGTCGCACATATTCTCCGCCGCGAAAGTTTATGACGCATATGTCGTCACTAGCGTAATCGTAGCATTCGAATTCATCTTTAACCTTTAGCCATTCCCTTATTTCTTCCTTTCGATGTGCAAAATATTTTTCATCCTGCATCATACCGTCGATCTTGGTGTTCGGAAAAATATCTACTAGGCCTTTGTCGTAGAGCCGTATGTCGGAGCCGTTCGGGTGGAACATTTCTTTTTCGCGGTAGTAATACTCTATTCCTTCCGGAAGTTCGGTGGGCGGTCCGCCCTGCGGGCCTTTCCCCCCAGTAACTTTTTTTCCAAAATCTAGATTAAAAAAATCTAAACCCAGAAACAATTCCGGATGCATAATAGCAAAGTCTATGCCTTTATCTGTGGCAATAGTGCGAGTGGTGACATAGCAGGCTAGCTGGTTGCCCAATCCTTGGCCCTTATACATTTCAGTAATTACCAAGTTATCTTTCTCGAAATCAGGATAACGGGAGTTTTCGCCGATTGTCTTATGGTAAACAAAAGTTTTCAGTCCCTTGTTTTCTGGTAGCGGATTTTCTCTCCCGAAGTAGAGCGCCGCTTCAAAAGGGGCAAATTTACAGCCATTTTCTTCAAATACGTGCCGCATATTTACACAAATGTAGCCGTCTTCGTTGTAAAATTCATGGAAAGGTTTCCACTCCATTCCTATTTTTTTTGGCAGCTGCAGCAGCTTTTTTNACCTCAATGACACACTGTTGCCTACTCTTTGGATTTTCCCGTGAATGTCTCTATAGGAGAAGTTATCTGTAGGAAGGGGGAAAGGGGAGCCAATATAATCATAGTTCAGCCATTCGTCGTGCCATAGTTCCGGTTCGCCTACGCCTCCGTCTGGATGTATCAGTAAAGCAAAATCTGTATCTATATGGTCTCCTAGATCAAATACGACAGCCTTATTCCATTCGTCTATGGTATTGGTCGGAACTATTATATTTTTTACAGCGCCGAACTCTATGCCTCGGGAACTATAGTGGAGAGCCTTTTGTTGCTGAGTTCTATATTTTTCGGAACCGAAACAGCACAAGGTTACGTTCGGAAGTTTTAGTTTACTCATAATCCTTAGGAATCATTACTCTTGTTTCTTTTATATAATCTTCTACGCTGTTTGGTTCTACGTCCGGGCGAGTTCTTCTTGCGAGTTCAAACATAGTTTTCCTGCCGGTACCTACATATTCTAAGGTGCTTGTTTTTTTGTCCCATTCTTTTATCCTTTTTGCCAATAATTCTGCAATTACATCAACATAGTCACCCTGGGTGTATTGATCTGTATATGCTTTTTCGAAAGGAAAAGGGTTGGGTTTAAAAAGTGTTCTAATGATAAAATGCTTTGAATGAGTTTTTACAATTTCTTCGCCAAGTTTTTTAGTAAGAGCATATACACCCAATGGATTTTTGGCATATTCAGTTGATATGTAAATAAAAGGCGTGTCTTTATAATGTTCTACTAGGTTAAATGTTCCGTAGACATTAGTCATAAAGCACGTTTCCTGTTTTTCGAATTCTGCTTGCTTTACATTCGTATATGCTCCCGCGTGGACAATGAGGTCGTATTTAGTATCAAAAGTAATTGGTTTAGTAAAATCCAATTCCTCTCTGCCGAAATAGTCTCCGGGCAAGTGTTTTTTAAGTTCTGTGGCTAGTTTTCCATTGCCTCCTGTAATGAGGATTTTATCTGGCATAAAACTCTTTTACTTTACCTATAATGAATTTAACTTGCTTGTTGGTTAAAGCGTTATGCACCGGCAAGGTGAGTAATTTTAGCCAAACGCTGTCATTTACCGGCAGGGGTCTTTTTACCGCTTTTTTCCAGTAAGTCATTTCCGATAGGGGTTTAAAATGAACCGAAGTTACTATGTCGTGATCCGCCAGAAACTCAGATAGTTCATTTCGGTTTTTGCATTTCATCGTATAATACTGAACTGTGTGAGAGTGCATGGGTATTTTTATTTGGGGCATATTTTTAAATGCCTTGTTATACATACTTTCAATTTCTCTTCGGCGCGCGTTTGTTTTTTCCAGCCGGCGAAGCTGGCCTAGCCCCACCACTGCTTGCACATCGGTCATGTATGCCTTGATGCCTTGGGATTGAGTGATATCGTAATCCCAAGTGTATTTTCTTCCAAGCGCTCTGTCGTATGTGGATTTTTCAACTCCGAGCCAAGTCAGGGTGCGTAATTTTTTGTAAATTTTTTCATCATTCGTGGTGATGGCGCCGCCGTCCCACATTGGTAAAGATTTTACCGCTTGAAAACTCCAGATTGTTATATCCGCGTCTTTGCCGGCGCCCGGAGTGTACATCGCATGAGCCGCGTCTTCAATAATCAGGCCCTTGAATTTTTTTCGTATCCCTTTTATGTCTGCCAGTCTGCCGTGTGAATCAACAGTAATGATAGCTTTTGTCTTTTTTGTAATAACTAGAGACTTTGGATCAAGGCAAAGCGTATCTTTATCAATATCAGCAAAAGTCACATCCATGTTGTTCCATTCGCCGACAATGGCATCTGACACAAAAGTCATCGGAGTGGTGATGAGTTCTCCGCCTTTGATACCATAAACCTTTAAACATAGGTCGAGCGCCGAGGTCCCGGAATTCATCCCCACGCAATACTTAGCGCCGACATATTTGGCGAATTCCTTTTCAAATTCTTGAGTTTTTGATCCAAATCCCCACCAACCGGAGTCCAGAACTTTTAAAAGTTCTTTCTTGGTTCGCGCATCTATGGTCGGTCGTAATACGGGTATTATCATAGGGATTATTCTATCATAGTCCTAGCCAATATAATAGTGGATTTTTTTTATATTTTTTAGCCATGTAATAATACTCTTTTCTTTTGGCCCAGCTAGATAATATATTTGTTACTTGGTTTTTCCCTATACCGATGACTACGTTTAATTCATTTAAAATTTTTGGCTCTCCATATTTGTCATACATTCTTTTATAATAATCGCAGTCGAGTAGCCAAGTCATGTTTTCGTCAAAAAGTAGCGGGTCTTTGTTCTTAATAGACAATACAGAAGGGGAGCCAATGGTGTTTTTACCGCGATATATTTTTTTGTTATATTTTGGGTATTGCCGATTATATCTGCGAGTTCCATCGTCATGTTCACAGCCGGTAACCAGCCAGTATCCGCTAAAGTTTTTTACTATTTGTTCCAAGGAATTTTCGTTTGCCAAAAAATCGTCCATATACAATATTTTTATAATTTCACCCCTAGCGTTCTTGATTGCCGAGTTTGTATTTTGTGCTAGGCCTTTTCTCGGATTTTTGAAATAATTTATATTAAGTGATTGATATTCTCTGCTTTCACATAAATTTTTTACGACATCATCTTCGGAGTTGTCTGAAATTACCACTTCAAAGTCTTTGAAGGTTTGACGCTTTAATATATCAAAACTGCGAGTCAAGACCCTTTTGGCTTCTCCGCGCATTTCATAAGTTGGGATGCAAATACTTAACAGGGTTTTTTTCATTTTTTAGTTTCCCTGTTAGAGTTTAAATATTCTTTTGAAATAATTTTTTGCCACCAAGGCTTGTTCGTCTCATACCAATGAATGGTTTTCTTTATTCCTTCTTCAAACGACACAGAAGGTTTCCATCCGAGCTCACTAGTAATCTTTGAATGATTCATTGCATAGCGCATATCGTGTCCCTTACGGTCTTCTACGAAAGTTTTCAGAGTCTTTGGCTTATCCAGTATATCTAAAATAGTATCCGCAATTTCAAGCCCATTTTTTTCTGAATCACCCCCGATACAATATGTTTCTCCAATTCTGCCTTTGTGAATTATTAGATCAATAGCCACACAGTGGTCAATTACATAAAGGTAATCACGGACAGCTTTGCCTTTGCCGTAAATGGGGAGGGGCTTATTTTCAAAAGCATTTGTTATAAAAAGCGGAATTATTTTCTCGGGAAACTGAAGCGGTCCGTAATTATTCGTGCAGTTTGAAATGGTGGCGGGAAAGTTGTAAGTTTCAATATATGCCCTAACTAGATGATCTGATCCAGCTTTTGAGGCAGAATAGGGAGATCTTGGATAATATGGGGTTGTTTCGTTGAATTTCACCTTTAAATTATCTAGTGGCAGTGTACCAAAAACTTCGTCAGTCGAAATGTGGTGAAATCTTTTTATTTCAAGTTCTTTTGCCACTTCAAGCAATACCTCAGTTCCAACCACATTTGTTTGTATGAAAACTGACGGTTCATTGATTGACTTGTCCACATGGGATTCAGCGGCAAAATGTACCACTAAATCACATCCCTTCATCGCATGTCTTACTATTTTTTTATCGCAAATATCGCCATGTATGAATGTGTAATTTGGATTGCCCTCCACTTCCTTTAGATTTTCCAAATTGCCCGCATAGGTTAGTTTATCTAAATTTACTATTTCATAGTTAGGGTATTTATCCATCATGTAAATAATGAAGTTGGAACCTATGAACCCTGCTCCGCCTGTGACTAGAATTTTCATAAATAAATTATTAATATATTTTCTAACTATTAAAAATTAATGTCGCAATCTTTCAAAAAGGGAGCATTTCTGTCTCTGTCTATTAAAATGGGATTGTCGTTGCCCCAAATTATGCCAATCTCCGGATCATCAAAACGTATAACTCTCCCTGATTCTTTGTTGTATTCATTGTCAACCTTATATATAAATTCAGTATTATCTGTCAGCGTTAAAAACCCGTGACCAAAGCCCCTCGGAACCAAGAGCTGTTTTTTGTTTTCTTCTGTTAATTCTATAGAAACCCATTCTTTATAGGTCGGGGAACTCTTTCTTAAGTCTACGACAACATCCAAAACAGCGCCTTTTATACAGCTTACAAGCTTGCTCTGGGAAAAAGGGTTGTTCTGCAAATGCAACGCTCTCAAAGTCCCCTTAGTTTTACTAAAAGAATGATTGTCTTGAATAAAATCAATATCTATGCCAAATTCCGCTAGTTTCTTTTTGTTATAAGATTCAAAAAACCACCCGCGATCATCTTCAAAAACATCTGATTCAATTATCAAAACATCTTTTATTTTCGTCGGGGTAATTTTCATCCGGATACAAAATATTAATCACTGTCTTTTTTGGTCCTATTTTCTTTAGCTACTCGCATAAGGTGCTGTCCATATTCTGATTTTTGATATTGTTTTGCGACCTTGGTTAAATCGCTATGCTTGATCCAGCCGTTTCTAAAAGCAACCTCTTCCAAAGCGGCAATTTTAGTATTTTGCCTTTCTTCTATTATTTTGACGAAATCGTTGGCATCCATCAGAGAATCAATCGTGCCGGTATCCAACCACGCGAAACCGCGGCCCAGCAATTTAACATCCAGATCCCCGGCATTTAAATATAGCTGGTTAATATCCGTTATCTCCAGCTCTCCGCGGGCGCTAGGCTTTATTTTTTTTGCAAAATTTATAACTCGATTGTCATAAAAATAAAGACCAGTAACGGCATAGTTTGATTTTGGGTTTTTCGGCTTTTCTTCAATAGAAGAAACTTTTCCTTTTTTATTAAATCCGACCACACCGAATCTTTCGGGGTCATTTACATAATATCCGAAAACGGTTGCGCGGTTTTTATTCGCTACTGCTTCTTTTAAGATTTTCACTAAACCATTTCCGTAAAAAATATTATCCCCCAGAATCATTGCCACGTTATCTTTGCCGATAAACTTCTCTCCGATAATAAAAGCTTGGGCTAATCCGCCCGGGAAGGGTTGTTCTTCGTATGACAACTTTAAGCCAAAATTTTTACCAGTGCCTAAGAGTTTTTTAAAATTAGGCAGGTCACTTGGAGTTGATATAATTAAAATTTCTCTAATGCCAGCAAGCATAAGAATAGACAATGGGTAAAAAATCATCGGTTTGTCGTAGACAGGCAGAAGCTGCTTGCTCATAGCTATCGTGAGCGGGTATAGCCTGGTGCCACTTCCTCCCGCCAGTATTATGCCTTTTGTGGTAGTTTTCATTGAAATCAATATGCTAATTTGCTTATTATAGTATAGATTTATAAAAATTTCTACCCACACTAACCCCTGACCACTTCTTTTAGATCTTTGAAAATTGACTCTTTGAGGAGTAAAAGAGTGGAGAAATATATTAATGCTGACAAAACAATATTCAATATGACCCCCACTTCAAAATATTTAAAAATAAAAATGAAACAAATCATGATTGGAGTCGCCAAAAAGGATTTTTTCAAATTCAGCAGAATTTCAAAGTCATTTATTATTTTTAGTCTTCTCCAAATGAAAATCGTAATTGTTCCCGTAGAGACCAGTGTTGCCACAGCCGCGCCCACAGCTCCAAATTTCGGGATAAGAAGCAGGTTAAATAAAATATTAGCCAGAATTCCAAGTGAGTATGCTGGGGCGAGACTTCTCTGTTTATTGTGAGCAAAAATTGCGTTAGATAACAAAACAAGAGGGAAAGAAATTAGCAACATTAACATAAGTACCCGAAATATTGGGATTGCGTCCACATAACCCTGACCAAAAACTTTTAAAATTAGTTGTTCAGCTAGAAGTATTCCACCGAGCGATATTGGAATTCCAGCAAGCATAATCACGGAAAGAGTTTTTTCTAAAATCACTCTAAATTGTTTCTTATTAACGTTTACCAGTCGCGACATTAAGGGGAAGACTGCCATGGCAATGGTGGAGGGTAGTATCATAATAAATTGCTGTATTCTCTGAACCGAAGAGTAAAGTCCAATCTCTCCAGCATTTTTCCAAATACCAAGCATGTATATGTCTATATTCCCCATAATCACTCCTATTAAAGTAATTAATACAAATGGCCAAGTTGTTTTTATAATTATTTTAAATATCTTTGTATCTACTTTTGCAAGTAACGCCCTCAACTCTTTCCTGATAATTATTGCTATAGAAAGAAAGCCTATAGCGCTGCCTAAAGCATAAGCAATAGCAATTGATTCCGGAGATAATTTTGTTTTTAACAATAAAACTCCCAAGATAAAGATAGAAGCGTTGGTAGTTATTTTAACCACCATATCCCTTTCCATTTTTTCAGAAGCTCTGTTTATAGAAAGTCCGAGTTCTCTCATTGAGTCAAAAAATAAAATAAGTGCCACCAAAAAGAATAGAGAATTTGCCTGCGGAATGTGCGATATGTATGGACTTACAAAAATTACTAAAAACGTGCTAATGACAAGAACTATCATTTTTAATAATAACGCCGTGGAGATAAAAGTCTGATGGCCTGCTTTTTTTTGCGTTATTTCTCTAACCACCAGGTCGCTTATTCCAATGTCTGCGAACATGGTTAACAAGGAAGCTATGGATATTGCATAAGAGAAAATACCCCAGCCGCTTGAGCCCAGCACTCTGGCAGCGTAAATAATCAAACCCATTTTAAGTAAACGCCCGGTTGTTTCACTTAAAAAAAGCCAAAAAGTGTTTTTCAATATAGTTTGTTTTGTGTTCGTGTTTTGAAAGAAAAAGCTCCTTAGTTTTTCCATAATTTAGTAAGTAAATATTTTGGCGATTGTTTTGAGAATAATTAAAATATCAAAAAAAACGGTTCTGTTTTTTATATAATAAAAATCGTATTTTAGTTTTTCTTTTGCATCTTCCATGGATGAACCGTATTTGTAATTCACCTGAGCCCAGCCTGTTAATCCGGTTTTTACAGAATGCCTTAAATCGTAATAAAGTATTTCTTTTTTTAGTTCGCTTATAAATTCTGGTCTTTCGGGCCGGGGTCCGACAAAAGAAATATCGCCCTTTAAAATATTTATGAGCTGAGGAATTTCATCTATATGGGTTTCTCTCATAAATCTGCCGATTGGAGTTATCCTAGTATCTTTTTTATTATTTTCTGTCCAGACAGGACCATTTTTTTCTGCGTCAGCATACATAGATCGAAATTTATAGATGATAAATTCCGTATCATTTAAGCTGATTCTTCTGTGTTTGAACAGAACAGGGCCTTTCGATGTTGTTTTTATTAAAATCGGGATAATTATAAAAAAAGGAGAGAAGACAACCATCAATACAGCAGATAGGCATATATCCAAAGCTCTTTTTACAAAGTTAAAAATAGTCCTATTTTTGCTTAAGTAATCGACAACCTCTTCTTTTTCTATTTTCTCAGTCGGAACTTTTTGGAATATCTCCGCGTAAAAGTTATTTATGGTGTATACAAAGATGCCTTTTTTTATGAGAGCATAAATTTTATCAAATTCTTTTTCCGTAATTGAATTTATTACAACCAGATCCGGATCAAGTTTAGTTATTTCATCCAAATTAAAATCGGCTGTTTCTTTTATAATTTCATATCCGATATTTTGATTCTGCTTTAACTCTGCAACCAAGCCATTTTCTTCCGCGCTTACAATGATTATTTTTCTATTGATTCCTTTTTTTGTAAAATACCTTTTTATCAATATTCTTAAATAAAAATCACTAATCCCAAAAATTGCCGTGAATAGAATCAAGTTTGTCTTTGGGGTTAGTTTAAAAAAATCTCCAAATACATAGAATACCAGGACAGAGATAGCAAATGAAACCGCCAGGCTCTTCGTAAAAGAATTAACAAACTCCGTTGTATTTTTATTGAATCTAAAAGAATATAAATTAAATATATAAAAACTAATCAAAAACAATAAAATTATTATAGAGAACGGAACAAGGTGGGCGGTTATCTGGGAATAAAAATCACTCCTTCCATACCTTAGAAAAAGCATCAAAGAAAGGGCGCCAAAAGCGACAGTCAAATCAACGACAAAAATGAGAAACATCTTGAATTGTATTAATAAGCCTTTCACTGCTTTTTACATTATAGTATAATATTCATTATGATAAAAGGATTTACTTGTGGGGCCATGGATTTACTGCACGCAGGCCATGTTCTCATGCTGAAAGAGTGCAAGGCCCAGTGTGATTTTCTGATTGTGGGATTACAAACTGATCCAACCATAGATAGGCCGGAAAAAAGTAAGCCAATAGAGACGCTGGAAGAAAGAAGAATACGGCTGGAGGGGTGTAAATACGTGGATGAAATAGTCGTATATGACACAGAGGTAGACCTTTATAATCTTTTAAAAAAGCTAAAGCCGGACGTGCGTTTTATGGGAATAGACTGGAAAAATAAAAAAAATTATTCAAGAGACCTGCTGCCGGAAATGAAAGTCATATACAACAGCCGAGATCACAGCTATTCCAGCACTAATTTAAAGAAAAGACTTGTTGGTTTTGCTTAAAGCAGCAATTTTAGGTACAATATACAATAAGAGTATATTGTGCGTATAAAGTATATGTTTGAGATTATATTTAAAATATGGTTCCTGATAGCCATTTTACCGTATACCCTGGCGAGGGAAGGCTACGCCAAATTAAAGCCCTGGCTGGCAAAGAAAGGGATAATGATAGACTGGATGGATACCACGCTCTTTTCTCTGATTATTCTCCTCCTCATTTTACTGATGCTCGGGTATTAAAATTTTCACTTAAATAATCTTTATGGCAACAAAACATTTTTTTAAAATTCTGACGCTCTTCATCTTAATGATAGTCTTGGGCCTGGCCGGAGTTTTTTATGTTAACCGTCTGGAAGCTGAGAAGAAAGAAGCCGCGGCCGTAAACGCCAAAAACGTAAAACCTCAGGCGCAAACTCCACCCAAACCCTGCGTCGGCAAAAACTGCTAAGATATTATATTCGGACGATATTCGGACGTCCAACGTCCGACAGGTTTTCCACACCAGGGTAATTTTTTTGGCCAATATTGTGTGAGATAATAATAATGCAATTCTGTTATTAATAGTTTTTATTCTCAGATGTTTCATGTCTGGGAAATATTTTTTTTCTTTTATGAGAAAAAATCCACTTATAACAAATCAGTATTATCATATTTATAATAGAGGTGTTGATAAAAGGGATATTTTTATGAACAAGGCCGATCTCAACAGGTTTGCTTTGAGTGTTAAAGAATTTAATGTAGTTACGCCGATTGGCAGCATAAAACATCTTATGTTTAGGAAACAAGAGGATTCGGACGTCCAACGTCCGAATCCTCTTGTTTCGGTGGTTTGTTATTGTTTTAATCCAAATCATTTTCATTTTATTTTAAAACAGGAGGTCGATGGAGGTATTTCGGAGTTCTTCAAACGTTTACTTGGTGGATATACAAAATATTTTAATTTAACTCACAAAAGAAACGGAGCACTATTTCAGGGTAGATTTAAGTCTAATTTGATAGACGACAATGCGTATTTTTTAAAAATTCGTCCTTATGTGCATTTAAATCATTTGGTACATGATATTCCAAAAGAAAAAATGCATTTGGTTTTATCAAGTGAAAAAGAGTATGATACCGGTAATTTCATTATTGTTACAGAAAGAGAAGCAAAAGGACTTTTAGATTTTTATAACGGCAACACAAATTACAAAAAAGAATGTTTAGATGTAGTTTCTATGATTCGAGAAGAAAGAGGACTAACTTCTTTACTAGAAGAAGACCTGCTCCCGTAAAAAATTCGGACGTTGGACGTCCGAATAGGAAGTTGTCCACATTTTTTCTTTAAATTATTTTATTTTAATTTTATAATTAAATAATGGAAAAATTAAAAATATTATTTGCCCGCAAGCCGTTTAAAATCTTGATGTGGGTATTTTTTGTTTTGGCGGTTGCTTATGTTATTTTAGTAGCTTTTAGGGTCGTTCATTTTTTTAATATAGATAAGACAAATGCCCAGGTGGAGAAAATTCATGCGACCAAATTGACTCTGGATGACGTGATGGGGAAAAATCTACCTCCGGACCCGGGAGCGGAAGCAGATAAGACTGTTCCTGGTATTGATGCCAACCAAAACGGAATCCGGGATGACGTAGAGCTCGCTGTGTTCAAAGAGTACTCCAACTCAGCCAAAACACGGGCGGTGTTGTTGCAGTATGCGCTAGCGTTGCAGATGGAAACTATACAACCGATAGTTAATGAGAGTGTATCAATTGCCGTTGTGCAAGAAGAAGACAGGGCATATTTATGCGTTGGAGAAATTTTACTTAGAGATGATAATAATGATCAAATAATGAAGAAATATTTTGAAGACGGAGAAAAGCTGCGGTTGTTTATAGAAGATATACAATTTAATACTGAACAAAGAGTAACTGCTCAAGAAAACTTTTATAAGAAAGTTGGTAGTTACAACTCATTGGACAGGTTTTGCGATATTGATTATTCAAAATTACCAAATTAAAGTTTTCTAATTTTTATGAGAAATTGGGTGTTGTTTATTTTTTCAGTCATCGTATTATTTTTTGGCTCTAAGGCTTCTGCAGGAGAACTATGTTCTGCCAAAGGATATTCTGTTTTTACAATAAATGGGATACTGAACGACGAAAAAGCCGCAAGAAGTAATAAAAGGGCACTTGAAGACCATTTTACTGGATCTTTCAACAACGAAAAGCTTACCGTCGACTATCTCTACAACCCCACGCATCTTGCCGGAGCTAATGACTTTATTGATGTCATACAACAGGGTCTTTTTGACCAAAAATCAGATTACGACCTGGTGGAGATGTTAGACGATGCGAGCCGGAAAGTAAAAACACAAAAAATCCTGCTAGTTGCCCATTCACAGGGGAATTTTTACGCCAATAATTTTTACGACAAAGTAGCTTCGCAGGCAGGCGGAGTTCCCAGCAATTCAATTGGAATTTACGGCGTGGCTAGTCCCGCGAGCCGGGTGGCAGGCGGGGGAAAGTATCTGACTTCAGATACAGACAACGTCATAATCCGGTCTGCGGCCCGTTTTATGAAAATTTTGCCGCCGAATATTCATATAGCACTCGGAGGCTCCGACGGCAACGGGCACAGTTTTTCTGACGTGTATTTGAAGTATCAGGGAAATAAAATTGTCTCCGACATTAAAGCCTCTCTCGGGAAACTTAAAAATAATGACGAACAATATTCCGAATATCCATGCATTTCCCCGCCCGAACTTTCTCTGTCCCACAAAATACAAGGAGCGATTCTCTCGGTCGCTGACCCGTCCGCGAACGCAGCCAAAAGCACAATAGTCGCATCTTATAAGGCGGGCGCTTATGTCAGAGATGTGGCCAGTAGCGCTGGAAAGGCTATCGGGAATGTTTTTTATAATACGCGCCTAGCGATAAAAAACACATTTAAGGGGTTGTCGGCCAACGTCATAGAAAGTCTTCCGGATGCTAGTAGTTTAACCACTGGAGCAGTAAACACGGCAAACGCCGAGCAAGATAATCCTTTACCCGAGCAAATACTAGAAGAGCAGCCAAAAGAGTCGGAAGCCGAAACGGCAACACCTATGGTTGTGACAGATTTAGATAAAAAAGAAAATATAACACCTGAAGCTGAGGGACAGGGACAGGAAAAAGGGGGAACAGCTATGCCTGAAGATAAAGTTCATCGGAGCGGTGGCGGGGGAGGAGGCGGGTCACAAGAAGAGGAGGAAGAACTATCCCCAGAAACTCCGGACACAGAAGAAGATACTGCCCCAGTAGATACAATAGATACAACCCCTCCGGTTATTACTATCTTGGGCAATAACCCGGAAACCGTTTATGTAGATGGCTCATACACAGATGCGGGAGCAACAGCGTTGGATGATACTGATGGTGAGCTGGAAGTTGTCACAGCGGGAACTGTTGATACCGCAACAATAGGTATTTATGATATTACTTACACGGCCACGGATTTATCTGAAAATGACGCGATAGCAACACGTGTCGTAAATGTAGTCGCAGCTCCTTTGCCCGCCGAAGAAGAAATACTACCCACTCCCTCTGTTTCCAATATTTTATATTCACAACCGGATAGCTCGGTAGAAATTAGTTCGCCAGTTGGTTCTTTTGACGCATTCACTGGTAAAAGCGGGCATATCCAAGGTATAAAATTCGCCTATAATGATGCCGGGAATTCTGCCGGTAAGTTTATCGGTGTTTCCGTGGTGGATCGTACCGAAGGCATTAATTATTACGGCGCTGAAGAAGGAGCAGAAGAGAGTTGTGGTAGTACCTACGAATCTACGGGGTCTAACTCAAAAGTTATTGTTGAGCTTGATTCTTCCTTTCACTATAAAGCATATCCATGTACTGGACCGGATTTAGTTTTAGACCCTTCTCATACTTACGGGGTAGCGCTATCCCCAAATAATTTTGTAAGCAATGAAATTAGATTTTACGGGTCAAGTGACACTAATGACGCGGTTTATCTTGAAGTTACCGATGATTCTATTCCGAGCTCGGGGAAGGCCGTAAAATCATTCAAGTTTCCTAGCCTAGGCGCAGTGGGCATCATAAACGAGGAAGAACATACGATACAAATCTCAACTCCTTTCGGTACCAATGTGACTATCCTTGAGCCGGTCGTTAAAATTTCGGGTGGAGCTTCCATCAGTCCAGCGTCGGGTGAGCCGCAAGATTTTACTAATCCGGTCAGCTATACAGTAACGGCGGAAAATGGTGATACGGAAATTTATGACGTAACGGTTTCGGTGCGTCCCAACGTAGTTTATTCTCAACTAGACAATTCGGTTGAAATTACTGGGACAGGAAACATATCCCTGCAAAATTTATTTAACGGCGCTGCTGGTAAAATCACGAACCTAAAATTTTCTTACAACGATCATGGCAGTGGCCCAGACCATTTTATTGGAGTGCAGATTATTGACCAGGATACTTCTAAGGGCTATTATGCTTTTAAGTCCGGTTTAAGTGATGTCTGCGCCGATGCTTATTCATCGAATAGTGTAAACGCTCCGGTAATTGTCGAATTAGACAGCGACTATGAATATAGGGAACATCCTTGCACTGGGCCCAATTTGATTTTAGACCCGGCCCATTCTTACAGCGTTAATCTTTTCAGGAATCGTGGCGGTCTTCCCTTCAATACCCAACGGTTTTACGGAAGCAGTAATTCCAATGATGCGGCCTACTTATACATCGAAAGCGATGGTATTATTCCCTCAGCGCCCGCGTCAGATCCTGCTCCCGACCAATCGGAACTATCAGGGAAATCGATAACTTCTTTTAATTTTTCAAGTTTAATCCCGGAAGTTGTCGGGGTGATTGATGAAGAAAATCATACGATTTCCCTGGCTGTTCCTTTTAATACTGAGGTTGGGACTCTTGTTCCCCTCATCACAATTTCAGAAAGAGCTTTAATAAACCCCAATAGTAATGTGGCCCAAGATTTCTCTAATCCTGTTACTTACACAGTTACTGCCGAAGACAGTTCTACCCAAAATTATATCGCAACGGTTACAACTGCTCCTGATCCAAATCCTGTTATCGACCCAGCAGAAGACACAGCTGCGCCCGAAATTACAAGTTACACATTTAACGGAGAGGTGGGGGATGTAACCATAAATCCATTAACAAATCCGCTAGCTCTCGCTTTACATGCCAGCGAAAATGTAAACTGGATGTCTATTAAAGTTGAAAATGAAGCTGACACGAGTTTTTACAAAATTTTCCAATCCGGCTCGGGTTGTGAAGATGGAACCGATAGCTGCGAAAAAACATGGAATGGCACCTTATCGAGCGGTGGACTTTTACAGGATGGAACATTCCGTGTAAAAGTCCATATTGCCGACTCTGCGGGCAATGAATTCTACGATTACCTTCCGAATAAAATTACCGTAGATGTTCCATAAAGTTTACGAAGGTCCGACCTTCGTAAAGAGTTGCGGATTTAGGGGATTATGATATAGTAACGATACCGCAGAGAAAGCCCCGACGTAAAGTCGGGGTCCCGACACAAATTCATTTGGCGTCGGGATAGGCAGTCGAAAGACAGAAGTCCTGCTAAGTGGGTCGATTCCGGCATCCGCGCTATACATTAGTATGGTCGGATAAAAGAATAATTTGCGGCCTTGTGGCCGTTTTTTATTGGAAAATAAGGAGCAAGAGCGACTATATTTTCCTGTATCCCGACTTTAGTCGGGGTTATTGAAAAAAAATTATGTTACAAAAATCAAAAAAAGCAGAAATGATAAAAGACCTGGAAGAGATGATAAAAAAATCTTCTTCGTTGGTGTTTGTTAATTTCCACGGTTTAAAAGTGAGTGAAGAGACAAAGCTCAGAAGGGAGCTCCGCGACAAAGGAGTAGGGTACAAAGTATCCAGGAAAACTCTTTTGAAGAGGGCGCTCGAAGGCAAAGCGGAAGGAGAGCTTCCGGAGCTCGGTGGCGAAGTAGCCATAGCGTATTCGGAAGACCAGACCGCTTCCCCTCGGGAAATTTATAATTTCCAAAAAGCCAACAAAGGCCTGCTCAATATTTTGGGCGGAATTTTCAACGGAAAATTCGTAGGCGGGGCGTACATGATGGAAATCGCGACTATTCCTTCAAAGGAAGTATTGCTTTCAAAGCTTGCGTTCTTGATGAAGAGCCCCATGCAGCGTTTTGCTTTGGCTATCAGCGAAGTATTAAAGAAAAAAGCTTAAGGAAATGAATCCCGTTAGAAGCCGCGATCGCGACCCTGGCGGGGAAACAAAATTATAAATTATATTAAAATAAGTAGATCAAGATTGTTACATAGATAATGGATCGCGATCTGCTTCTAACGGGATGAACAAAGATACGTTACTAGAATGGTTAGACAAAGCGACAACTCTCGAATTGAACGAAGTTGTAAAGGCTATTGAAGAAAAGTTCGGAGTATCCGCTGCAGCTGTGGCGGCCGCAGGTCCTGCCGCGGGAGCAGCCGAAGCAGCCGAAGAGAAAAATGCGTTCACGGTAGTGCTCGCGTCCGCAGGTGAACAAAAGATAGCGGTCATGAAAGTGGTCAAGGAGGCTCTCGGTCTCGGACTCAAGGACGCTAAAGATTTGGTTGATGCCGCTCCATCTACCCTAAAAGAGGGAATGAAGAAAGCGGAAGCCGACGACCTTAAGAAAAAGGTTGAAGAAGTAGGAGGAAAAATTGAACTAAAATAGGTTCAATTTTTCAGCCGGAAGCGCGTCGGCGCTGAGGCGGGGGCTGCGTAAAATTCCAACAGGAATTTATACGTGGCCAAGGTTGAGCTTAAATAACACTTCAGCAATTCGTAATTTTAAGAGCGCATAAAATAGTCGCATTATAAGGACGCATGCGACATGATTCCGCAGAATCAATTTTTGCTTGGACTACGGCCCGTCGGCCTGCGTAACTCTTAAAATTACGAATTGCTTTCGTTGAGTAAACATACTAAAATAAAAATACCCCATAAGGGTATTTTTATTTTTTATGAACAAACAAAAAACCGCTCTCATCTCTGTCTATAATAAAGAAGGAATTGCCGACTTCGCGAAGGAACTCGTTCTTTTAGGTTGGAAGATAATTTCTTCGGGCGGTACCGCAAAGGCGCTGAAAGATGCCGGAATAGAAGTTACCGAACTTTCACATGTCACAGGCATGCCCCCTATATTGGACCATAGGGTTTTGACTTTGCATCCGAAAATTCACGGAGGACTCCTCGCCCTTAATAAGCCGGAGCATTTGGCGGAGCTCAAAAAGTACGGCATAGAATGGATAGACATGGTTTGCTCGGATTTGTATCCGCTAGAAGATGAAGTTTTAAAACCTGAGGCAACCAAAGAATCCGTAATTGAAAAAACTGACATGGGAGGCGTGGCGCTTTTACGCTCTAGCGCCAAAGGCAGGCGCATAACTATATGCGAGCCACAACAAAGAGAGGAAGTTATTGCTTGGCTCAAAGCAGGCGAGCCGGACAGGGAAAATTTTTTGAATGATTTGGCCGCCAAGGCCGATGCGCTGGTGGCCCGATATTCTTCCGTTTCCGCGGAATATCACAGCGGGGGAGAATACAAGGGGATTTTCGGCAAGAAGAAAATCGAATGTGCTTACGGAGAAAATGCTTGGCAAAAGCCCGCGGTCCTGTACGAAAATTCGGACGTTGGACGTCAGGAATTCGGACGTCCAACGTCCGACTGGCTCGCGATATCAAACTGGCAGCTGGTCGCCGGCAACCCCATGAGCTACAACAATATTTGCGACTTAGACAGGATGATGCAGACCATGACGCATATCGGGGCTGGTTTTGAAAAAAACTTTGGGAAAATTCCATTTATTGCTATCGGAGCGAAGCACGGCAACGCCTGCGGGGCGGGTACAGATGAAACGGAGATAGAATCAGTGGATAAGATGCTTCTAGGGGATTTGAGGGCTATTTTCGGCGGTTCGGTAATGCTAAATTTTAATGTGGATGAAAAAATTGCAGAGGAGCTCATACATAAATATTCGGGGGTGGACGGCGACGTGCCGCGGAGACGCTTGCTCGATATCGTAGCCGCGCCGTCATTTTCGGACGAAGCGGTTGAGATACTTTCTCGTAAGAAAGGGAAATGCAGATTGCTTATGAACCCTGCTATTTCCAAAGCAGGACTTGCGGAGCTTGATGTTGCGGTGAGGTTTCGCTATGTTCGGGGCGGATTCATGGAACAGCCAAATTATACTTTCGTGCCTAAGATAGACCCCTCCTCAATCCTCCCAACCCCTCCCGACCTCCCCTTGTCAGGGGAGGCACATCGTTTCCCTCTGATAAGGGGGAATACAAAGGGATTTGCAGGGGAGGAAGAAATACGAAACATAATTCTAGCTTGGGCCGTGGGTAGTACTTCAAACAGCAACACCATTACTATCGTCAAGGAAGGCAGGCTTTACGGCAACGGCGTCGGCCAGCAGGACCGCGTTGGCGCCGCAAAGCTCGCGATATTCAGAGCCGACGACGCGGCAAAATTCGCTTTCGATCAGCAGAAAAATTCTGCCGCTTTACTCCACCCTACGGGCGGAACCTTCCGCGGCGAGAATTTTTCTGCTGATCTCTCAGGCGCGGTAGCCTACAGCGACAGCTTCTTTCCCTTTCCGGACGCTCCGGACGCTCTCATAGAGCGGGGAATAAAAACGATATTTTCAACTTCCGGCTCGGTCAATGACGAGAAAATAATAGAACTTTGCAGACAAAAAGGGGTAAATTTAACCCTACTTCCCGACACTGAAGCCCGGGGATTTTACCAACACTAGCGCTTGACACATTTATTTTAAAGAGAGATAATTTATGTATGAAAAAAATTATAGGGATTTCTTTGGTTGTTGCTTTTGCTTTAGGGATTTTTAGCATTAGCGTGGATTTAGTCGACGCATCAGTCGTAGACTATGGTGACGGGTGTACTGCCACTTCGGCTTACAGCGTTACTACTGGCAAGCAGTGTAATGTAGATTCTACAGTGGGATGTAAGGCAGGTTATTTATTTAGTCCCATTACCGGCGCGCCCTGCTCGGCGCCGACCTTGCCTCCAGGCTGCCTACCCGGATATATTTTTAGCTATTTATCGGGCGCGCGCTGCACACCTTATCCGACTCCTCATCCTATCCCGTCTGTTCAAATATCACCCATAACTATCGAAGGAGTAAGCGGACCGCTGGCGCTAGATGTAAACGCGCAGGGAAGGTGGAAGGTGAAAGCTTCTTCGGATGAAAATGGCCGCGACCTTTCTTATTCGGTCAGGTGGGGAGATGAATATGTTACCTACAACGACAGCATAGCAGGCGCTCTTGCCTATGTGATTCAGCAATCCGCCACTTTCACACACACTTATACCCAGCCCGGAATTTTTTACCCGACATTTACGGTTTCCAATGATTACGGCAGTGAGAGCACTAGCATAAGCGTAAATGTGGGCAAAACAACCGCAGGGGAATACGACGATTTTGCACGTTATCTGAAAAAATCTGGGGCGGTTCTTTATGGGGCTTTTTGGTCGCCACACGTAGAGTCGCAAAAAAAACTTTTTGGTTCTTCAGCAGTTTACTTGCCGTATGTTGAATGTTCCACCGCCGATTCATCTGGACAAACAAGGATATGCTTAGACAAGGGAATTCCTGCTTATCCGACTTGGGAATTTTCTGACGGCTCTAGACTAACAGGAGTGATATCTCTAGAAAGATTGGCCGAAAAGGTTTCCTATGACCTGGACCAAGACACTTCCGCTACCTTAACAGTCTTAGCTCCAAATGGCGGGGAAACATGGAAAATAGGCAGTACCCAAAAAGTTTTATGGGAAGATAAAAACGGCACTACTTGTCCATACCCTACCGCAAATTCCTCCAGCTTTGTCGCCTGCACGTCTCCTACTTATGATGTAACTTTGGAAGGCGCTTCTTCCTGCCGGGGAGACGTCTGTACTATGGGATTTACTGTGTACAATTTGACCAAACGCGCGACCAACCCGTTTTACTGGTCGGTAGGCTTTGACATTAACGGAAATAAAATTCCCGCCGGTTCCTATAGGATAAAGGTTTGCCGCACCG
>C687J35174_10003471_pt1 | contig 21685 bp, 32 predicted proteins | sample RifCSPhighO2_01_FD_35174 | JGI IMG/M metagenome (IMG submission 35174) | reverse complement strand
TATGCGGCTCAAATTCAGGAATGAAATCAAATTATACTATGGGAAGAGCTGTTAATATTAAACTTGCTAAATCCGACGGAAGCACTTATTTTGAGTTTGTGAATGCCTCATTGACTAAAACAGGCCTGAATGATAAGGTAAGGACAATAAGCACTGAAGGTGATATCATTTCAAGTTCAAGTATTGTAGGTTTGACCTCTAACACAAGAGACAAAATAATAAATAATCTGCATCCAGAAGTCTGCAGAATAAAAATTCCAGGTACTGGAACTTGCACTAGCTTATTCCATTGTGATGATGATGGAAATAATTGTGTTGATAGGACAGCAGAGGCAACTCTAATAGATTCAACTAATTGTGTATGGCAAATACCAAATTGTGAGTTCTCCACATATAAAAAATCTGCTGCGGCATCTTCCTCAACAAGTTCAGGTGGTTCTGGAGGAGGAAGTGGAGGAGCAGGAGGAGCAGCTAGCGGATCAACATTTATAATCAATGATAATGACCTTAAATCAGGATTTACAAAACAACTTGCATTAAAAGATAAGTTTAAGTTTAATGTTTCAGGNGAATNCCATCTTCTTGAAGTAACAAGTGTAACTTCTTCTAGCGCAACAGTTAAAGTAACTAGTGAACCGCAAACAGCAACATTGTCTTCAGGAGAAACTAGGAAATTTGAGTTAACTGGAGATAACTTCTATGATTTATCAGTAACCCTAAATAAAGCAGTTTTATCAGGTAATAATACAAATAATACCTATAAAGCAGAAATAACTGTTAAATCAGATTCAAGTCCAGTCCCAATTCAACAAGAGTCTCCTGTTACAGGAGAAGTTGTCAGAGAAGGAGATGATACAAATATAATCGAGGAACAACCTAAAGAAAAGTCTATTCTTTTTATATTCTTTATNTTTATAATTTTAGTAATTTTAGGATTTGTTATTATTTATGNAATTAATAGNAAAAAAAATAAAATTAGATATTACAGATAAATAAGTTTACTAGATTATTAAGCCTCAAAATCAACTTCTTTTTTTATTATTGAATTGTTATCATCTAACTTTATTTGTCTGATTAGTCTTCCTTTTCTTAATGCCCCTTCCCTGACTTTTGCAAAATCTTTCTCATTTTTCAGTTCAGGAGGTATAACTATCTCATTAATCACGAGTTTATGCTTTATTTCAATATTCTTAAAGTTTTTTGTCTCATTATCAAAGATAAATTCATCAATTATACCTTTATTGTTGGTTTTAATGTTGCAGAAGTCTATTTTTGCCTTTTCAGCACCTTTTGCTGAACCTGCTCCTTTTGCTGATTTTGGTGACTTGACCTGTATCTTTAATTCACTATCTTTTGTATTAAATGAAAGCGCAAAAAAAGCTTTGGGAAATCTATTTGCAAGCTCTATAATTTCATCTCCTGTCATTTCCTTCTCAATTATATATTTATTAACTCCAATTGCACTCTTTTTTTCTTTATAATCAAAACCATCAAGTTTTATTGCAGAAACAAGTGCTCCTTCAACAAGTGTTTTTTCCTTTCCTAGATTCTCTGCTAGCGTTATAACTAAATCTCTTGCATATTCTGCAGTTGTAGACATATTAAATTGGCCTTTAGAATTTTTTGTTCTAATCATGGCTCTGTCATCAAACTCTCCCCTGCTGAATTTCTGAAATTGCAAATGAACAGACTCATCGGTTTTTTTGTCAAAAATTTTTTTTATAAAGCAACCCATGATCATATTTTATTTTTCTTAGTTTAAAAACCTTTTTTAACCCGCATAAATTAATAAAAAAATGCTAAGGAAAATTTATAAATAAGAGTTGATTTTAAAATTCATGATAAACAACTCTAATTTTAAAGACCTCTTTACATACGTTCTTATAATATGTTTGTTTTTGCTCGTGTTCTTCATATTAAAACCAATAGTATCTGCAATGATTTATGGAATTCTTCTTGCATATATCTTTTATCCTTTGTATAATTTCCTAAATAGAAAGATAAAAAGTGAATTCTTTTCTGCATTGATTGTATGCCTTGGTCTGATAATAATAATTTTTGTTCTTGCAGTTATAATATTTGATTCTCTTTCTAAGCAGATAATAAACCTGTATTTATTCTTGCAGCAGGTGGATGTAGTAAAAGTAACAGAGGATTTAATGCCCGAGTTTTTAAGGTCAACTGAAATTTCAGGGACTGTTGTTGAATCCATAAATGCTAATCTTTCGATTCTTATTGGAAATTATGTGACAGGAATAGGAGGTTTCATATCTAAGGCGCCTGTACTCTTGATAAAACTATTTGTTATAATTTTTGTATTTTTCTTTTGTCTAAAAGATGGACATAAAGCAATAGAATATATAAGAGAAATGTCTCCCTTCAAAAAAGAAACAAATGATAAATTCTTTGAAAATTTCACGAAAGTAACCAATTCTATTTTAATAGGGCAGATAGTTGTAGGAATTGTTCAGGGGATTATAGCAGGGTTAGGGTATTTTATATTTGGTGTTGATAATGTTTTAATCTTGACTGCTTTAACTATGCTTGCAGCAATTATTCCAATGGTCGGGCCATGGTTAGTTTGGATACCTGTTGATATATATCTATTTGCTTCAGGAAACTCTGGGGCAGCACTGGGACTTTTAATTTATGGAACTATACTTGTAGGATGGGTTGATAATTTCATACGTCCAATAATAGTATCAAGAAGAACAAAAATAAATTCTTTAATAATAATGGTTGGTATGATAGGAGGCCTGTTATCCTTTGGATTTATAGGTATAATACTAGGCCCTCTTATCCTCTCTTATGCTTTATTAGTATTGGAATTATACTTAAAGAAAGATATAGGAGATGAATCAGCTTTCATAAAAGAAGTTCCTTCTCATAAAGGTTAAAACAATCTTCCTAAAAAGATAAATATTTTTAAACTTTTAAGTATCTATATTTATATGTATAAACCTAATGATTATGTGGAGCAGCTTGCAGAACACATAGAAAAGAATATCTTAAAGGGATATACTTTGGACTCTTTAAGGGTATCTTTAATTTCTCAAGGCTATTCAAGAATATCAATTGAAAAAGCAATTGAGATTGCAAATAAAAAATTAGCCTCTAAAATCCCTCCAATGAAGGAAAAGCCGCAAATAACCAGAAAAATAATATATGACAATGATAAGATTTATGATGATATTTTCAAGAACCAATAAATCTTTATTATAATTTTTTTAATTCTTTTTTATCTTTATTTATCTTGTCTTCCATACTCTTTAATAGTTGGTTCCTGCTTCTTATATTCTGAATCTTCCTTTCAGCATCTATTATTTCTTCTTCAGCTTTTTTTAACTCAGAATCATCATTACTAAAATTAAAATGAGAAACAATTTGATTTCTTTTAAAGAAAAGGAAAATAACAATCCCGACAACTAGAAGAATACCGATATAGTAAAGGAAGTTAAGCTTAATCTGGTATTTTTCATCTATAACCTTGCCAGTTATAGATTTATTGCCCCCATCTGTAGTCTGATTTAAAACTTCATTCTTAATTGTAGTATTTTCAACTGCATTATTTGTATTTTCTTCACTAATGTTTGTATCCTTTTCTACTACATTTTTATTCTCTTCTGTTTTATCAAAATCAGTTATAGCAGGGGTTGGATTGCTTTGTGTCAAATCAATATAAACTCTCTTTTCAGAAGGAATATCATCAAAAAACTTTATAACTTTTTCTCCAGCTCCATTATCGTATATAATTGAAATTTTGAATATAGCAAGATTTGTTTGATAGTTTATGATTCCTTCCCCATTAGAACTAGTTACTATATTAAAAACCCCATTTTGAGGGTCTACTATTCTTCCAGTGTATTGATTTAATATGCTTACAGTCAAATCGTTATTTGGACTGCTTTTTATCTTTATCTCAGAATCAAAAGATAGAACTGATTGAGCCAAAAACACAATTATAACTAAAAAAACAATAAAAAATTCTTTTTTGTTCATCCTCTTTGCTAACTATTTAATTGATATAAGAAATAAAATGGGTTTATAAATTTTGTTTTGTTATGTCCATAAATCTTTTAGATTTTGGATCATCCCAAAAACCTAAAACACACTAAAGGTTTTTCTGATAAAACTAAATGTTATTAATAACAGTTATAATCATAATCATACATGTAATAACTTGAGCCGTAATATCTACCATAATATCCTTCTTCATAACACCCATAACTTCCTTTTTGGCAATTAGTTCTTACTTGTGGAAGATGTCTATAGCATCTTTTTTCTTTAATTTGGTTTATTGGTTTATAGCATTCACCAGATACTTTTTTGTAATCATAATCATCTCTTTTATAATAACCATCTGTTGTTTTCTCATTGTCTAAATAATAATAGCTATTCTTATCATAGTTATCATCAGTATAATCATCATAAACAACAATATTTACATTCCTAGAAGAATCAGAGTCATCTTGATAATCATCATTCTCATACACAACAATATTTCTGTTGTTATTTGAATAAGTATAATCTCTATCTACTATTACTGCTCCAGCAAAAGCAAGCAAAAGAAATAATAAAACTACAGACAAAACTCCTGTAATTATTTGTTTTCCCATTTCAAATTAAAAAAGAAAGTCTTATTTAAAGTTTGTTGTAGTATAAAATCAACAAATTAATCTATTATTTTGTCTTAGGTAGGATTATTCTTTTAATTATGGTAGTAAATATTCCTAAAATTCAAGTTTTTATAGAATTCTAAGTTGATTTATCTATATTCTCTATCTCTTGGTATAACTCGCTCTTTAGGAATAGCCTTATATTTCCTATTTGGTATAATATGTTCTTTGAATATGGTTTTATATTCCTTTTTTCCTCTTTCTCTAGGTAAAAAATACTCTTCTACTTCAGGTCTTTTTAATGCATCTTCAATTGACTCATAAGGTTCTGGTTGTACAGCTTTTATTACATCTCCTTCAGGATTTTCTTCTTTTATAACAAGAGTTGAAGAATAAGGTTGTTTTTCATCTGTAAACTTTTTATTTTTTTGTTTATACATTAAAGAAGTATTTTTTCTTATCTCATCTAGTGATGCATCTTTAAAATTAGGAACAAAACCCTCTCTGTATTCTATACTCCCATCAGCATTGTGAAGTTGAAAATACTTCATCTCATCTTCTTTTCCTGATTGTTCTTTTTCTTCTTCATCACTTACATCATAACCAAGTTCAATGACATCTAAAGGATTCTTTGATTTAAATTCTTTGACTCTTCCCTTTTTCTCAGTCCATATACTATAACTTCCAGGAGGAAGCATATATCTAACTTTTCCGTTTGCATCAACTTTAACAGAACCTTCTCTTCCTTCTTCATAACTTTCTCCCTTTAAGAAATTCTCTTGATTTTCTAAATCAATATATCCAAATATTTCACAACTTTCTTTTCCTTGATCTGTTATAACATAACTTCCATTAGAAAGATCATATACAATAAGTTTCTCATTTAAATTAGCATTTTCACTTGCAGAGACCCATCCATCACCTTTAGGAATTGGCTTTACTGGTACTAAAGCAGGAAGTTCATCATTATTGTATTCTTCAGTTTTTTGTTCTACAGAATAATTTTTAGAATTTCTAGATTGATTATTGCCTTCAGGAACGCATCCAAGACTTCCAAGCCCTAAAGCAGAACTTAAAACTATTCCTACAAGTCCTAATCTTTTTGATAATGTATTTTTCATATTATTCACATGTAATCAATGTTTATAAATCTTACTATTTTGTTACTACTAAGAAATAACATAATTATTTTATCAATAATCTTTCTTTAAGATATTTTCTGGCTTCTTTTTTAAAATCGCTTTCTGAAAACATGTTATGAAATAAAGACAGGCTTGCTTTTAATTGTGACTCAATAAATATTCTATGCTGTTCAAACAATCTGTTATCTTTTTTTAGTTTCTCAGCATAAATTTCAATATAATCCAGATCTGTTTTAGGCTTTCTCATAAAAATCCTCCCTGATAATCTTTTCACAGTCCTTAAATTTCTCTTTTGATAAAATTTCTGAAAAAAATGTTCTTAAATGCCTTGCATCTTCAATATCTTTTTTAGCGGTTAATATAATCTCTTTATATAATATCTCAAATTCTATTGGAGGTATCTTAAACTCAAAATTTTTGATTTTTATCTTCTGAGGATGTGTAAATTCATAATATTTTGCCTTTCTATTCTTGTTTATTGGTATAAATTCTATATTTGGAAACATCTCATTTTTTCTTGCAAATCTTATGCTATCAAATCTCTTAATATAAGAATAAGCTTCTTCTGAATTGTCTCCCTGATAGCACCAAAAACCTTTATTATCCAACTCTTCAAAAAATAGCCTAAAATTCTCTTTTTCAATTAGTGATAGTACATCAATATCTTCTGTTCCTCTTGTTCTTCCTGTTGAAATGCTGACAAAACCAGAAACAACCAGATAATCAGAATATTTCTTTAAGATTTCCAAAAAATCTTTTAAAAATAAGTCTAACTCTGTCAATTCTCTATTAATTATAATAGTTTCTCCAATAATAGTGTATCCCTTTTTCGTCATTTAAATAATTAGATTAAGAATTATTTAAGCTTATTGAAAATATAAAAATGTGTCCGCCGTTGCACAGCCTAGAAAAAAGATGTATCAGTTAACCATCTACATTTTTATTTTTTATAAGGGACTTCCCATTAGTGTAATCATCAATACCTAAATCCTGTTTAGTCAAAAACCAGGCAAATTGCAAAAATCTTTTTGCAATAGGGTTTTCTAGATTCAATTTATACATATCCGATTTACCTACTTTTCTAGTCTTAACAATTATCCCTTTTTTTAAAAATTCATCAAAAAAACTTAATAGAGAATTATAACTAATATTTGCTTCTCTTGCCATATCAGTCATATTAAAGTCAAAAAAATGATTTCCAATTAAAAAATCTAAAAATTTTAACTTAGGGGTATTCCCGAAATATTCTAAAAATGCGGACTGGTTTTTTTTTGATTTCATATTAATTTGTTTAAGTTATTTAAATAACTTAAATTATTTTTATTTATAAATATTTCTCTTTTAAACACTTCAACTATCAAAATAAGAAACATTTAAATAATACAAAAAACCTTTGCAATGATGGAAAAGGAGAAAGCTGAATTAATGTTTAAACTTGCATTTTCAAAAAGAAACTGGGGCGCTAAATATGAAAGATTAGAACACCTAAAGAGATTTCCTAATCTTAAAAGTTGTATCAAAGAACTCTCTAAAATTGACTGGATAATTATTCATAAAAAACCCAATTATACAGGTATATCGTTAAATTCAAAGTATAAAAAAGAAATAATAGAATATATAGAAAAACATTTACCTGAAGTTAAAGGATATGTGAAATAGTATAATCCGCCGTCGCCCGGAATCGAACCGGGAGACCCAAAAGGGCACTTGTATAACAATGGAGTAAAAAAGTTTAAATAGTACATTGTATACATATTAATACAATGGATAAACCAATAACAACAAGATTGCCTGAAGATTTTGTTTCTAAAATTAAGGAGATTTCAGAAAAAGAAAATATAGACATGTCAACTGCTATAAGAAAATTATTAGCTCAAGCTATAAAAGAATGGAAAATAGAATATGCTCTGGAACAGTATTCAAAAGAAAAGTTTTCTTTTGGGCAAGCAGCAGAATTCGCAGAAGTAAGTGTTTGGGATTTTCCTGTATTATTAAAACAGCATAAAATACCATTAAATTATGACTTAGAAGAGTTAGAAAAAGATTTGAAAACAATAGGATGGAAAAAGAAATAGTATCAAACACTAATTCTCTTATTTTTATAGGAAAACTAAATATTTTTAATCTTGTAAAAAATTTGTATAATAATATATTAATCCCAAAAGAAATAATCAGAGAGATTATCAAGTATAATAAACCAGAAAATTCATTAATTGAGCAAGAAATAAATTCTGGTTTTATCAAGGAAACTAAAGTAAAAGAAATAAAAGATTTTCCAATTCATATAGGAGAGAGAGCTGCAATTTCTTTATGTCTTGAAAAGAATATTCATACTTTCCTTTCAGACGATAAGAAAGCTAGAAGATATGCACGTTCTTTAAAAATTAAAACAATTGGTGTTTTAGGAATAATATTTGCAAATTTAAAATTAAAAAATATTAATAAAAAACAAGCGAAAGAATTAGTTCAGGAGTTAATTAAAAATGATTATTATATGGCCCCTGAATTATATGCCGAAGTATTAAATGTTATTGATTCTTATTAAATAACCGCCGTCGCCCAGCCTAGAAAATAGATTTTACAGTTAGGTGATTATTTATTGGAAGAACTTCCTATAAAATAGCCTATTAATATTAAAATAAAGGATAAACTAATTAGAACTGTACCTATACCTCCTAGTACTAAAGTTAAGGCACTCTCAGGAAAAATAGTATTCCCAGAAACTTCCTCATATAAAGCTCCAAGTAAAAGTAATATAAGAAAAAATAATGCAGAAAAAAATAAAATTATTGAAGCATTAGTTACTTTATTTATTCTTTCTTTATACCCTACTCCTAGATATAATAATCCCATTATTATAGGAAGAAGAAAAATAGTAATGTCCACAAAATTGAATATAGAAGAAAAATCTCTACCTCTACTAGGTAATGTATAAATTGTATAAAAACTTGCTAAAAGAAAAATAACGATTATTAACCAACCAGATATTTTATAGGTTATAGGTTTCATTGTTATATAAGTTATTTATTATTTAAAAACCTAATTATAACACTTATTTTGATCGCCGTCGCCCGGAATCGAACCGGGAGACCCAAAAGGGCACTGGTCTCAAGCCAGTTGGAGTACCATTGTCCCACGACGGCACGGAATATTTTGTCCAAATTAAGAACTTATATTCTTCTATTGTTCTTATGAACTATATGAGAAGGATGTTTGTTATTTTTAAATGTTTTTGGTTTGTTTTTATGAACTTATTTAAAATAACTTTTTACATTTTTATCAAATAAGCAAATTAATGCATAAATTCCAAATGCAGTTCCAAGCGGAATATTTATAAGAGAAGGAAAGGATATAATAATAATTAATTTTCTTGCCCAACTCTTAAATTTATTAAGATTTATTCCAGCAATAATTATTAATATACTACATATAAATCCTGTAATTGGGATTAAGAGTAATACTGAACCACCATCAAAAGGTAATAAGGATAATGCAAGAAATAATATAAATGACAAAATTGATAAAATAATTCCATATATTATAGAAAAGATAGATAATAATTTTATTGAGTCTTTATCCATTTAATATATTGAGATATATACTTTAAAAATATATTTATTTTTACCATTGCCAAAAATTGTCCCACGACGGCATTACTTTTCTGAACCTTACAACGTTATAAGGTTTAGGATATAAAATATCCTATATCAAAGAATAATAAAATAGGTTTTAAATGTTTTTATCTCTTCAAACCTCTCTCTTTTCAGAAAGGTTTTTAAAATATAATTCTTTATTAAAATTATGAATATTCTAAGAAAAATCTTGTTTACATTTTTAGGAATAATTTTAGTAATTGTTATAGGATATGCATTATATTTTGCTTATATCTATTCTTTTTTTTATGTTGCTAGTAGTGCTTTTGATGTTGAAAGTAAAATTGTAAAAATAGTAGCCGAAGAAAACGACCCAACAATATGCAGTAAAATAAAAATACCTCCATTTCCATTCTCTAATGAAGCAATTATATCAGAAGAGGATTTAATATTAATATGTTATTTTGAATCCGCTAGTGAATTAGAAGATGAAAAAATTTGCGATGAAATAATAAAAGTTAGTCCTAAATCAAATTCATATAGGAATAGTTGTATAGAACGTATACCTAATATGATAGAACGGAAGAAAATTTTAGAAAATTCTTTAGAACCAAATTAAAAATTTAAATTAATTACTTCCGCATCCTATTATCTAAATCCTGTTACCATTGCCAAAAATTGTCCCACGACGACTTACTTTTAGTGTGCTTCACAATGTTTCAAATCTTGTGTATAACACACTTACAAAACAGAATAAGAATTTAGGTTTTAAATGTTTTTGTTAATCCCTATTTTTTTATTTAGTTTTTCTAATCTTTCTTTGTATATATTTACAGAATTATCTTCAATTCCTAAAATTAAGATTTTCAATTCCAGGGCTTTTATAAGGTTTTTATCTATCTCTTTTATATGATATCTTCCCCTATCTAAATTTCCAATAGCAATATCTTCATCAATTTTTTTAAAGTGTTTTTCTATTTCTTCTTTTAAACTATCTATTCCCTTTTTTATCCTTTTAACTCTTTTAGCCATTTTTCAGATAAAGTTATAAGATTTATCACCTCATTATATTTTGTATTATCGAAATCTTTTTCATTTCTTTTTATTCTTAAATGAGCTAAATAAGCATTCTCTCCGGTAATTTTTAGAAAATCCTTCTTATAATAGCTTTTTTTGTGGATTAAGCATCTTATAAGATATAATTCTCTTAGTCTTAACACGACTGAATAAACAATCCCATCCGGAATATTCTTATTGATTTTCTTATATAATCCAATAGTTTCTTTATTTATTTTAACTATACTTTTTATTTCAGAAAGATATTCTTTATAATTAAAATAAGGAGGATTATTTCTATACTTTTCAATTAGTCCTTTATTTAAAATAACTTCTGCCTCTTTTAGTAAGGTCTGATAATTAAGGTTATTCTTGAGATTTTTTGAAAAATTATCTTCTGAGACTAAAAGAATCTCATAATTATTTTCATTAATAATTCTGTTTAATTTTTGAGTTATTATAAATATATCTATATCGCTCTCAGCATCATTTTCATTTCTGGCATAACTTCCATATAAATAAATGCCTTTTACTTCATCATTTAAATTAGATCTTAAAACTATATCCAAGATATCTTTAGCTATTTTTTCTTTTGAAGGTTGTAATATAGTTACAGATACCTGTTTATTTAACCAGCTTCTTGGCAATAAAACTCCTGCAGAAGTGCCAAGTTCACGTGTCTGTTTTATCAAAGTTTCCATATTAATATTATAATATATTATAATGTTTATAAATATTATTATTCTCTAGAAAATCTTAATTGTCCCACGACGGCAATAAATTAGGATACCTACAATGCTTCATTGCTTTTTTGGTATTATAATATATAAAAATGAATAAGAAATTAGGTTTTAAATGTTTTTGTTACTGAGAGTGTTAAGTTTCCTAGAGGTTAATTAACTGTTAAGTGTCTGGTGGTGAGAATGTTTTTATAGGTGTTTTTTCTATAAATAGTATGAAAAAGAAGATAGAGAAAGGTTGGTTTGGATTAGAGAAATACAGTTTTTTAGATAACATAATTGGGTTTGTTATCTGGGGAGTAGGGCTATTTGTAATATTAGCGGTTATAGTAATAATAATGATGCTTTATTAGATTCAAGAAAGGAGAAAATGTTAGAAACACCTTAAAACTTAACACTATCTTTGTTACTGTGTGGCTCTGCGGGTATCAATCCTAAAGATTTTAACTCCATACTGGAAAAATATATTTCCAAATAACATAAAAAAATATAATTATTATTGTTACTGCAAGGGCAGCTTTCCAAAAATTAAGTTTCATTTTACTTTTCCTCCATTAATTTATTACTGAAAGATTTCATAAGTCTATTTAAAACTTCTGTTTTACATTCGCTGCAATAGAAAAGAAGTGTTACTTCCATTCATTGAAGAAGAGAATAAGAAGAATCAAATTAGAAAACCTAATTTTGTTAGTCAAAAAATTGACGAACAGAATGTAAAAGAACAAAGTTTTAAGTATTTTATTTAATTATATACTTATATGGGAAAGAAAGAACAGGCTCGTTCTTATCTTGCACAGGGAGTTGTTGAAAGTTTGCTTAATGATAATAATGTTCAAAATACAACACTATTTTATAAAAATCCAATAACCAAAAGAAAAGAATTAAATGAAAAAATATTAGACCTATTTTTAAGGATACACTCCCAACACCAAAAAAATGAAAAATTATTAGTTTTGTTAAGAGAGTTAAATAATCAAGGATATCAATTACCTGACTTGCTCTGTTTAAATCCAGAAACAGCAGAACCATTCTTCCACGAAGTTAAAACACACAATAGGAAATTAAAATTATCTGACTTAAATAAAAAACAAAAAGAAGCAATAGAAATCCTTGGTAAAAATGGTTATGTAGTTCATATAACAAATGTTCGTTTTGAAATTGAATTAAATGAAAATAAGGAAGTTTTAGATTACTCAAATAAAGAAGAGGGAAGAGCATTAAGTGAAGAAGTTCCAAAAAACCATAAAGTAAAAGTAAAAATAAAAGAAAATTCTATTAAAGAAACACATTTTCCAAATGTTTTTATTGAAGAAATAGAAGTATACTAATCTTCATAAATAAAGAGGTCTTTGATTTGATAGCTCAATTTGACTTAAATTTATACACACGATTGAAGTAACCCTTTTTTGTTAAGCATAATAACTTCCCTGAATCATTCTTACTAATTGGCTGTCTTCTTTTAGACAAGAATCCATTATTTGTGTGGCCTTATGATAATCTTTTGCCTTTTCTATTTCTCTTTCAAAAAGAAAGATATGAAATAACCCATCAGAATCTCTGCTCTTTCTTTGAAAATGAGCTCTTAACAATATTAAGGATAATTTATATTCGCTGAATTCCTCAAGAGATTTTGTTTCATATGATGTTTTAAATTCTCCAGTCTTAGAACAAGTAATAAAAGGAAATGTAACATATATTTGAGAAGAATTTTCAGGAAGATATTTATTTTTTATTTCAGGATTTTTGCTTCCATTACCTTCCAGTATCTTTCTTAAACCATAAGAACTTATCTCTTCTGGATTCAAAAGAACTCTTTTATTGACCCTTCCCCTTCTGTGTATACCATTTAACTTGTATTTTCCACGATCATCTTTATGGCTATGTTTATGTCTCTTCTCTTTACTGTTATATGACACACCCTTTTCGTTTTTTACATGGAAAGTATACTCTTCCTCATCTCTATCAAGATGCATTCAAAAGAAATGATTCTAAATATTATAAATATTGCTATTTTATAACTCTAACATATAACCAAAATCAATTTAAAGGTTGAATTTCATTTAACATTATGAGAGAGAGATATAATTTTGAAATAAATTTATTAAAATCAATTTTTGTTTCTTCTTCAGAAAATGGTAAAGTTTTAATTCCAAAAAGAAGGGGGTATTTATTAGGAACATTAGCATCAGGAGTTCTTGAACATATTGGAATACTAGAAATTATTAGAGAAAGAGATTTTAAAAGTGAAAAGAAAATAGAAATTTTTCATAGAAATTTGGATAATAGATTGCAATGGTTAATAAGATCAGATTATTTAGATCAAGACATAAGCGAAACTCTTTATGAATTAATGCATTCTTATCAAGAAAATCCTCCTTTTGGTTCTTATAACACTTCTCTATATAATATATTGGAAAATGAAATTGAAAAAAGATTTTTTCAATCATATAATGGAGAAACTTATTCTATGCTGCAAGAATTTATCTCACAAATAAAAGAAGATATAATTCCTACTTTTTCAGAAGAACAGCAAAGAGATATTTTAGGAATAGGGAATTGTATGAGAAAATATATCGTGGAAGATCTGGAATATCTATCCTGTAAAATATAATATAATTTATTTTAATCTAAACTTTTAATTATCAAAAATATACCAAAAGCAATAGGAACAATTACATATCCAGTAAAATGCATTATAATGCCCAGTGTTTTACCATAAAATTTAATCATCCTCTGTTTTTTCCAGAACATTTTTTCATTTTTAGTAACATAAGCATAAATAGAAATAAATCCCAAAATAATAAATATAATTCCAAGGATTAAATAAAACATATCCATTCTTTTCATAATAAATCTCAATTTTTAAGAATAGTTGTTATACATAACATACAAATCAACTTAGCCATTTAGCATGCTAAGTTTGTTCTCTATCTTATATAAAAATAATAAAATTAACCGAATAGAGAACTTAAACCTGCTGCAGATGCTTCTTTCTTTTCTTCTTTTGGTGCTTCTTCTTTCTTGTGTTCTGATCCACCTGCAATAGTTGAAGCAGAAACTGCACTAACAGCGACAGCATTTGCAAGTTCTTTTTCTATATCCAATCCCTTTAGGCTTGCAACAAGGTTCTTGACCTTAGATTCGTCTACACTTGCCCCTGCTGATGAAATAACTTTTGTTATCCCATTCTCATCAATTGGTTTGCCCAATTTATGCAGTAAAAGTGCTGCATAGATATATTCCATCTTACTTTTGTTCCTCCGGTTTGTTTAATTTTAAGTTAAAATCTTCTAAATCTAATCTTGAATTGAATTTTTCTGCTTCTTCACTCAATTTTGACATTAAATTTGATGTAAATTCTTTATTTTGAGATTCTCTATCATAATTACTATATCTGAAGAAAGCTTCTTCATATAGTCTATTGTTAACATAAATCAAAGCTGGATAATCTATAGGCTTTTGATGTTTTAACCATCTATAACATTCATTTAAAGCACGACTTCTTAATACACTGTCTATAATGTTAATTGTCTCCATTTTTATTTTTCCTCTGCTTTGTTTAATTTATTTAAGTGTTCTGCATTCATGTTAGCCTTTGCCAGGAAATAACCAACTGTTTCCTTGCAATAATAAATTATATTTTTTGCAAATCCTAATGCTTTTAATGCAGATTCTCTTATTTCTTTTCCATAAGAATCTGGGTCAACATTAATTTCAGTGTATATTTTTTCTTTTTCGATATCATATATTGATACAGGTTTCAAACCAACACTAAATGGCTGCATATGCAATTTTTGAAGAACGGATGCAACTCCACTATTAATCACATTTCCTTTTGTTACAACTATTTTATTCCCTTTTATTGAAAGCTTTCCTGCTTCAACAGCAACTTTAAGACCTAGTGCCCCTAATTCACTTATTGCAGGTCCTGGTACAAGGTCTGTTGGACCTTCTTTCACTTCAATATCATCCTCAGCTATCTGTCCAGCTTTTGCAAAAACCGGAGTTCTCTTATCACTTAAAATTCCAGCTAACTCATAACCTTCAATATTTGAGATAACAAAGGCAGAATTTTCATTAATATATTTTTCAAGTTCAAGAATATTATTCTTATTTACATCTTTTATTGCTCTTATCATAATATTCTTCTTTGCAACTTTAACATATGCATCATCACGTATAGATTTTTTAATAGCTTGGAATTGTTTTGAAGGAACACCCTTAATAGATACAACTATCAAGGTCTTTGAATTTTTTATTTTATCAGACAATTCTTTAACAGCTTTAATTTTTGCTGCAGGAACTTTTGTTTTTGTTTTTTCTGCCATAATATTATCATAATTTAACAGGAACTGGTTTTCCCATTGTAAATTTAATTTTAACATTTCTTACATTATCAATTTTTTTAGGTAATGTCTCAACAACTCTCTGGTAAGCAAAAACAGCGTTTTTTATAATATTCTCATCCTTAAAAGATTCCTTTGCAATTCCTATCTTTATGCTTGGTTCTTTTGCCCTTACTCTTATTGTAGAGTTTATTCTTTCATTTAGTTGTCTTATTGCATTATCATCCTCAGAAGTTAATATCCCAAGTTGAGGAGACGGCATTTTTCCTGCTGGTCCAAGAACTCTACCAAAACTAGTAGCAATAGACGGCATTAATTTTGCATTTGCAATAAAAAAGTCATAATCTTTAACAAGTCTTCTTGCGTCTTTCTTTTCCTTATATCTTGGAAAATCTTCTTTTTTAATTGTATCTATGACTTTAGAATCTTTTTCAAAAAATCCAGCTATTTTTTTTTCTTTTATTTTAACTGGCATTTCCAAGAATATACTAAAAGCATCTTTTCTTGCATCAAAATTTTTTAGATTTATAATTAAATCTACAGTTTCGTCAAATTTTGATTTTTTTTCAGTTTTCCTTAATTCTTTTAAGGCATTATTGAAATTGTCTTCAATTCCCATCTTGATATTACCTACCTATGCACTAAAAACCTAAGAATTTAGTTCAAGTTTTAGTGATGTAGTTAATAGAAGTATAGAAAAAGCCTTTTTAAAACTTTTTGTTTGTTAATCTATTTTTTTAGATAGTCATTTTAAGTAATTATTTGTATTATTAGATAGACTATAATAAAGATAATTAAAGTTCTAAAAATATACATTAAGTATCCTGAAGATATTTTTTCCTTCCTAAAATAAAAATTAGGAAAAAATAATGGAATAAAAAAGAATTCACCAGTTCCTAAAGTATTTCTTGGTAAGCTCTTTTTATAATAATTCTCTCTTAGATTTTTCTCTAAATCAAAATGAATATAGATCATAATTATTAATAAAATAAAATTTACTATTATATTTGCTATCATCTAATTATTTTCCATTTCTATCGAGTCCACTAAATCATCAAAATCTTCTATTTTCCATTTAAGTCCATCTGTTGAATAAAATGTTATCTCTATCTCTTTATCTTTGAAAAATACATCCTTTTTATACCATAATCTTATATCTTTATCATCATCTAGTTTTCCCGTAGTTTCAATAATTATTATATCATAACCATAAGAAGTTTTTTCCTCTTTTATATCAGATTCATCATAATCTAAATAAAGACTATCTAAAATATCCTGCCAGAAATAATCTTCTGTACTTATACTCCTATAATCATAAATTGAGATATAAACAAAATCTCCTGTATCGTTTCCTTCTTCATCAATACCATAAGTAGAAAATTCGTATAGAAGACTTATACCTCCTTCTTTTGTATCTTCTATTAAAGAATAACCTTCCGGAGACTCAAAAGATAAACCAAGTTCACTATCAACAATTTTCTTTTTTATTGTAGCTTCTTCTACTTTATTTAATTTATATTCGTAGTCTAGAGCTTCATCCTCACAAAGATAACTATAATTCTCGCTTGGTATACAACATCTGTAACTAATTTCTTTATAAGGCTCCTTACAATCACGAAAATCTACCAATACTTCTTTTCCATCAACTGTTTTATAAAGAGAATAAGAAGTAATATAACCATAAATATAAAATAGAAAAATTATTGTAAGAATAATATATCCTATAATCTGAAATATTGGTTTTATTTTATTCTCAATTACCTTTCCCCTTAATCTATAAAATTTAAAAAATTCCAAGGTTCCCCAATATATTTGTAATCCTCCTAATATAGCCCATCTAACTTCTGTTCTGTACAATAATAATGGCAAAAAATTAAGAATACCTACTAAAACTAATGATATACCAAAGACCAATAATGTTGATCTTTTTCTAAAAATTAAAGCAAATAACCCTACAGCTATTAAAGGAACCCCCCAAGACTTATCTAGAACTTGAGGAAGAAGAAAATGTAAAACTCCTAAAACAATAAGAATAATTCCCGCATTTCTGCAATAAGTTTGAATATCTATTTTTTGATTATTTTTTTTAGTCATAATAAAATTATTAATTTTTAATCCAATTCGTTTATAGGAACAAAGGGTATCGCACCACTTGTTACTTTTGGAAGAACACCATCCCATTTTTCTATTGCTCTCAATTTTAAAATATCAGGATTTTGTTTAAGTGCTTGAGATTGAATAGTTATAGAATCGGCTTCTGCCTTTGCTTGTGTAACTTTTTGTTCTGCCTCAATTTTTATTCTTTCTAAATCTCTTTCAGCCTTTAATTTAAGTTGTTCTGCAGTTACTTTTTGTTCTATAGCTTGAGTAAAAGAAGAACTAAAAGCAAAATTAACTATAGATATCTCTTCAACAATTATCCCCCTAGGTTGTAATTTTTCTGCAAGTGATTCTTTCATTTTCTGTCTTACTTCTTCTCTTTTTGTTATAAGTTCTTCTGCAGTATACTGAGCAGTTATCGCTTTGTTTGTTTCTTGTTCTAAAGGATGAATTACCTTTTCAGCGTAATCTATTCCTATATTTGTATAAACTTCTGGAACTCTTTCACCAACTAAGTGATAATTAATAGCTATTTTTGTATTAACATCCTGTAAATCTCTTGAAGCAGCAGTTAAATCAGCTTCATATTTTTGGGTTTTTACATCTAGTTTCTTAACAATTTGAACAAAAGGAATTTTAAAATGTAATCCTTCTCCTTTAACTTCTAAATCTGCTTTCCCAAAAGTAAGCAAAACTCCTCTTTCTCCTGCATTAATCTGATAAAAAGAACCAAATAAAACTGAAATAAATAAAATTAAGACGACTAAGTAAATAGAATATTTTAATAAAGTTGACTTTTTGATTTCTATATTCTGATTATAATTATGCTTTTTTTTATTTTTATCACCGATCTCAGTATACACCATAAAATTGGTATCTATACTCTGTTTATAAGTATTAAGTTATAACAAAAGATTATCTCTATAATATAGTTTGAGTTATAAGNATCTCCGCAAAATATATAAAAAATTTAAATAACAAACCTAGTATCCCTGGAAACTATATTTCCAGCTTTATCTAAGACATTAATTGTAATATTATGCTCTCCAGTTTTAAACGTCTTTGTTGAACTGCAAATACCATTCTTTAATTTAGAACATAAAACTTTCGTCTTTGGTTTAGGATCTTTATAATCTATATAATTAACTTCATCGAAATTTAATTCTGTAATATTCAGAGTAAAAGTAACTTTCTTTCCATTTGTTATGTTAACAAATGAATTGATCACAGGTTTTGTTGTATCCACCTTTACTTTAACTTTTTTTGATTCTGCGCTATTGTTTGATTTATCTTTTATAATAAATTGATATTCTATTTCTTGATTATTATAAGAGTTTAAATTAACATTAACAAATCTTTCTACATTCTTACCAGAAAAACATGAAGAGTTGATTCCAGAAACTTGAGAATTGTTAATAACTAATTTTAAAGAGTTACAATTATTTTCCGTATATTTAACATAAAAATTAGACCCATTAGTAAAAGATTTACTTTTTGGTAGTGTTGATGAGATTTTAGGGTTTTCACTATCTATTAAAAATGAAATATTTTTTGTTATTATCGTACTTCCATTAACTGCCATAAAAGTTAAATTGTGAAAACCATCCTTAAAGGATTTTGTTACTTTCTTATTTAATCCATATTCCTTGCAGTTTTTACATAAAGAAATCCATTTAGGTTTGCTTTGATTCCAATCAATATAAGAAATTTCGCTGAATGAATTATTTCCAATTGTAAGATTAAATGGAATTTTAGTTATATTATAATTTGTAGAAATAGGAGAATAAACTGTTATAACAGGGGATGCTTTGCATGAAAGAGTCTGGTTATTACATCCAAATTGACAATTAATACAACTCTGATTATTTGCAGATGAGCATGATGATTGTGCTGTTCCTGGATTATTACATTTGAAAGTTGTTGTGTTTGTGCAGATGTTATTATCATTTGTACAGAATTTTTTTGTATTATTTATACCACAATCACTATTTCTAAAACAGCGTATCTTTTGATGATTACAGATTGCATTTAATTCTCCAGGATTATCACATTTATCAAAAGTAGAAACATTGTTATCATTACAATCACTGTTCTTAAAACAAACAATACTTTCATTTAATTCTTGTTCTATAACTACTTGAAAAACTTCATAATTCTGTGCTCCAACAATCATTTGATCATTAATGAAAAAAGTTGGTGAAGCATCAACTCCAAGCTGTGTTGCATCATAATAATCTAATCCTACTTCCCCAGCCATTTTTCCTGAATCTAAACATCCATGTATATCATATCCTAAATCTAATGCTAATTGATTGAATAATTCATAACTTGGTTCTTCAAGGCTGCTAAAAAGTGCATTATACATTGAGAAATAAGCATCATTTCCCCCTAATTCTCCGACACATTCTGCTGATTCAGCAGCTAAATAATCGAAAGGAAATAATTCTATCAGGGGAAAGTCTCTGAATACATATTTTACTTTTCCAGTATCTATATATTGAGATTTAATTGTTGGAAAAGTATCTATATAAAAAGCATAACTATATACTTCCCAAAAACCACCAAATTGAACAAATGTTACTGGAGCATTTGGATCTCCTAAGACCGCATCATCATCAGTTAGGTCTGTTGCAAGAGATTCTAGAGCAAAAGAACGTTCTAAATTTCCATTTCCATAATTGCTGTCAGAAACTTTGCTTACTCTTTCTTCGGATGTTGTATTAATATGACTTTTATTATATTCAGATTCGGTTTGTGCGTACACAGAATAAGACAATAATATTAAAAATAAAAGAAAAAAAAATAAATCTTTTAGTATCTTTTTCATAAAAATTCAAGCTCCTACTTATTAATATAATTTGCTGAGTATATTTTATCGAGGATAAGTAGTGAATTAATAGATCATGTTTCAATAAGAATCAAATTCGCTTTCTTTATCATTTCTTCTTAAAAATTATCTTAAAACCTAAAGTGGGTATAGGCAAGAAATAAAGTGTTTTATTCTTTTTATCAAAATAAAAACCAATCCAAAAATCATACCATGCAAATATAAGTCTTATTTTCATTATAATTAGTTTTCAGTATCTTTATGTTTAGTAAGCTCTTCAGGTACCTTATATTCAACAAATTTTACTCTTTTATTTTTTATGGTTTCTTTGAGATTTTTTTCTTGTTGAGATAATTTTGAATTTCCGCTTTTTACTTCAACAAAAACAACCTCATTAATTTTCTTTTCATCCATCCCCTTGAAAACTATAAAATCAATTGGTTTGCCTATAAATCTGCATTCAGTTGGAGAATATTTGAAATCAGGAAAATATGGTGCAAGTTGCTCTGAAAAATTCCCAGATAAAACAGACCTTGATCTAATTATAGCATCTTTTCTATATTCAGGTAACTTTTCTTCCCACATTTTTCCAGTTTTATAAGAACCAAACTTATTACCTATAAAATAAGCAACAATTAAACCAATAAGAAAAATTGCTACAAAAATTATTGTTGTTATATCTACCATAGTATTTGATTATAATGTGTCTAATTGATTTAGATATTCCTTTACCCTTTCAATAGTATTTGGTATTATAAACTTTTCAATACTCTCTTCAAAAATTTGTTTTAAAGAAGAATGTTCACTCATATAATATTTATTGTCGTTTTTTTGTATTATCATAGCATCCCTCAATCTTTTTAATTGTCTTCTGACATTTGATTCAGCCAAACCTTTTGTCTGAAGACTATATTTTTTTCTTAATTCTTCTGCTTTATTTTTTATTTCATCACTTGTCAATTCTTCCTTATTTTTATTTGCTTCAATCAAAATATAAAGTATATCAACTATGATATCACGAGAATCTCCAAGCTGCAGCAAACCAAGTGATAGACATATTTTTCTTATCAATTCTCTCTTTTCAAGTTTTTCTGGTTTTTCGTATTTTCTTAGTGTTATTTCACTGAGAGGTATATCTTTCATCTTCGTATGAATACAAGCAGGTTTTGATTATGTTCAAATTTTTTAAATTTGAATAATTGAAAATCTTTTGATTTTCATATAACTTTTTCTAAAAGTTTATAGTCACCTTCCTTTATTTGATT
>C687J35174_10003447_pt1 | contig 21769 bp, 26 predicted proteins | sample RifCSPhighO2_01_FD_35174 | JGI IMG/M metagenome (IMG submission 35174) | reverse complement strand
GTATCTTTTACAAGAAGTTCCGGACCAATTTGAACTTGATTATGAGGTATACTTATACTCCATTAAACTCGCGCTTATACTGAAAGATTGGATTGAGGAGGTTGATGAAGATAATATTCTGGACAAATACGGCATGCGTCCTGGAGAGTTGCGTGTAAAGATTGAAACTGGACGCTGGCTGTGTTATGCGACCAATGAATTGGCAGAGATATTGGATGAAAAAACAATTATGCAAAAAACAAGGGAAGTAGAAAAAAGGTTGGTAAACGGAGCAAAAGCCGAACTGCTTGAACTCCTGCGCCTTAAAAATATAGGAAGAATAAGGGCAAGAAGGCTATTTAATAAAAACATAAGAACGATAAGAGATGTAAGACGTGTAGATATAAGGATGCTTGCAAATCTTCTTGGAGAGAATATCGCAAAAAACATCAAAGAGCAGCTTGGAATAAAACCTGAAGATGAACTTTTGGTAAGGAAAAAAGGACAAAGAACACTCAATTAGGTAAGACAAACCATAACGCTTTTAAACGCACAAAAATGGAACCTTATTTAGAGCGGGATAGGGCAGCCAGGAGTGCCCGTCGGGCTCATAACCCGGAGGTCGTTGGTTCAAATCCAACTCCCGCTATTTCTAACAAATACAGGTAGGTATCTAAAGATAGAATGCAAAAAGAAGTGAAACTATATTTGAGTTCACCATTAGGATTCTCAGAGATAGGAAGAGAGTTTCTATATCAAAAAATTGTTCCACTGATTGAGAGCCTTAACTATCAAATCCTTGATCCATGGAAGTTGACGCCAAAGGAATTAATTGAGCCAATAGCTAACCTGCCTTATGGAAAAGAAAGAAGGGAGAGATGGCACGAATTAAATAATATCATTGGAAAGAATAATGCAGAGGCGATCCATAAAGCAACAGGGCTATTTGTGGTACTTGATGGGGTAGATGTCGACAGCGGAACAGCCTCAGAAATAGGATATGCTGCCGCATTAGGAAAGCCGATTTTAGGGTATCGGGGTGATTTTAGATTATCTGCAGACAACGAAGGTTCAACAGTGAACTTACAGGTTGAATATTTCATTAGACTTCATAAAGGAAAGATTATAACAAAAATAGAAGACCTCAAAAAAGAATTAAAGTTATTGTTTGAATAGATTTAATTGCTANTNNACAACAAGCTGCCCAGTCATATGGGAATGCCCGCTGCCGCAAAAAACACTGCAGCGAAATGTAAATATTCCTGTGCGGTCAGGAGTAAAGCGCACAACTGTTGTCTCACCAGGCTTAATATTGCAATTAGATGGTTCACATGAAATATCAAACTCGGAAAGGGAAAACCCATGAGTAACATCAATGCTTTCAACNTCTAGTTGTACCGGAATATTTTTTTTTACAACAATAGGGNCAGGGTCAAATTCCCACTGTTTTGCGGTCATCTGAATAATCTGAACCTCATCAGTCATTATTTTAGGAGATTCAGAGGCAGTTGGGGGTTGTGAAGGAGCCTCTACTTCTTGGCTTGGAGCAGTTGTAGGAACATTCTGTGGGTTTGATGAACCACTGCTGCAACTACTAATAACAAAAACAGACAAAATGAAAAGAATAGTAAATAACAAACGCCTCATAAAAACAGGAAATGGGTTATGCCTTATAAATTTTTTCATAAAAACATGTTTTAAGATTCATGAAAAGTGCACGAAATTCCGTTAAAGCTTCCAAGAAAACGCGTTGCAGCAATTTGTTTATCATCAATATAGAAATAATTTCCNCCTCTTGGCTTACAGAAAATAATGTTATGGTAGCGAAATCNATGTTCAGAAAGCCATTTCTCAGTAACGTTCCTGTGCTCTTCTGTTCTTGAAGTAAAGAAAGTAATAATGTGCCCAGTTTCATACCATTTGTTGATTTGCTCTTTTGTATCTGGTATCTCGGATGCATTAGCCATCCTTTCGGGCTCTTCATTTGGAATGTCTTCGCAAACAACCCCATCAAGGTCAATAATAAAATTCGTTATCCCATTACAAAGTTGTGGGCTTTTGCCCTTATTTTCAAAAAAAGTAGGTTTGCCTTTTTCCATATATAGGAACTAAAAAAGCATCGTTTAATAAATCTTTCCAGAAATTTAAGGAAACAATTATAAAATGGTGCTAGAACAGCTAAAAAATGAATAAAAAACTATTCAATATAATCCTAACAGTAATAATTTTGGCTTTTCTTATAACAGCAAGGCTTATTTATCCAGAGACAAAACTAAACACACTAATCATTAGAAGTTTCTCAATACTTGCATTTATATTCTTGACAATAACAATAACCATAGGGCCAATTGCAAGGCTATACCCAAAGTTTGCACATTTTATAAAAAACAGGAGAAACCTTGGGGTCACAACCTTCTTTCTTGTAATAGTCCATGTAGTCTTAGTGGTCTTAAGAGCGCCAAATCCGCCTTTTGGGATTTTAAGTCGTGGTTTCACAATCTTCGGCCTCATTGCACTCATCATTCTAACAGCACTGGCAGCAACCTCTTTTGATAGTGCGGTAAAATTCCTAACGGTTAAATGGTGGAAAAGGCTTCACAGGTTAGTTTACCTTGCCTATATTCTTCTTATATTCCATGTTTATTTAGGGGTACTGCGTTTTAGACCACTAAAAGCGAGTATTGGCTTTTTTGCAATCGTTGCATGGGCTCTATTCTGGCAAATAAAAGCAAGAAAAAAGAAAAAAATTATGGTACAGCAACAAGCACCCTCTCATCCTCAACCTTCACCTGATAGCACTTAACATTTGCACCGGGCATACTTACACATTTTCCGCTGGTAACATCAAATTCCCAGCCATGCAAGGGGCAAATAACTGTATTGTCTGCTAACTCACCTTCGCCAAGCGGTCCGCCACGGTGAGGACAGGTGTTGTGAATAGCACGAAATGTGCCTTGAGTGTTAAAAAGAGCAACAGGCTCTCCTCCAACATCAACAACCCTGCCACCTCCGGAAGGAACCTCTGAAACCTTGCATACTTCAACAAATTCTCCCATTTTCAAAACCTCCTTAATATATTAAAAGTGAAAACAGTGTTGGAACAAAAAAAACCATGATCACAAGTGCTGCAGTAAGAAGCCCATACCACAGGCGGCTCCATGTTAATATTTTTAGGCCGTCAAAGTTTCCAAAAGGAATCATGTTGAAAAGGCCAATCCATGCATTGATTTGAAACATAAAAAGTACCAGAGTCTGAAAAAATCCAATAACACCAGAGATTAAGAGTGCAAGGGAAATAAGAGCAAGAGAAAAATTAACAAACGGGCCTGCAAAAGATATCTTGCCATATTTATCTGGCTTTACATATCCCGAAATAAATACAGCTCCAGGAGCAGCAAATAAAATGCCAAATCCAAATAATAGTCTTGTAAAAACAGCAAGGCCTAGTGCTAAATAAAGCATTTGGTCAAACGCACGATATTCTGCAAAAGCCCCATAGCGCTGTGCAGTGAATTTATGGCCAAGCTCATGAAGTAAAAATGCACTGCCAACACCAACAAAACTTAGAAAAGCGCTAACCAAAATATCCCCTCTAGTAAGAACAAATGTAAAGGCAATAGATATGATAATCCACGACTTTATAAGATGTTCAATTTCAATTCTTGAGAATCGCATAAACTCCTCCAATCACAAAGATAAACCAATAAGGGCTATTTATAAGTTTTTGCACGATAAAGCTTCATAAGAAGTGAATTACCAACAACAGATAGCGAACTTGCAGCCATTGCAACAGCAGCTATGATTGGACTCAAGAGAAATCCGAAAAAAGGATAAAGAACCCCTGCCGCAATAGGGATGCCAAGAGAATTATAAAAAAAAGCAAAAAAGAGATTTTGCTTAATTTTACGAAGCGTGTAAGAAGAAAGGTCTAAAGAGCGCACAACATTATAAAGATCATTGTGAATAAGAACAATATCTCCAGTCTCGATTGCAATGTCTGTCCCGGATCCAAGAGCAATGCCAACATCTGCCTGGGCAAGGGCTGGAGAATCATTGATGCCATCACCAACCATTGCAACAATTTTTCCTTCTGATTGTAAGCGCTTAACTTCTTTTGTCTTGTCTTGGGGAAGGACTTCAGAAAGCACGCGACCTATACCAAGGATTTTTGCAATAGCAGAAGCAGTGCGCTTGTTGTCCCCAGTAATCATGATAACCTCCCTGCCCATCTTTTGAAGCTCAAGAACAACACTCTTCGCTTCATCTTTGAGTGTATCGGCAATGGCAATAATTCCAAGAAGACTTTTCCCGAGGCTTAAGAGAACAACAGTCTTGCCAGATTCTTCAAGTTCTTTTATAGGCGAAGGTACAGTAGAAATATCAACACCCTCCTCAAGGAGGTAAGAAGAAGTACCAAGAAGTACACGCTTATTGCGGTAGTATGCCTCAACCCCCTTCCCGGTTACAGCACGAAATTTTGATATTGGGGAAAAACTAAGGCGCTTGCTTTTTGCTGCCTGAACAATTGCCTGGGCAAGAGGATGTTCTGATTCTACCTCAAGGCTCCCTGCAAGACGTAATATATCGTTTTCAGAATAAGAGGAAAAAGAAAAGACATCAGTGACGCTTGGTTCACCCTTTGTAAGTGTTCCGGTCTTGTCAAAAATAACAGTGTCGACTTTCGAGGCGGTCTCAAGCGCAGCACCGCCTTTGATAAGGATGCCCTGCTCAGCACCCTTTCCTGTTCCAACCATGACTGCTGTAGGTGTTGCAAGCCCAAGAGCGCAGGGACAAGCAATAATAAGAACAGATACAAAAGTCAAAAGGCTAAAAAGAAGCCTTGGTTCAGGCCCGAATATAAACCATATAAAAAGTGTTAGAATAGAAATTCCTATGACAACAGGAACAAAAATGCTTGCAACTTTATCTGCAAATCTTTGAATAGGGGCTTTTCCACCTTGCGCTTCTTCAACTAGGCGGACAATCTGAGATAGTAAAGTATCTCCTCCAACCTTTGTAGCCCGAAATCGAAAACTAGCCTCTTTGTTGATTGTGGCACCAATTACAGTATCCCCTCTTTTCTTATAGGATGGAAGCGATTCTCCTGTAACAGCAGACTCATCAACATGGCTTGACCCGAAGATGATTGTGCCATCAACAGGTATTTTAGCGCCTGGTTTTACAAGAAGGACGTTTCCAACTTTAACCTGCTCAACAGGAACCTCAAGAATTTTTGAACCCTTTATGACAAAAGCGGTCTTTGCCTGAAGACCAATAAGCTTGGTGATTGCATCAGAAGTGTGCCTCTTTGCAAGAACCTCAAAATAGCGGCCAAGAAGGATAAGTGTAATTATAACAGCAGCCGTGTCGTAATATACAGTTGTAAGCTCAGCTGGAGCAAGAAAAGAGAAGAAAGTGATAAAAACGCTATAAAAATAAGCAGCACTTGTGCCTATAGCGATGAGGGTGTCCATATTTGCGGAAAAATGACGAAGAGCCCTCCAAAAGCCGCGATAAAATTCAAGCCCAACATAAAACTGAACAGGGGTTGCAAGAATGAACAAAACAAAATTGTTGACAAGAAAAGAGGGAACAAAGTAGAAAAGAGAAGGAAAACTCCCAATAAGAATTACTCCACTAAGTACAATGCCCACAATAAGTTTCTTGCGAATAGAAGCAATCTCTTTTTTCTGTAAATCCTTGTCAGAGCCTCCATCCTTGTGAAAAGAAGCATCATAGCCAACAGAGTGCACTGCTTCAAGAAATTGTTTTTCATTGGATTTTTCCCGGTCATAGGTAATAGAAGCCTGCTTTGTCGCAAGATTGACAGATGCGTCGCTGACACCAAGAACCTTTTTGAGTGCACCTTCTATCTTAACAACGCAGCTGGCGCAGTGCATTCCGCCGATTTGAATTGTTGTCTTGGTTTGCATCTCTTTGCTTTATACCCCATTCTATATAAACTTGTCTACAAAATTAAAAAAATAAAGCAATTATTTCTTCTTCTTGGTTTGTTCAAGCAGCCTTTTCGTGCCCCAAAATACAATGCCGAAAATAAAAGCAGCAATTGCAACATATAAAATCCACAAAACAGTCATGCCAAAAAAGCCGCCTGCACCCACACCATAGCCACTCATCATATTAAAACCTCCTCCAAGTTGTTTTGAATTGGTGGTCATCATTGCCCCCCTACCCATCATATTTTGCATCATGCCATAAGATAAAACATCATGTTGTCCGCAGTAAAATGAAAGGGCCAGACGGATATGTGCCTGTTCAAGACTCAAAGAGTCCTCGCCGCCCATCATCTCGTCCATAATTTCGTGCTGCTCTCCAGGATGCATCTGCTCCATATAATAATCACCAAGCATTTCAAGCTGGGAATCAGTCAGGTCTTCACAAGGAATCTTAGAAGCAATAAGTGATTCTGCTTCTTTAAAATCATCTTCGCCGCTGTGCGCAAAACCAAAAGTAATTGCAAGCAAAAAAACAAACCCAATAAATAATATTTTTCTCATATCATTTCACCTCAGATTATTTTACCATTGAAAGACCCTCTCGTTAGTCAAAGGTATTCCAGTGATAATAATGCGGAATTCATTAATCTTTCTATCAACAGGAAAAATAAGTCTTCCATTTGAATGATGGCTTGCTAGCTGTGGAGCAAAAGAAGGACGAACTGATTTCCAGCCATATTCTAGTGTAGCAATCTGTTTAAGGTCAAACTGGCTGAGGTCTACAGAGTGGGTATTTGCATAAACCATAAAAACAGCCTGCCCTTTACCAAATTCAATTGGTTGAATCTCTAAAGAAACATCCCCCGAATCCACAGTTCCGGTATATCTTGATTCAAAGTTTGTTAACACAGCATTCCCGTTTGTATCAACTCTGGGGAAGAGGATAAAGATAGAAAAGCCAATAGCAGCAGCCAGAACAATCCCATAAAATAAGCTATTTTTCATGATTAACATACCTCCCTTGTATGAATATATATCCTGCAATGAAAATGAATGCAAGGCCAGTTCCCCAAAATACCTTGGTAAACGATTGGAAAAATGGAATGCCAATAACAACAAGGCCTGTGTTAAATAAAATCATCTGTTTTGAAATGCACCTCTTCTTAAAGTAGAATCCTAGGGTTATGAACAATAGAATAAAAGCAGCTATCCAGAATGGAATTGCAACTTTTGTTAAGAAAAGAAGGGGCATGCCTGTAGCAGCGATGCCAAAAAAGGCGAGTAAGGCTATTAAACCAAGGCAGATATTATGGCAGACTTGCCAGGACCCAAGAACACTAGCTAGCCCAGATGCACTTCCAACAAACCCTGCAATCCGCTCCTTTACAAACTTAATCATAACTTCTACCACCTCTTGCAGCATTCAATTAATCTATGTGTAAAATCTTTTAGTGCCATGTTATTCTGGTAAAAAAAGACAATGACAAACATTGCCCATAATATTGCTAATAATAAAAAAACAGGAAAAAGCGAGTAAGAAAAACTGAGTAGTGAATAAAATAAAGTAACTAAACTAAGAAGAAAAGGTAGCCTAAAAACAAGAAGAGGCTTTCCTACCTTCTCTTCAAGGGTGTAGTATATTCCAAGAATAGTCATGCCAATGAGAATTGCAAGTAAAATCAAATCATCAAAGTATCCAAACCAGTAAAGAAAGATAAGAAATATCCAGGTAAGGCTAAAACTTGTGCAAATAACACAATACTCCTTTTTTAAAAGGCTCTTTAAGAATAGTAGAAAAAAGAAAAAAATAGTCACAAACAAAAAGACAGAGAATACCCCAATCATAAAATCACCTCAAGACCAACCGAAACAAGAATCAAGAGGATAAACGTCATGGCAGTTCCCTGGAAAGGAATTGTATGCCCCATTAAATGACTTATGCGCCGGCTCAAAAAAGGGGAAAAAAGAACAACAAGCCCACCAACAATACTTCCACCAATAAAAGAATTAAAAACATATGTCCTGTTAAAAATAGATCCATATTCTCCAAAAAAAGACAAGTAAAAAGACGAATAACCTTGCATAATAGGCATTAGTGGAATTATGGTAAGAAAATAAGAAAAAAAGGCAATCCCAAGGGGTTGATATCTAAAAAAATTCTTTCTAATTAGCCTGTTCATCCAAAATCCAAGGGCAAAGGCAAAAGCGCCAATAAAGACGCCAACAATAATATTGCTAACCCCTAGCCATTTTGCCCCAACAGCTGCAGCCCCAGCACCAACAGTACAAAGCGGGCAGTGGGCATAAACAACCCTTGTAAAGATACTAACAAAAAAAAGCAAAGGAATAAATCTTAATAATCTAAAAGCCACCTTGCCCCCTACATTCGCATAAACAGGTTAACTCCGCCGTCCATTTGAAGAGCATAAATCTCAAAAGGCTCCATCTTTGAGCCAGGCATCCCTGGAGAAGCTGATGGCATGCCCGGAAGCATAATCCCTTTTATATCTGGCTTTTCTAAAATTAGTTTATTAACAGCTTCAATNGGAACATGACCCTCAACAAAATAATCNCCAAATTCAACAGTATGNCAGCTTTCCATATTCAAAGGNATGCCATGCTTCCTTTTTATTGATGAAATATCATCAACATTAACAACCGAAACAGAAAAACCCTTGCTTTTTAAGTATGAAACATAATTGCCGCAACATCCGCACGAAGCTGACTTGAAAACAGTTACCTTTTCAGCTATATTAGAGGTTTGAGAGGAGCAGCTGGCAAGAACAATAGTAAAAATAAGAAAGAAAAAAAGAAAAAACCGTCTTTTCATGTTAGCACCCTCCGACCATGTCAGGAAGGTTTTGTAGGTTGGCAAGGGCACTACTTGCAGATGAAGGCCGCCCTCCAAAAGGTTGAGAACTGCCTGTCACCAAAGTGCCGCCTGAAATCCGCTCTTTAAGAGCATTTACCTGAACTACCTGCACAACCCCAAAAACAACAAGCACAATAAGTGCCGCTGTTAATATCGCTGTCCTATCCATAAAACACCTCCGGTTAACATCCTCCAACCATGCTTGGCAAATCTTGGATTGCCGTTGGAAGAGGAGCATTTTTTATATTGAGTTTTGAAGTATCAACATCCAAAATAAGAGCAGAAATATCTGGAGTAAACGACCCGCTGCCTATTTGGGTTGTAAACTTATTTATCATCTGTTTTGGAAAATAAAGGCTTTTCCAGCGCGCAAGTTCTCTTAGTATCTGGTCATCAGTAAACTGACTTCCGTGATTCTTAATAAGGTAAGCAGCAAGACCACGCATCGCTTGTGAATGGGCGCATCCGCAGGCAGCCTGTCCGTTTGAAAAGATGATTGCTTTTGCGCCGCAGCAAAACTCACAGGATATTCGTGTACCCACAGTAACATAGCGCTGAAGTTCCACCCCTTCAAGAGATACCCTGTTTCTTCCATAGCCCGGGTCAAATTGTTGCATAACACCCATGCTATTAACTGGGTTGTCAAAACTCACACCAAGCTCCGGACCATAGATTGGTGGAACACCTGTAGATATAACAAGGGAAACTGGATCTCCAATAGGATTGCCGGAAAAAGAAGATGCAGCTACAACACCAGATGAAATGGAAACCCCGTTATTAATTGAAAGAATCTGGTATTCACTATATCCGTATAAAATGATGGCAACGATAACCAGTGCAGTCTGAAATGAAAGCATATTTTTTTTATTAAGGTTAAAAACTGTCTCTGGTTTTCCGAAACTCAAATTAGTACCTCCAGTAAATTTACCTATTAGCTTAACAAGGGGTGATTTATAATTAACCGAGAAAACAATACCTAATTAATTGTTCTAAAATGCTTTAAAGACCAAGAGATTATCCTAAATTGTCCCAATAGATAAAAGACCACTTAAAAACGCTCTTTTAGGTATAAATAGTTTATTTTACCCTTCTTTATCTTTCTAATAAGATTTTTGGCTTCAAGTTGAGACAATACAACCGAAAGTTTTGTCTTTGAAAGGTCGGTCCTAATGCGAAGGGTTGACTGTGAAATGCCGTCCTGCTCTTTAATTGCAAGAATAACAGCACGCTCCTGAGGAGTAAGCCCCTTTATAAGAATACTAAAACGGTCAACAGGTGCCGGTCTTTCTTCATTTAAGGATTGTATTTTAATAGGCTTAACCTCTTCTTTCAAGAATAAAAGATATAGTCCTAGCAAGAAAAGCACGGTACTTGAAAAAAGACCAAGATAAAACGGAGCGCTACTTATCTCATGAAGGCAACTACCCTCTTCAGAAATACAGGTTCCGCCGCTGCTCTCCATCAGTTTGGTAATTGCACCTTCTACTTGATTGTGCAGAATAAAAACACTAAAAAATAATATCAAAGAAAGTCCAATAAGCCCAACCCCAACATGTCGGTAATTCATGAGAATGATAAAAAATTATCGTTTAAAAAGCTATTCTAATCAGAATACAGCAAATATATAAATCGCCACCCTTCAGCAAAATGGTGAAGATTTGCGTGGGCTCAAAAAACCCAGTAAAGATAGTTTCTGTAGAAAATGCCATAAGGAAAATTTGGCCTGATGCAAGAATACAAGAGAGCGGATATTTGGATTTTTAAGGAAGTACTCAACGCTTTCTTGACAAATAAAATCTTCCCCAGATTGGATACTAAAAAGAGGCACTTCATCAATGTATTGTAACCTTGCCATTTTCATAAGAATTGTAAAAAAAGGGAATATAAATCTTATTACTCAGCGCACTTGTATAAATTTACTACTCAAGCTTTATAAACAAACTAAAAAATACTAAAGAAAATGATTTGTGGCATTGATGAAGCTGGTAGAGGACCAATAATAGGACCTCTTGTTATTGCAGCAGCATGCATTGAAGAAAGGAATCTAAAAAAATTAGAAAGTCTTGGAGTAAAAGACTCAAAACTTCTTACACCAAAGAAAAGAGAAGAACTCTTTAAGAAACTTAAAAGTGTACTAAAAGAATATAAAATAATAAAGATATTACCAAGTGAGATAGATAATGCAGTCGAGTCAAAAACAGACAATCTAAATTGGCTTGAAGCAAGAAAAGCAGTTCAACTCATAAATGATCTTAACCCCACGCGGGCAATTATCGACTGCCCATCAAACAATAAGCAGGCCTATGCAACGTATCTTCAAAAGCTCTTAAAAACAAAGACTATACTCAAAGTAGAACATAAAGCGGACTTAAACTATCCTATTGTTGGAGCAGCATCAATTCTTGCAAAGGTTACAAGAGACAAAGAAATAGAGGCTATAAAAAAAAGACTGGGTGATATAGGTTCAGGATATCCATCAGACCAAATCACACAGAAATTTTTAAGAGAAAACTGGCAAAAACACCAAAAAATATTCAGGCACTCTTGGGAGCCCTACAAAAGATACAGCAGGAGATTAACTCAAAAGACCCTAATGGAAGCTTGCTCTAAGAATTGACAACTATAATTAATTTTATCAATAAAGTATATAAAGAACGGCTAAACCCCACCTAAAAGATGACCATTATTAAGGCAATTACCACAAAGGGGTTCAAGTCATTTGCAAAGAAAACAGAGTTTATCTTTGAAAATGGGTATAATACAATCATAGGCCCAAATGGAGCAGGAAAATCAAATGTGTGTGATGCCCTCTGCTTTGTTCTTGGAAAATCATCTGCAAAAGGGTTAAGAGCTGAAAAATCAGCAAATCTTATATTTCACGGTGGAAAAAAAGGTTCACCAGGCAAAGAAGCAGAAGTATCTATTATTTTTGATAATACCAAAAAAGATTTCCCTATAAAAGACAAAGAAGTAAAGGTAACTAGGATTGTACGCTCATCAGGAAACTCTATCTACAAATTAAACGAAAACACGGTTACCCGCCAGCAGGTGCTGGATACTTTAGCGCAGGCGCACATAGACCCAGATGGCCACAATATTGTCTTGCAGGGAGATATTGTAAAATTCATGGAAATGCGTCCAAACGACCGAAGAGAACTCATAGAAGAGGTTGCAGGAATAGGTGTCTTTGAGGAAAAAAAGCAAAAGGCCCTTCATGAGCTTGAAAAAGTTGAAGGAAAGCTAAAGGAAGCAACAATTATTATGACAGAAAGAGAGGCCTATCTTCGTGAGTTAAAAAAAGAAAGGGACCAGGCTGTCAAGTACAAGGATCTGCAAAATTCAATAAAGGATAATAAAGCAACATATCTGCACCTGCAGATTAAGGAAAAAGAAGGAAAAAAAGAGGAAATAGAAAAGAAGGTCAAAGAGCAGGAAAAAGAGCAGCTAAGGATACAGAATGGAATTGAAGAGATAAAACAAAATATTCAAAGAGAAAAGGATGCAATAAAAAAAATAAACGAAGATATTGAAGAAAAAGGTGAAATAGAGCAAAAGAAACTCCATCAGGAAATAGACGGGCTCAAGACAGCAATTGTAAAGGATGCGACGCGCCTTGAAACATGTAAAAATGAAATACAAAGAATCCAGCAGAGAAAAAAAAGTTTGTTGGAGAACCTAAAAGACCTTGAAGAAAAGATCAAAGAGCTGACAAAGGAAAGGGAAAACCTAGATAGAAGAATAAAACTGCGTGAATATGAAAAGAAAAAGACTTCTGAAGAAATAGACAGATACAAACAAAAACACAACCTTCAAGACCGTGAAAGACTTGATGAACAAATAGACTCGCTCCAGTCTGAACTTGAGAGCCTCAAAGAAAAGTTGCAAAATGCTGTGCGACAAAAAGATAAGGTAACCTACCAAAAAGACAACCTTAATCTTGCAGATGATAAAGAAATAAAAAAAGTAGAGGTAACAAGGCAGGAATTCAAGAAAGTAACAACAGACCTTGCAAAATCTTTGAGTGAAAGTGCAAGTGTTGGTGCTCAGCTTGGAAAAACAAAGGGTTTCCTTCAGGAAAGTGCAGAGCAATTGGCAAGGTTGCGGGCACGCCAATTTACAATTCGTGAGAGGCAGCAGGAGGGCCTTGCAAGCAGAAAGATATTGGAACTCAAGGACAAGAACATCTATGGTACAGTAGGAAATCTTGGAAAAGTAAGCGCAAAATACGCTCTTGCCCTTGAAGTAGCGGCAGGCGCCCGTCTCAAAAGCATCATAGTTGAAGATGATACAACCGCACAAAAGTGTATTCAGTATTTAAAAAGCCAGAGGCTTGGAGTAGCAACATTCCTGCCCATCAATAAGATTGCACAAAGGCAGGTAAGCCCGCAAGCCAAGGCATCTGCAAGACAAAAAGGAGCGCACGGTCTGGCCATCGACCTAATTTCATACGACAAAAAATTTGCAAATATCTTTAGTTATGTGTTCGGAGATACTGTTATTGTCGATGATATTGCCACAGCAAGAAAGATTGGAATTGGAAAACAACGCATAGTAACTATCGAAGGGGATTTAATGGAACTATCAGGCGCAATGATTGGTGGCTACAGAAGAAAGTCAGAGAGCGCGGGGGGCTTCAAGGAAAAAGAAGTTGATGCTGGGCTAAACAAACTTGAAGAAGAGACAACCCGTCTTGAGAAAGTTCTAGAGACCCTTGAAAAAAGAAAGAGTGAGGTTGAAGATGAGGTATATAAGCTAAAGGAAAGAAAAGCTGAACTTGAGGGAGAGCTTATTCGCTATGAAAGAACATTTAATATTAAAGACATCGCTGACCTCAAAAAGAAAAAGGTAGAACTGCAAAAAGAAGACATAGATTTGCAAAAGGAAATAAAAGACATCACAGCAAACCTGCAAAAAAATGAAAAAGAACTGGGGGTTTTAAAGGAAAAGAGAAAAGCAGGAAATCCACAAGTTATGCAAGGCCTTCAAAGCTTGGAGGAAAAGAAGCAGAAGATACGCGAAGAGGCAATAAGAAACACCTCAGAAAAAGAAAACATAGACACCCAGATAAATGATATCTATCTAAAAGAAGTGGATAAAACTAGAAGAATCATAGAAGAAAATGAAAGAGAGATGAAACGCTTTGAGCATGAAAGCGATACGCTGGATGGTGTGCTCAAGGAGAATAAACAGCTGCTAAAAGAAAAAGAAGCAAAAGAGAAGGAATTCTATAGTAATTTCAAGAATCTTTTTGCAAAAAGAAACAAAATAAACGAGACAATGAATAAAAGAGAAGGCCAAGCAATAAGGGAAGGAGAAAAAATAGCGGTTATTCAGGGCAGAATAAATAATCTTAATGTAGAAAGGGCAAAGTTAACGGGAGAACTTGAGGGAATACAAAAAGAGTTTGAAGAATTTGCAGATGGGAAGATAAGAAGAGGAATCTCTTTAGAGGACTTAAAATACGAAATTAAAAAGTATGAAGGATTGCTCCAGACAATGGGAAATGTAAACATGCGCGCCCTTGAAGTCTATGAAAAGGTGGAAAAAGAGTACGAACAGATTATAGGCAAATGCGATAAACTTAGACTTGAAAAAGATGATGTCATAAAAATGATGGAAGAGGTCGAATCAAAGAAAAAAGATATATTTATGAGAACATTCAAAGCACTGCACAACAATTTCAAGAAGATTTTTGCAAGCCTTTCAACAAAAGGGGAAGCAATGATGGAACTTGAAGATGAAAAGGATATTTTCAATAACGGACTGCACATCAAAGTAAAAATCACGGGCAATAAATATCTTGATACAAAAAGTTTGTCTGGAGGAGAGAAGACACTAACAGCCCTTGCATTTATATTCGCAATCCAGGAATACCAGCCAGCTTCATTTTACTTTCTTGATGAAGTAGATGCCGCATTAGATAAGAGAAATTCAGAATTATTGTCAAAACTGATCCAAAAGTATTCAAAAAATGCACAATATATTGTAATCTCTCACAATGATGCAATTATTTCTGAAGCTGACCAGATATATGGAATTTCAATGCAAAACGAAATAAGCAAGGTTGTAAGCCTTAAGGTCTAGTTTATATCATAACTTTCAAGAATCATTAAAGCGGAGGATAAAGCATCTTGGACAAGAAAATTCCTTGTAGAATGGTCACCATAAAGAGACTGTTCAATTAAATAGCCCCCCAACTCTTTTTTATAGACGTGAAAACTCGGTTGAGTTTAACAGAGACTAACTACTTAATAGAGTTGCTGCTTTTTATTTTGCACTCTTTACAAATTTTATCATTGAGTATGAATCAATCTTCGGCATAAATTTTGGTTTCCCTTCCAGTTATTCCTGTGTGGGTTGCCATTTTCATTCACTTTTTTTGGTCATCATGTTTCTTCTGAAAGTAGTCGATTATTCTATCACACCGAAGTCCAGTATAAGCTCCTGTAAACCCAAATGGCAACCCGACTAGCATTCTTACTAAACCATCCTCAACTCCAAGAGCATACAAAGCATACTGTGCTCCAAAAGTAGCGAGACCTGCACCTGCAATACCAGCAGCTAGTCTCTCTTTGGATGACAAGCGTTCTTTTGTGTTTTGCACTTCTTCTTCAAGTTTTGTCATTTTTATTACCTCCATTAATTTGTTAATAACAAGTAGTAACACTAAAGCATAAATAACTTTCTTTTAATATTTTTGTCAAAATAACAATATTTATATACTAAATGTCTCTCTACCTGTTAAAATGAGCCTAAATTTAGATTTAAAAGATAGGAAACTCCTCTATCAACTAGATATAGACTGTCGGCAAACTAATTCAGAAATAGGCAAAAAAGTCGGATTAAGCAAACAGGTAGTAGATTACAGAATAAAGCGATTTCTAAAAGAGGGGATTATTCCAAGATTTGCTACCGTTGTTGATACTTACAAATTAGGATTTTCCAAATACAAAATCTATCTTTCACTTGAAAATGCCAGTAAAGAAGTCATTAAACAAATGATAGACTTTCTTAAATCACATGATAAAACAGAATGGATAGCAACCTGCTCTGGAAGATGGGATATTATTGCAGGATATATTGTTAAAGATATTTATGAGTTTAATGACGCTGTTAAAGAATTAGATGAAAAATTTAGCCAGCATATCTCAACCAGAGAAATTATTGTTGGCTTAGGCGTTCCTCATTGGAGAAAAGAATATTTATTGAACAATAAAGAACCCCATAAAGTAATATTTCAGGGAGGACAAAGAGGTAATTATAAAATAGATAAAACTGATGAAGAAATTCTTAAATTGCTGGTTAATAATGCTCGCATGCCACTAACAGAAATCGCTCAGAGACTAAAGACAACCCCCCGAGTTATTAATTATAGAATAAAAATTCTAAAAAAAGATAAAATAATACTTATTAACAGGATTTTTCTTGACCTCAATAAATTTAATTGGATCTACTGCAAAGCATTACTGAAATTTAAGAATTTAACAAACCAAAAATATAAGCAATTCTTCCAGTATTGTAATTCAATAAACGATCTTACATATATGATCAACAGCATCGGCTCTTGGGACCTAGAAATGGACTTTGAGATAGAGGATTTCAACAAATTCAATAAAATAATGCTAGAAATACGAGATAAATTCTCAGATATCATTAAACATTACGACTTCGTAATTGTTATGAACGAGGATAAATTAGACTATTATCCGGGATGCTATTCCCAATTCAAATAATTCTATGAAAGTGTTTCCTCAATTCTTGTGATAAACTTTTCTGCATCAGCCAAAGCACTTGCCGCATTTTCTCTTGAAATGCTGGGAGTTGCATCGTATTGAGCGGTTTCTCTTTTTGTTTTTGTCTGAATCAGCTTGTTTATTAAATCCTCACTCAACATATAGGCTTTCGTCGGTTGTTGAGTGTGCCTTTCATTCTTGTTCTTTATGTACAGCTTCGCTCTTTTGATAGAACGCCCTCTTTCCCAACTCTGCTGACGCAGGTTTCCAGAACTTCGTAACTGAAAACGAAACTAATATGAATTATATTCAAACCATCACCAAAGACGGTGCTTAACGATAACTTAATAAATAATCTTGAACACATCAACAATATGGAGTTAAAAAACAAAATCGTTCTACTAACTGGCGCCAGTACAGGTATAGGAAAATCAATTGCCAAATCTCTGTTAGACAAAGGGGCAAAAGTTATTGTTTTTGGTTTGCATAAACCTGAATCCTGTTCAGAATTCTACAAAGTTGATGTTAGTAATGAAGAAGAGATTACTTCTACTTTGTCCAAAATCAAAAAAATTGATGTTCTCATAAATAATGCCGGTGTTGCTAAAATCGCAACAATATCAGAAACATCAAACGAAATTTTGGAAGAGATGCTTAACATCAACTTTAAGGGTTTATTCTATATGTCAAAACATTCAATTCAAAAACTCAATAAAAATGGTTGTATTATCAACATCAGCTCCTTAGCTGGACTAAAGAGTTTTGAGGGATATGGAATTTATTGTGCAACCAAATCCGCAGTAATAAGCTTGACTAAAACTCTCGCTTTGGAATTGGCAAACCGAAAAATAAGAGCCAATTGTATTGCTCCTGGAATAATAGATACAGAAATTTGGGGTAAAATGTATGGCGCCCAAGGAAAGAAAAATCTTAAAGAATTTGAAGAATCTGTTTTATTAAAGCGTTCGGGAAAACCAGAAGAAATTGCCAAAACAGCGATTTTTCTTTGTGAAAATGATTTTGTTAATGGAGAAACAATTCTTGTTGATGGTGGAGAAAATATACAATAATCACATTGCCTTCCTCAACCATTAAAATTTGTGCTCGCCACTTGCTCAGCTTCGCTCAGACAACGCATTGTAGGCTTTCACTCCACCTTCGTCCAGTCTAGGGTGTATAACCGTGCATATGTTCAATTCAATAGATTTATCTTAAAGAACCAAAACTTCTAAAGCCTTCAAAGTTCCACCAACAGCAGACCCAAAAACACCCCAAGAATAAACCGGATGATCCTCTCTAAACATATCAAAATGCTGCGGAGCAAGCACTTTTGGAACAACAAGCCCACCCCAAGTAGCAGCAAGAGAATATTTAGCAGTAGGCTCAACAGGAATATTAACCGCTTCTAAAACTGCTTTTCCTCCCCAAGCAAGGTAATAACCACCTAAAATTCCAAAACCAAAAGCAAGAGCCATATCATAGCTAGTAGTTTCTCTTAGCTTCATTGGAAGAAAAGTCTTAGCATTATAAAAAGCCCAATCACAAAACCTCCAAACAAGACCATTCTCTCTTTCAGTTAATTTACCCATATAAACAAAGAAAATAAAGGATATTTAAATTTTACTTGCGTTTCAATGGCCCATCTTTGGTCATCTCTGCAAGCCGAGAGATTCTTGCAAAATCTTGGTTACGACTAACCTGAAAGTAAGGCTCAGCATTTTTATCAGCTTGCTTAGACTTTTCAACAAGAAAACGAACAACCTCTTGAACAGGAGCAACACTTTCTTTCGCCATAAGTACGAAGATTGCTGAACTTATATTTAAAGGTTTTCTAAGAAAATAACCCCATCAACCAAATTAAAGCCCCATTCCTTTATTTTGTTTAGCTTTTTTCTCTACTTTAGGAGGAGCTACCTCTTTTGGAGTAAGAAGGGTTTCATTGCCATTGATACCATCCACATATGGGTCAGAAAAAGTCTCTCCTTGACTAATAGAACCATCCCTATTTAGGTCAACACCATAAGTTCCTGGAAAACTGTTAAATGGAACAAAGGGTGAACCATCTTTGCCTAAACTTGCACTCAAAGGTGAGGTGACAGTGCGCACAAATAATTCACCAAGATCATACTCTCCAATCAAATAAGGAGCGCCAGTTGTATCATCAAATATAAGGTACATTAAGGTAAGGTAAGAAGGGTCAATGTGAGCATCCCTAGTAAGATGCTTTTTCGGGATAATATCAACAAGATGCGGTTTCTGTGCTACAGCAGAAGGAGACATTAATTCAGCAATAATCTGTACGAGAGAAGCTATTTTCCAGAACATCTTAGTCTATATATAAAAAATAAAGAAGGAGGGATAAAATCCCTAATAATAAGCTTGTCCTTCAGAAAGGTCAGGTTCACTGTCCTCTTCGCCTTCTTGTGACCTGCGCCAACTCACAACACCAATCACAATGGCAAGAATAACAATAAGCCCGATTATAACCCCGACAACCTCCTTGCTAAGAGCGCTTCTCTCAACTGTAAGGCGAACACTCTCTTCCTTGACAAGGGTGTCATCACTAAGAACCTTTATGACAAAGGACTTCTGGCCTTCTTGTGCATCTTTCTTAACTGCAAGGGCAACAACAACTTCGCCAGTGCTATCTGGAACTACAGAAACCACCTGTGGCTCAACAGTAGCATCCGCAAAAAGAGCTGTGCCATCAACAGCAACACTGTAGACGCGGCGCACATCATCAAGGTTGGCAATCATAACCTGATATAAAGCACTCTCGCCAGCACGAACAGCATCACCAGAACCGCTAATACTCACCAAAGCTTCTGGTGCTTTAGGAGCCTGTACAATGCCCACGACATGGATTGGAATAACCTCTCTAAGAAGGCTGTGTCCTCTGTTGTATTCAACAGTTACCTCTGCAAGGTAATCTCCGGTTGGGGCATTGTCTGGAATGCGTAAGAAAAGCTCACTACTTGAAGCAGAACTTTCCTCATCGTTATTGTCATCTTCATCAAGTTGTGTGACAAGCTCATCAATATAATCTCGTGTAGCAACGCCAAGTTGAGGAATGCGTACCTCGATTTTAATATCTTCTTCTTTCTTTTGACCAAGGTTCTCAACACGAACAGTGGTAAAAAGTGGCCTTCCTGCTTCAATAGAAGTACTAGGCCTAAAAAAGATATCCTGAATATTAAGGTCGTGGCGAACTTCCTGAACGCGAAGTGTATACTGGTTTTCAATACGTGAATCGTCATCGAAAACCTCAATATCTAAGGTATAGCTATCAGAAGCATCAATATCGTTTGGAATATCAATGGTAAGAATTTTTCGATAGCGAACACCAGATTCAACTTCAAAAACATCTGTTTCGTCGCGAAGTGTACCAAACTCATAACCGCCAATTCTGGCTTCAACGCGAACATCGTCACTATTACCGGCTCCCTGTAAGAAAACCTCGATAACAGCTCGTTGACCTCGCTCAACCAAGACGCTGTTTCCCCCAACAGTGATTGGAATATCATTTACTTCCACGGAATTAATGATAAAATCACTGCTAGTTTGTGCCAAGGCAAAGCTAGGTCCTAATAGAGTAAGCAACAAAAATATGCCTGCTATTATCTTTTTCATTTTAAATATCCCTCCTCATAAATGGATTGTTGTCATTATAAAGTTATAATCAATATATAAACCTTTTGGTAGTTATAATTATGTCTTTATTCAACTGTAAAAGTGGCATAAGCCTGTGAGTCTGTATGTCTATTGTTTGCGATAACCCGAACAACATATTCTCCAGGCCAGAGGGCAGGAGGAAGTCGAAAGCTTAATGGCACCCACTCAACCTCATTCTCTCCAAGGAATATGGAGGTTACGGCAAAATCAGCAAGGCTAAAATCAATCAGGCTTGCACGAAGCTGCACACCAGATTCATCAAAACCACCAGTGTTTCGAACCTTTGTATAAACAGTAACAACATCTCCGGATCGGGCTATATAATCACTTAAAAATACAGATTCAATACCGAATTGGTGTTCATGATTCTCTACAGAACGAACACGAATAGTGAATGTGCTAGTAGCAGTAGAACTGCCATCGCTAACAGAAACAGTGACTTGTGACGTACCTACCATTCTATTCTCAACGCTGCAGTCAACAAACCTGTTGCTATCAAGATTACATGAAACAACCGAAGGATTTGTTTGCCCTACAATTGAAAAGATCAGGGAATCAACAGGAGTATCAGCGTCGCTAACAAATGCCCGTAAATCAACAGCATTGTCGTGAAATCCACTATTGCGCCCGAAAGTAACAGTTGGAATAACTGAAAACACAGGTGGACTTGGTTGAGACGGGGCAAAAGGTGGTTGAATTGCACCAGGTCCAGGTTGTAAAACACCCCCACCTTGCCCGGAATCTGGTTGCTGTTGGCTACCCAATCCAGAAGGTGGGGTTGTAGGAATACCCTCATTAATGTCTTGAACAAAAACAGGAATGGTTGTAGTATCAGAGAAAATACCATCACTCACACGAACAGTGACAATTGTCTCTGCATTAAATGGTGCGTTAGAAGCAACATTACAAGAAAAGTCGCCAACCCCATTAAGTAAAAAAGAGCAATCAATAACTGAAGGGTTAGTCTGGGAAACAACAGAAAAGACAAGGTTTGAAATAGGTGTATCTGGGTCACTAACGCGGCTAAGAAGAGATCCACGCGTACTCACAGTCCCCTGATGACCTTGTGCAAGCCCAAATCTGTCAAAACCCCTAATAAATGTTGGAGCACCAATTTGTTGGGGCGGATTTGTCAAAGAGCTAGGAATTATACGAACATCAATATTATTGGAAAAAAAACCTCCAATTTCTGCTGCAAGTCTTACAGTAACAGGGGGGTTTGGAACATTAATGGGAACTGTAGTGAAAAGAAAAGCCCTAGCTCGAGTGCCATCTAATTGAAAAGTCCATCCATCAGCTTCGGCCATTGTAGCTTGAGATGCAAAACCAGGACTGCAATTTTGACCGTCTTGCTCTAAAATACAATAGTACCAGTTAAGAACAACACCCTCAAGGTCAAAGAGTGAACTAGAAGTCTGAGCATCTAAAATAACAACCCCCTCTTGACCAAGCTGTAGTGGGCCCGTCGGACTAATTGATAACAGAAGAGACTGAAGTGGGTTTATAGGAGCTGTGCTGTCAGGTGGCGGAATAAGAACAGGCTCTTGGCAGCTAAT
>C687J35174_10003430_pt1 | contig 21810 bp, 20 predicted proteins | sample RifCSPhighO2_01_FD_35174 | JGI IMG/M metagenome (IMG submission 35174) | reverse complement strand
ATTCAAGAATGTATTCAGTGGAAAGGCAATAAATTGTCCGTAAAAAAGTGTAGCGGGCTTTTTCCAAGAATAGAGTAACTATATTTTTATGAAGCTTATTGATGCGCATACCCACATTCATTTTGCGGCTTTTGAGAAAGACTATCGCGAGGTAATTAAACGAGCATTCGATGTCGGGGTAGGAATGGTAACGGTGGGAACTCAACGGGATACTTCTCGCCGAGCTGTGGAGGTAGCTAACGAATTTACTGGAGTGTGGGCGGCAGTTGGACTCCACCCGACTCATACTGATACGTCGTATCATGATTCCCAAGAATTGGGAGGCGGTTCTGGTTTTATCAGTAGGGGCGAGGATTTTGATTATGAATATTATAAATCTTTAGCCGTTGATTCTAGGGTTGTAGCAATTGGTGAATGTGGGTTGGACTATTTTAGGATTGAGGGCGATGAAATAAAAATTAAGGAAAAACAAAAGGCAGTTTTTATTCAGCAGATAAAATTGGCGCAGGAATTAAATAAGGCCTTGATGATTCATTGCCGCCCTTCAAAGGGCACTGACGATGCTTATGCAGATTTGTTAGCAATAACTTCGAACCTTGAACCTCGAACTTCAAACATACTTCACTTTTATGTTGGTTCTTTGGCAATGACAAAAAAGTTCGTAGAAGCCGGATTTTATTTTACTTTTGGCGGGGTGATCACCTTTGCCAGAGATTACGATGAAGCAATAAAATACATACCGTTGGATAGGATTTTATTAGAAACCGACGCCCCTTATGTTGCGCCAGAGCCACATCGTGGTAAGCGCAATGAGTCATCTTATATCATAGAGACCGCTAAAAAGATGGCAGAACTGAAAAACATTAGCGTGGATAAAATTGCCGAAATTACTGTGAATAATAGTTTGAATGTTTTTAGGATTAGAGCATAGCGCATAAAGCTTTATGCGCTCGGTTTTTTATTTTATTGGCATTTTTTGGTTTTTAGCTTAAAATTGAATCGTTCTTTAAAAATTAATCTGCATTGAAGAGGGAGGCGCTATGTTTAAATGGCTTGAAGAAGAAGATGTCGTTAGTCTTCCAGAGGCATTGTTTTCAGCAATTACAGCTAATCCACGGGGGATTGCCCTAGATTATGTTCTTAAGGTTCATCCTGTGCGTATCGGCAAGCTTTTTAAATTTAATCTCGTGATTGGCAAAAGGATGAGCTACGAAGAATTGGGCAAGTTAGTTAAGGGATTTGCTGATTTTTTTAGCTCTCGTCTTTTATGGAGAGATTTTAGCGAGACAATAGCAATTTTTACTTTGAATTGTCCACAATTTTGGGGCGCTTATTTTGGCGCTCAAATTTCTGGGGCGACCCCGGCTTTAATTAGCTTGGCGACCATAGCCAAAGAGCTTCGAGCAAAAAAGCCGATAGAAGAAATTAAAATTACGGCGGAAATTAGGGAGCAAATTTTGGATGCGAAGCCGCGGATTATTGTGGCCACTGATTTTCTTTGGCCGCTTTTATCGCAGTTGAAAGATGAGCTTGGAGATACAACAATTATTTTGACAAGACTGGCCGATACTTTGCCTTTTTATTGGAGAAAGCTTTATAAAAAAGCCGCCACGAAAGAGGGTCGGTGGATTGAGCCGCCGCCAGCAAAAAATGTTTTTATGCTCAATGACGTCCTGAAGAAAATTGATTTGCGACCTTGGTCAGCTTTTGCATATCCAGACAAGGAACAAGTTGCCCATCTTATTTATACCGGAGGCACAACTGGCATCCCTAAGGGGGCGATGAGTAGTCACGCTAATGTTTTGTCGAATATTTTTCAGTGCCGCGACCATCTGGGCGAATACATTCAAGAAGGCGATCGGGTTTTGGGAACAATGCCGTTTTTTCATTCTTACGGCCTGATTATTGCTCTGATGTCGATTTTAAATGTTCAAGGGCCGTTAATTTTTCCTCCGACTTTTGAACCCAAAGGGGTGGTGTATCTTTTGAAAAAAAAGAAAATTCAGATTCTCGGCGCCATTAATCGGATGTTCAAAGCGCTATTAGCGGTTCCCGCTTTGGGAAAATTGCCCGATTTAAAACTTTGTATTTCTGGCGCGGGAAAACTTGATAAAAATGTGAAAGATGAATTTGAGAGACAGACTGGCGCGAAGATTTTTGAGGGCTATGGCCTAACTGAAGCTTCGCCTGTGGTATCGGTTACTCTGCCCTGCGAGGATCAGCCACGAACCATCGGCCGGCCGCTGCCCGGTACGGAAGTTAAAATCGTTGACTTGGAAACGAGAAAAGAGCTCGGGCCGGGAGAAATTGGCGAAATTTTAATTCGTGGCCCGCAGGTTATGATAGGTTATTATAAAAAACTGGAAGAGACCGCTAAGATTTTAGTTGACGGTTGGCTTCGGACCGGAGATACGGCTTATAGGGACGAAAAGGGATTTCTGTATTTTGTCGGCCGCGAAAAAGAGATGTCTAAGATTAACGGTGAGAATGTTTTTTGGTTGGATGTGGAAAGGCATTTTCTTTTAAGTGAAGCTGTTGATCAGAAATGCGCTGTTGTTGGCGTTCCCAGGCCCGGCTATGAAGATGAACAGATGCTAGTTGTCTTTGTTGTTTTGGGGCGAGGGAAAACCCTTGATGATCTGAAAGATTTTATTTATTCCGCCAATAGCAAGAATTGGTTAATTAAGAAAACCTTGGCTGTTTCCGAAAAAGTTTTTAGCGAGTGGGAAGACGCAATTGGCAAGGTTCAAAAGAAGAAAGTTAAGAAATATTACGAAGAGCAATTATAGAGTAATTTTTAGGCCGCCCCGATGGCCATCGGGGCGGTTTTTCTATTAATATTGCGTTTTTTGGCGATTTCATTATAGTAGAAGCAGTTCATAAATAATTGGAGGGATTAAAATATGAATACGGTTTATGTTGTTGGCGCGGCGCGTTCACCGATATTTTCGGTTGAATTAGGGAAGAATGGCGGCCTGAATACCAGTTCGGTTTCCGGCCTTTTGCCTCAAGAGATTGGCGCTCAAGTGTTGGCGGAACTTTTTACAGAGGCTTTAATTAATCCGGAAGATGTGGATTTCTTTTATCTGGGTTCCGCTATTTCTCAGAAAGTTGAGCGAACTCTTTATCAGGCTCCAGCGAAATTTATTTTTAGAAAAGGAGCGGCAGGCCGAGTCGTAAAAGCTTTGGGCAGGACGGTGGAAAAGGCTTGTTCAACCGGCTTATCTGCTATTTGGTCGGCTTCAAGAAAAATTATGGTTGGTAAAGCTGACGTGGCGATTGCCGGCGGACTGGATATGATGAGCCGCCAGCCTAACGAGGTTATTATTCTCGGGCTTACTGATCCAAGCACGCAGAAGATTATGGCTCAGCTTGCGGATGAAAAAGCTGCGGAACTGGGGTTTACCCGTGAAATGCACGATAGTTACGCTTTAGAGTCTTATCAGTTTGCCGCTCAACACCTTGGAGATCATCAGATTGTTCCAATTCAGGTTGGTGGCAATGCTGGTTTAGAAATAAAATCTGATGAAGAAGTTGTAAGGAAGGCGTCTAGGATTACTGCCAAACTTCTGGCTCGATCGCCAACTTATCCGGGCTGTAAAGTTATTACTCCTTTGAATTCCTCTAAGTTCGGCGATGCCGCTTCCTTTGTTGCTTTAGCTTCGGAAAAAGCCGTTCGGGAAAAGCATTTAAAACCGATTGCTCGGATTGTGGCTTACGCTGAATGGAGTGAGCGCGAACCCAAAGATTTTATTGTTGCTCCAGTTGGCGCCGCAAGGAGAGTGTTAGTTATGTCGGGGCTGTTGCCTTCTCAAATTGATCGTTGGGAAAGTAACGAGGCTTTTGCCACTGTTCCTTTGAATTTGATAAAAGAATTGGGAATTTCCCGAGATGTTGTCAATCCGTGGGGCGGCGCTGTTGCTCACGGACATCCCATCGGGGCAACTGGCGGAGTGCTCACAACGAAACACATCCAAATTTTGAGAAAAGACGCGAAGCGTTACGGCATGGTTGTTATTTGTAATGCTACGGGCGAAGCGACGGCAATGATTTTTGAAATGGTTTAAACCCGCCTCGGCGGGTTTTTATATTTGATTTTTGCGCGATTTGATTTATACTATAAGCAGTTTTTTGATTGAAAAGGCTAAATCCGCCAGTTGGCGGATCGCCCGGTCAAAACGCAGTTTTGATTTAGGGAGGTCACGAGATGAATACAGTTTATGTGGTGGGCGCTGCTCGGTCGTATATTTTTTTGGTTCAGCGAGGTAAAAATGGCGTTGCGAATACGAGCCTTATTTCTGGGCTTCGGCCGGAAGTGTTTGGCGCGCAGATTAGAGATGGATTATTTGAGGCAATTAATATCAGCCCGGAATTAGTGGAACTTTTTAGATTAGGGTCGCTGGTTTCTCAAAAAGCCGAAAATAGCATGTTTCACGCGCCCGCTAAGACAATAATGAGAATTGGAGGGAGAGGCTGTGTTTCAGCCGTTAACGCCGCTATAGTTGAGGCGGCTTGCGCCACGGGGCTCGTGGCAATTGAAGAAGCTACTGAAGAAATTCAGCTTAACCGGGTTGATTTGGCATTAGCTGGCGGAATTGAAATGATGAGCCGCCATCAGGATGAAGTGATTCAGGCAGTTTTAAGAAGCCCAGAAACTGGAGAGATGATGTGGCATTTGGCTGATAAAAAAACGAAAGCGCTCGGGATTAGCAGAGAAGAGATGGATATTTATTCTTTTGAGAGCTATGAGCGGACGCGTCAGAGAAAAGATAAGATTTTGTTTTATATTGTGCCGACGTATCTTTCTGAAGATAAAAGGTCGGTTCTTAATTGTGATGAGGGAGCGCTGAAAGGCTATTCGTTGGAGATTATCAGGAAAGTTCGTCCGATTCAGGGTTGCGAATTGATTACCGCGGCCCACGCTTCAAAGTATGGAGACGGCGCTGCCCTTGCGTTATTAGCTTCCGAGAACGCGGTTAAAAAATATTTTTTAAAACCCCTTGCTCGAGTTTTGGCAATTGAGAGTTGGAGCGAATTTAATCCCTATGATTTCATTGTCGCTCCGAATACCGCTATTCCTAAAGCAGTTCAGAAAGCTGGCTTAACAATGGATCAGATTGGGGTATTTTTTATCAATGAAGCCTTCGCGCCTTCGCCGATTAGTTTTATGAAACAATTTAATGTGCCGCGAGATAAAGTTAATCCTGAAGGCGGCGCTATTGCCGACGCGCATCCCTTTGGCGCAAGTGGCGCGCTTCGTTTCGTGATGTTGATGGATTATCTGAGGCGGATGCAGATCAGGTATGGAGTGTTAGGAATTTGCGCGGCTGGCGGCGAAGCCAGCGCTTGCGTTCTTGAATTAATGCCGTAATTTATAAAAACCCGCTATACCAATGGCGGGTTTTTCTTTTGACAACAAGGCTATAATTCACTAATATCTTAGTGGTTGTTTGAGATTTTTATAAGGAGGCTATATGCCGAGAAAAATCGCGGTGATCGGCGCTGGCGTCATGGGTTTGGATATTGCTTTTGAATATGTGGCAGCGGGATTTGAGGTTTTGATTTTTGATAAATTCGGCAGCAATCCGGCTTTTCAGAAAGATAAGCAGGATAAGATGTGGCGCTTGCTTTTCCTTGCTTTAAAAAACAGGAAATTGGTTTATCCGACAGATGAAGCGATTGAGGCCGCATCGCAAAGAATAACTTGGCTTGATTCTACTCCGGATAATTTCCGGCGGTTGGCAGAATGCGAAGCGGTGATAGAAGCGATTTTTGAAGATATAGCGGTAAAGCATAAGTTGATTCGAGAAATCGAATCTGTGTGCGATGCTCCAGTTTCATTTTTAAGCAATACCTCCACTTTGATGGTTCGGCTTTTAGCCGAGGCTTCGAAGTGGCCGGAGCGGATAATGGGATTCCATTTTTTTAATCCGGTAAGGATGATGAAGCTGATTGAGGGCATACCGCATGATCGGACCGCCGAAGATGTGATTGAAAAAGCTAAAGAGCTAGCCTTGGCAATTGGGAAGAAATTTGAGCTTGTTCCCGATCTGCCGGGTTTTTTGGTGAATAGATTGCTTCTGCCGATGATTGAAAGAGCCGGGAATCTTTTGGACGCGGGAGCGGATTATAGAAAAATAGATGAAGTGTTCAAGAGCGGAGCTTGGGGGGAAAATTTTGAAGCGCTGCAGATTATTAATAGCCATATTGCCGCCGCGCATAGTTTTTTAAGGGAGCAGGAAAAGTCGCGGATAAAACTTAGCCGGGAAAAGATTGATGAAATTGTTCGGCTAGGCACTAATTTTCCGGCTGGCCCATTTGGATTGGACGAGGCGATTCAGAAAGGCGAGACAAAGAGATTGAGATTTTTTATGGGGCCCGTTGAACTTTGTGATTTGGTTGGCATTGATGTTGCCGAGCATTGCTTGCGTATGTTGCGCTTGCAGGAGTCCGATCGTTGGGGCGAGGCGCCCACAGTTTTGAAACGGCTTTCCGCGGAAAAGAAACTTGGAAAGAAAACTGGAGAAGGATTTTACTCCAGCGTGGAGGTCAGCAAGGTGAAGATGGCGAATGGCCAAGATTATGCTCGGGTGGTTTTAAGAGAAAATACCGTTTCTCACAGTACGATTAAGAGAATTAAGTCGGTTTTTGATTCGTTGCGGCAAGAAAATATTGAAGCCGTAGTTTTTGAAATCACCAAGTGTCGAGGCGCGGATGTTTCGGAATTTCCGCTGGCGGCGAGAAATCCAGAGTTGGCAAAAAAGGTGATTGGCGATTGGCATGCCGCCATCAAAAGCATTATCGGTTTTCCGAAGCCCGTAATCGCGGTGGTGCGTGGAGTTGCTTGGGGCGGCGGCTACGAATTGGCTCAGGCTTGCGATGATATCTTGGCTGTAAAAGGCACGAGGCTTGGCCAACCGGAAGTGCAGTTGGGAATTATGCCGGGCGGCGGCGGGACGCAGAATCTTACGAGAAGGGTTGGTTTTACCAATGCTTTTTCGATGATTCTTGATCCCCAAACAGAAGTGGAGGCGGAGAAGCCTTGGGTAGACGAAGTTCTGGAAGAGATAACTTCGGAAAACTTGGAGAAATTTATTCAAGGCAGTTGGAAACGAAATCGCTTTCCGATCCGAATTAACGGTTCGGTTGCTGAGGCCGCGTATTTGATTTCAAATCTTAAACGCAAATTTGTAAAAAACGCGCCAGCGGCATTCGCGGCCGCCGTCGTGGCAATATTAGCGGGCAATCAAGAGTATTTAATAGAATCCGGTCTTGATTTAGAGGCAGGATTGGTAATCAAGCTGTTTGAACAATCTGCTCAAGATATTAAAGAAGGAATCCGGGCAAGATTTGAAAATAGAGAGCCGAATTTTACCGGTGAATAATTTAAAGTAAAAATCCCCTATTGGATAGGGGATTTTTTATGTAAAAATTTTTTAAAGGAAACTGCAGATTTCTTCAATTTCCGAATTTTTCCAAAGTGATTCCGTAAGCCAAAAACCTTGTTCGCCTTGCAGGGCTAGAAATTGATCCGCGCTTATCTTTTGAGGCTGAACTTTTTCAGAATAGACTCGGCCGTCGGGAAAAATATATTTATAAAGAGGGCGGCTGGCTTCCAAAAGGCGAGCGGATTCACCGCTGGCTTCTTTTCTGGCTTGAGCTACAAATTTTTCCGCCCAATCATTAAGGCCAAATACGGATGGCGCGGATAATCGCGTAACTTTGGCGATGTTTGGCATATTGTCTCCTTATTTTTTTCAAACCCTTTCTGGCTGGTATTGTAACATCTTTTTAATTTATCCGCAAGGATTGACTTTTTTCCTCAAAAGGCTTATAAAATCAGTGGTTCTTTCATAACTGATTAATTTGAAAAGGAGGCTTAAAATGAAGGAAGATAAGGATCTTTTGCGTTCCGAGGAAATGGCGGTGGTTGAGGAGGCTCGAGAAAAACAGCGGCATACGGGCTTTATTTCCGGCCTGTTTTTAGGAAATGTGAAATTTGATCTTTTGCGGCCTTTTCCAGAGCAATCCAAAGAAGATAAAGAAAAAGCGGATGCTTTTCTTGAAAAACTGCGGTTATTTCTTCTTCATAAAGTTGATCCCAATGCTATCGATCGTGATGGCGAAATTTCGGATGAGGTTATTCGGGGGTTGAAAGATTTAGGCATTTTCGGCCTTAAAATACCGGAAATTTACGGCGGCCTTGGTTTTTCGCAATCTAATTATCGCCGTATTTTTGAGATGATGGGCGGTTGGTGCGCGAACACAGTGTCTTTAGTCGCCCCGCCTAATTCTATCGGCGCTGCCGTCCCGATTTTAAAATTTGGAACCGAAGAGCAGCGAAAAAAATATTTGCCGGAACTGGCTAGGGGCAAGATTTCTTCATTTGCCCTAACAGAAGTTGGGTCTGGTTCGGATCCTTCTCGCATTAAGACCGTAGCGCGGCGCGTTTACAACGCGAACGGGGAACATATTGGTTATTCTTTAAATGGCGAAAAACTTTATACTACCGGCGCGATCAAGGAAAATGGCATTCCTCTAGGAGATTACATCGCGGTGGTGGCTCGAACTAAGGATGATCCTAAGGCGGGCTCGAAAAAAGGCAATCTTGGTTTTGGTTTGTTTCTTGTGGATTCCAAAATGGCTGGTTTTTCAACTCCTTATCGATGCCATTTTGAGGGTTTGCGCGCTATTTATAATGGTGTTTTGAAGTTTGATAATGTTTTCGTGCCAAAAGATAATTTGATTGGCAATGAGGGCGATGGTTTCAAGATTGCTTTTCAGTCTTTAACTATCGGACGTTTAACGATTGCCTCAAGCTGTGTTGGTGGCCTGAAACAAGCTTTACAAATTGCCCGTTGGTGGTGCAAAGAAAGGAATCAGTGGCGCCGTTCGATTGGAGAGCATGAAAAAACTGGCGCCCAGCTGGTTAGGATTGCTTGTTTGACGATGGTCACTGACGCTTTTGTGCGGTATTGCACAAAGTTAGTTGATGACCACAAGGACGTTCGCATTGAAACAGCGGTTACCAAAGTTCTTTCTACGGAATATTTGTGGGAAGCGCTGTGCCATCTTATGCAGATTCGCGCTGGCCGCGGTTATGAAACCTATTATTCGTTGAAGCAGCGCGGAGAAACGGCAGTGGGAGTTGGCCGTATGTGGCGAGATGCTTGGGTTAATCGGATTTTTGAAGGCGAAAATAAAGTTATGACTCTTTTTGTGGGCCGGGAAGGCACGGACGAATATTTACAGCGAGCGTTGGTTTTAACAGGCGACAAAGCTGGTTTTAAGAATAAGGCGGCAGCTGGTTTCTGGGTTTTGAAGCAGTTGGTTAAGTCTTTGAAACGCGGCAGGTCTGGCTCACACGAAAATTTTATAAAAAATGAGGCAAAACGGTTAACTTATCAGTTGCTTCGGGCTGGCGCGAAATATCAGGCTGGCCTTCAAAAAAAGCAATTAGTGATTGATCAGGTTGTTGCCCGCGCTTTAAACCTCTTTTTGATGGCAGTTTCTTTAGCTTACGCTGAAGCGAGGAAAGATCAGCCGTTCGCGAAAGAACTTGCTGATTATTTCTGCGCTACGATTCGCGAGGAAATGGCTGGACAGAAATGGACGACTAGTTGGCTTCTTCAGGGAAGTCATCTTAAGATAGAAATCCTGGCAAAACGGATAATGGACGGCGAAGCTAAATGGCTTGAAGAAGGGATCATTTCAATGTTGGAAAAAGAAGGGGTTAAGGTATAAGTACTTAAAAAGTATTCATAAAGGCCGATAGTAAATTGGCCTTTTTTGTTATAAAATTTAGTAATATGGCGCATTATAACTTTGGTAAAATCGAAAAAAAGTGGCAAAAAGTTTGGGCTAAAAATAAGCATAAAATTTGGCACACAGCGATGCCAGGCCAACATCTAATATCTAACCCCAAGCATTATATTTTAGATATGTTCCCATATCCTTCCGGAGAAGGATTGCACGTCGGCCATGCGGAGGTGTATACGGCTTCAGATATTGTTTCTCGATATTATCGGATGAAGGGGTTTAATGTTTTACATCCAATGGGCTGGGACGCTTTTGGTTTACCAGCGGAAAATTATGCNATTAAAACTAAGACGCATCCGAGGGAAGTAGTGAAAAAAAATGTTCAGCGTTTTAAAGAACAGCTTCAAAGTTTGGGGTTGAGCTATGATTGGCAAAGAGAAATTAATACTACCGACCCGGAATATTATAAATGGACGCAGTGGATTTTTCTTCAGTTATTTAAAAAGGGGCTTGCCTACGAAGCAGAAACACCGGTAAATTGGTGCACTCAAGACAAGACGGTTATTGCTAATGAAGAAGTGGCTGATGGTTATTGTGAGAGATGTGGAGGAGCTGTAGAGCGGAAAAATCTTAAGCAATGGATTTTAAAAATTACGGCTTACGCAGATAGGTTGTTGGAGGATTTAAATGGACTAGATTGGCCAGAACGGGTTAAGGAGATGCAAAGAAATTGGATTGGCCGCAGTGAGGGCGCAATTATTAAGTTCAAAGTTCCCATGCCTACCGGCAGGCAGGAAAGTTCGAAGTTCGAAGTTTCAGTGTTTACTACTCGTCCGGATACCCTAGACGGGGCAACTTATGTGGTTCTAGCGCCAGAACACCCACTCGTCGCTTCGCTCCTCAATGTTAAAAATCAATCCATCAGCCGGCGGACAAAAATCAAAAATATCGAGGAAGTTTTAAATTATATTGAGCGGTCTAAGCATAGAAGTGAGCGGGAGAGGCAGGAAAATAAAGAAAAAACCGGCGTGGAATTAAAAGGAGTCAAAGCGATTAATCCTCTAAATAATGAAGAATTGCCAGTTTGGATTGCGGATTATGTTCTATTGAATTACGGAACTGGCGCTATTATGGCAGTTCCTCAACATGATGAGCGTGATCGGGAATTCGCGGAAAAATTTAAATTACCGATTATCAATCGCCCGCTTATTAATATAAATGAAGTTATTAAAAAAGTAAGTGGCAAAAAAATCGTTAATTATAAGCTTCGTGATTGGGTTTTTTCCCGTCAGCGTTATTGGGGAGAACCCATTCCGATTATTAAATGTGAAAAATGTGGGAATCAGCCGGTACTGGAAGAAGATTTGCCGGTTAAATTGCCAGAGGTAAAAAATTATGAGCCCACTGGCAAAGCAGAATCGCCGTTGGCCGGAATAGAGAAATGGGTAAATGTGAAATGTCTAAAGTGCGGCGGGCAAGCTAAACGGGAGACTAATACAATGCCGCAATGGGCGGGATCTTGTTGGTATTACCTCGCATACTTGCGAGGAAGTCAAAAGTCAAAAGTCAAAAGTCAAAAGTTGGTTGATCCAGAATCGGAAAAATATTGGCTTCCGGTTGATTTTTACATTGGCGGCGTGGAGTTTGCGGCAACGCATTTATTGTATGCCCGTTTTTGGCATAAATTTTTATATGACATTGGCATTGTCGTGACTAAAGAGCCTTTTAAAAAATTGATTAATCAGGGTCTAATTTTGGGGCCAGACGGCCAAAAAATGTCTAAGTCTCGTGGTAATGTGGTTAATCCAGATGATGTGGTTAAAAATTTTGGCGCGGATTCTTTGCGGCTTTACGAAATGTTTATGGGGCCGTTGGGGGACGCAAAGTCGTGGGATCCACGGGGGATCGTAGGATCGCAGAGATTTTTAAGTCGCGTACATGGTCTTATCGGGAGTCATGCAAAAATGAAATCCCAAATCTCAAATTTCAAACCCCAAATAAATCCTAATGATCAAAATTCAAAAATAGAAAAATTATTGCATCAAACTATCAGGAAGGTATCTGAAGATATTGAAAATTTCCGATTCAATACCGCTATCAGTGCTTTAATGATTTTGATGAACGGAATAGAGAAACAGCCGTTATTAGAAATTAGAAATTCAAAATTATTAATTAAACTACTCTTCCCCTTTGCCCCTCATTTGGCGCAAGAGTTGTGGGAAAAAATTGGAAGTAAAACGTTGTTAGACTATGAAGAATGGCCGAAGTGGGATCCAAATTTGATAAAAGAAAAAACCTTCCAGCTAGTGATTCAGATTAATGGAAGGATGCGGGATATTATTGTCGTGGATATTGGAATCAGTCAGGAAGAAGCGGAAAAGATCTCTTTAAATCGGGAACAGGTAAAAAAGTGGCTTGGAAATCAAAAAGTCAAAAAAACCATTTTTGTAAAAGACCGCTTGATTAATTTTATTGTTTGATATATAATCACTGTTAGTTTAACCGCAGTCCTTTTATGGGAGGAATATGTCCATGCCTATACCGCGTGACGAAGTAAGTTCTTTTACGGAAGCAAGAATCAAGGAGAAGGCTATTGCTCGAACGATTATTACAGATTTTTTGAGAAAAAATATAGAAAATTTTTATTCATTCGATGAACTTGCTAGATTGGTTGTCATGAATAAAAGTTGGATTGGCGTAGGAGAATTAACTCGTGCCGTGGCTAGCGTTTTAGCAAGTTTAGAAATTGATCGAGTAATTCTTTCTGAACATATTGACAGTAAGTATTATTATGCCTGGCGATCGCAATAATTTTACCAAAAACCCCGCATAGCGGGGTTTTGTTATAAATATATGGGTTCACCGAGCACATAAAACTTTATGTGCTCGGTGCTCATAATTTTGGATAAATTTGCTTTATGGTCGCAAACTTATAAAATTATGGCATGTGTGGAATAACAGGTTACATAGGTAAAAAAGAAGCTCTACCGATTGTTTTTGAAAATCTCAAGAAATTAGAATATCGGGGCTATGACTCTGCGGGCGTGGCTTTTTTCGATTTTAGTGGTGATCAGAAATTAGTGAAGGCGGTGGGCAAGTTGGGTAATTTAGAAAAGTTAATAAAGGATGAAAAATCTTTGCCAACAATGGCGGCGATTGGCCATACCCGTTGGGCAACCCACGGAGTCCCCAATGAAGTTAATGCCCATCCTCATTTTGACTGTAAAAAGGAATTTTTTTTAGTCCATAACGGCATTATAGAAAATTATCGGGAATTAAAAGATGGTCTTATGAAAAAAGGCCATAATTTTCGTTCGCAGACCGATACTGAAGTATTGGCTCATTTAGTAGAGGAATATGGCTTTGATTTAGCTATTAAAAAAGTGATAGGAGCTTACGCTATCGCGGCAATTTTTAAGAATGAACCGCAAAAAATTTATATTGCCCGCTTGGGTAGCCCGTTGGTAATCGGCGTAGGCAAAGACGGTTATTATGTCGCTTCCGACCCCACGGCTTTAGCAGGGTTAGTTAAAAAAGTAATCTTTCTAAAAGATGGCCAGCGCGGCTTGTTGGCCTTAAATTCAATAAAAATTGGGCCAGCTAGGCCGAAGATAGTTCCGTTAGAAATTGACGCGGAACAGGCTAAAAAGGGTAAATTTCCGCATTTTATGCTGAAAGAAATATTTGAAGGCTCAGAGGTAGTAGCGGCAGCTTTGAGGGGAAGAATTTTCCCGCAAAAAAATCTTATTAAACTTGGGGGACTGGAAGGCGTGGCAGGAAAGATTCCTAAGATTAAAAGAATGGAAATTATTTCTTGCGGCACTTCTTATTATGCCGGCATGATAGGGGCCGCCTTATTTAAGGAATTAGCCAATCTTCCCACGGAAACTATTTTAGCTTCGGAATATCGTTATGCGCGAGATCCGAAACAAAATAATACGGCCTGTTTATTTATTTCTCAATCTGGGGAAACCGCTGATACTTTAGCGGCCTTAAAAAAAGCTAAAGAAAGAAAATATTTAAATTTAGGATTGGTCAATGCGGTAGGTTCCAGCATTGCTCGGGAAACTGATGCGGGAGTTTATAATCATGCTGGCCCGGAAATCGGCGTAGCTTCTACCAAAGCTTTTCTTTCCCAGCTTTCAATATTGTCTTTGATGTCCTTGTATTTTGGCCAAACTAAATTTGAGAAAAATTCTCAAACAGCAAGGAGTTTGATGGCAGAACTGGTAAGAATATCCGCAAAGATTCAGTTGGTTTTAAAACAAAGCGAAGCAATTAGATCTTTGGTCAAAAAATATGCTCACTACAAAAATTTTCTTTATTTAGGCCGGGGTTATAATTATCCGGTCGCTTTAGAGGGTGCCTTAAAACTAAAAGAAATTTCTTATGCGCATGCCGAAGGATACGCTGGCGGAGAAATGAAGCATGGCCCGATTGCTTTAATTGATAAAAATTTTCCAGTAGTTGCATTGGTGAATAAAAATCATTTATATGAAAAGATGATCTCTAATTTAGAAGAAATTAAAGCGAGGAATGGCAAGATTTTAGCAATAGCCAGTATTGGAGATAAGGCCATAGCGAAATTGGCTGACGATGTAATTTATGTGCCAGAAACCGTGGAACAATTAGAGCCGATTTTGAATACCGTACCGCTTCAATTGTTCGCGTATTATTTTGCCGTTGCTCATGGCAATGACGTGGATAAGCCTCGCAACTTAGCGAAGTCTGTTACTGTAGAGTAATTGACTTTTTTATAAAAATCTTTATAATCTTAGCTATGATTAAGGGTTTTATTTTATTAGGATTGGCGGTTTTTTTCGTATTTTTTGCCTATCATATTGCTCCGGAAGTGATTAGTCCGGATGGAGCAATGGCAAATTTTATTAGCCGTCTTTTTGGCAATTAGGCAGGATATTCGCGATTACTCTCTATTTTCTTTCTGTTAGCACCGCTTTCAGATTCAGTTCCTTTTTATCGCGAAGAATCTTAAGATTGAGATGGTCTCCTACGTTCATTACTTCTAAGAAGTCCTGGATAGTTTTTTCTTCCGTAATTTTTTCGCCATTACATTCTAAAACAATATCTTTTTCTTTAACGCCTGCTTGATGAGCCGGGCCGCCTTTTATTAAGGCGGGCGAGTGCTGTCCTTGATTGAGCACCAGCGCGCCATAACTTACTGGGAGATTCATTTTTTCTTTTAGGGTTTCGTTAATGGTTAAATAGCGCAAGCCGAGTAATGGCCTTCGGATTCTCCCGTATTCTTTTAGGTCATCTAAGTCTCTCTTTGCAGAATTAATGGGAATAGCAAATCCAAGATTTTGAGCGCCAAAGACAATGGCGGTATTAATTCCGATGGCTTCACCTTGAAGGTTTATTAAGGGTCCCCCTGAATTTCCTGGGTTTATGGCGGCATCAGTTTGAATCAGGCCGCGGAGTTCTTGCATATGAATAGGATCAACTGCGGCGCGGATGGATCTTGATAATCCGGAAATAATGCCGCGCGAGACGGTATTTTTAAATAATCCCAAAGCGTTGCCAATTGCTAAAACTTCTTCGCCCAATTCTATTTTTGAAGAATCCCCGAGTTTTACGATCGTCAATTTTTCTTCCGGTTCAATTTTTAAGATTGCCACATCATCAATAGGGTCGCGGGCAACGATTTCTGCTTTATATTTTTTATTGTCATTAGTAATAACTGCATATTCCGCGTTTGGGTCTAAGATGACGTGGCGGTTGGTAAGGATGATGCCCTTAGCATTAACAATGAATCCGGAGCCGCCTCCGATTTTGACCATTCCATGCGCGTCAATAGCGTCTTCGGGTATTTCCAGGTGTTGTCCTTGAGGCAGCGAGGGCAGGTATTCTTGGGGGATTTCTTTTTCAATCTCTTTTAGGCTTTTAGAAATAGTAATGGAGACTACTGCGGGCATCACTTTCAGAATAGTTTTAGTGATAGGAGAGCTCATTTTAAATTTCTTGCCGTGGTTTAGATGTTTTGATGATAGCTAGCGCTTCTTCCGCTGTATTCACTATGCGAAAAAGTTTGAGATCTTCTGTGTCAATATTTTTTTGCTGTTCTAGGACTTCTTTTTTCAGCCACTGGAGTAGTCCGCCCCAGAAAGACTTCCCTAGAAGGACTATGGGGATTTTTTCGTAAATTTTGTGGGTTTGAATTAGAGTTAAGAGTTCAAAGGCCTCGTCTAGAGTTCCAAAGCCGCCCGGACAAAATACATAAGCTTGGGCCGCGTAAGAAAGCATGACTTTTCGAGTGAAGAAATAATGAAAGCCGACGCCTTCTCTAACGTATTTATTAACTCTTTGTTCATAAGGCAGCTTGATATTTAATCCGACTGATTCGCCCCCGCCTTCCAGGGCGCCTCTATTAGCGGCCTCCATAATGCCTGGTCCGCCGCCTGTAACAACGGTAAAGCTATTTTTTGCCAAGAGATTGGCTAGTTTACGAGTTTCTTTATACCAGTGATCATCCTCTTGATAGCGGGCTGATCCGAAAAAAGTTACGGATTTTTTAAGGTCTCCTAGAAATTGAAAACCATCTATGAATTCCGCCATTATCCTTAAAACCCGCCAATGTTGGGAATGCCGCCAATCTTTTTCATGTTTTTCCACTGGCAGCTCTTTTGCCGGAACGACAATATTTTTGTGATTTTTATTAGATTTATTTTTAGTCATTACTTAAGTATAGGTTATTAGTTTTAAAAATAAAAATACCCCCGCGTTATTGCGGGGGTTTTCTATTATATTTATCGGAGAATCTTATTTGGAAGCTAAGTTTGAGAGCTTGCCAGAGTTGGACCCAGGAAACCCACCAAGGAGTAAAATCGTAGCGTAAGCCGCAGTGAGAGCAAATAAGAGATTGCTTTTCAATATAGCCATGCGTATAATCTTTAGCAAAATATTTACAATCTTCACACCAGAACAAATAGAAAGGAAGTTTTTCGGTCCAGCCTTCACGTTGTTCGTGGCCAAGATAGACTTTTTTTCCACGCCGCATTTGGAGCTTTTGCCACCCAGACATTGTCTTCACGGCTGCTTGAGCTTCGGCCGCATACGTTACATTCATTTTGTTATTTCCTTTTCAATAAGTTTTGTTGGAGATTGACTGTCGGAGAAAGCTTGCCAGATTGGGCTTTGAGGCACCAATTCTACACTAAGATTATAGTTTGGCTTTTGGCTGTATTTTTGATGCAAGTAGCGGACGATCTCGCTTGCTTCTTTTTTAGCCTCTTTATAGCTTCCTGCTTCCAATTGCTCGTTAATTTCTATGAGATCAAAGGGAGGCTCTGTTGCATCGGTATTTGTACAGTGCAAAATCCCCGTAAGCCTAAAGCGCATCGGACCACCTCCTTTTAGTGAGGCACTATTTCAAAGAACAAATTTTCTATATTGTATCAGGATTTATAAAAAAGTAAAGATTTTGGTGCCCGGATCCCGAACAGGTTCGAACTGTGATCGACAACCACTCGGGATTCGCAGATGTTACGTGGTTGATGCGGGATTCCCCATTAATCCCAACGAGGGGTGCGACATTCTCTTGACCTTTCCTTCGGCTCGGGTTCGGAAAAGAATAAGACGCCTACGTTGAACTCTTCCGCCCCCACACGATAGAACTGTTGCCTTTTCCCTGGCCTTGATTGTGTCGGCAACACCCCGATCAATCACCTTGCTTTTTGTCTCGGTTTATTGTACTTTATTATAAGATCATTCAAACCTTTTGTTATGGCCCGATCGCGTCAAGTGGTCCTGGCGAGTCTGTTTCTCGCTCTATTCGTCGCTGGGTTGTTATCACAGCCCAACCAGGTCCCTGGCCACCAAATCGGGATGCCCGCTATTGCCCGTTGGCTGACCGGCCATTCAGGATTCTCTTTCCTGATTTTAGCCACAGCAACAGCCAGCTGGGGAGTATATCCGGCCATCTACCCGTTACAATTACAAAAGGAGGGTATTTCTATGAAGGAGAAAATCGGCCGGATATTTGTCGTATCTTGTTATGGTTTAACCCTGTTTTTCGTTTTGGCGACCATCGCAACCTTTGCCGGTTTGCATGGACCTGCTGTAGATCTCTTGCAATGGATCGGAAACAGTTCCAAGGCCGGTATTTTTCGAGATGTGGCCGCCAGGTTCCTTCTGTTAATCTTCGGAGTTGCGATCCTGTTTGTAGTTGAGCATTTAGTGTGCTGGAGAAATAAACGGAAGATCTTTAAGCGGTTTCTCGCCGGTTCCTCTAACGACAATGACCAACGAGGAAAGACCTCTTCCTGAAAGTGCAGAGGCAATATCAAAGATTGAAGAATCCACCCGGGCCTTTCGCCGCGAGCTGTCTCAATACGCTCAAGGCGTTGCTCACCGGCGGCACTTAGACTCCGTTTCGGCAAATCATGTACAAGAAGCCCAAGAATACTTGTATCGCCCGGTTCTACCTTTATCTTTGCGATCAACCGTATTAGAGTTAATCGGCGCAACGTGGTTCGGTATAGCCTTATCGAAGATTGGAGACTTGTTCGGTCAACAGCCGTTCGATTGGAAAGTGACATTCTGGATTATCAATACGCTCTTCGGATTGCTTTTTTTCACAATCTCAAAGCGATCGGCCGGTTGAATGTGTAAAAGTAACCTTCGGCGTCTCCCTAAAGACGCCGTTTTTTGTTCCCAGGAATTCATGCACTTCTCCATCCTCTGGGTCGAGCAATGCGACGCCACCGAAGAAATCCAGGAGAGATACGGCCTCCAGGCTGCTCTGGATTATTTGGTCGGCGAGAAGTTCCTCAACCATCTTCACCTAGCCAAGGTTCACAAGCCTTTGGAGGAACAGATTGAGAATTTCGCTCAAAGAATTCGGGGAATGTTCTCTCCGGAAAATCTGCGGCAATACCTCGAGAAATTGGAACACCCGGAGAAGCCAAATGATCCGGAGGACCTTCAAGACGAAGACTTTCTTTGGAACAACAACCCCGTCAAGGGATGGAGTTTAACAAAGCGGCATAGAAAAGACCTTCGCCTTCTGTGGCGCAAGTTAAAAACAACAACGTGTGATCCGGGATCGTTGGCTTGTCCCCGAGATTGTATTCATCCAAGCGAACGACCATGGCCCGGATCAATTGTTCGATGTGATCCGACCAGACCGGGAGATACCAAGAAAACAAATCTCCTTCCAGAAAGTTCGTGATGTTCAGTTGCCGGAAAATGCTTCCGGCTTCGAGTTCCTCCATTTGTTGGCGGAATTTCTGCGCGGTGGGAGCGCGAATCAGTTTTTCAAGCGGGCTGGGAATTTTGTGATAAAAGGAAACGATCTCGGAAGCTAGCAGCTTCATGAAAATTGCGTAGTACGTATGGATAGCGAAGAGGAGTTCGGCTGGCCGGATACCCCGATTGGGGAGACCGTAAAAGGAGGCTAGTTGTTTGATTTTCTCCGACGGATTATTCACGTCGTATCCGCAAATTTCTTCAAAAAGAATTTTCCATTGCGACCGTGAATTCGTGTTGCCCGGAAAGCTTCACCTCTGCTTCCCGTTCAATGAATGCCAACTGTCTTTCGGTTTCGATCCGGATTTCTTCCTCTTTGGTAGCCCGGGCCGCGATCGCCGAAAGATGAGTTGCGAGATCAGCGGCTTTGCGGGAGAGCAGGTCGCCAAGAGAAGCAGGATTAGGCATATAGAAATCTGCCGTTGTCTTTCTGGACACGATAACGGCTCTCTGGTATCTTGATACAAGAACGTCACATTACGCCTTAAGAAAGGAGATCGAATTGTCCTGGTTTCTATGGGGCGCCGCCTTAATCCCGCTGGAATCTGCCGGTATCTTCGTTTATGTGTTCTTAAAATATCAACGTGCGTTGCGCCATCCGGACTATATCAGGTATTGGTTTTGGCCAATTGTTTTTACGGTTTGGTTGGTCGTCGCTGATACCGGGGGGTTCCAGGAACATGAAACCCTATTGCCATCTGGGCTTATTTTCTTGGTGTTCAACGTACTGTTTATATTCAATACATTCTCCATTTGCATGCAAAAGCGAAAAAATACGAATGACCCAAAGGGCGACCGATAGTCGTCCTTTTTAATTCTTTCCGCTGTTCCTACCAATGTCTTGAGACCACCGAATCCGGGTCTCCCAATCCAGGTCACCTCGATAAAAGGGCAGTAACGCAAGCGCAAGAGTTATTTCTTGCGCTTTGTCTTTGGCCTCCCCACCCGCCGGGGCTTGGCCAGCAGTCGTCGAACCTCCTTCTCGGAAATCAGGTGATCCCGACCAATCTTCCTGGCCCGGAGTTTCCCCTCAAGAATGAGCTGCCGGACCCGGGCAGCCGTCACCTTCAAAAGAACCGCGGCTTCCCGGGTCCCGAGGAGCTGGCTTTCCCGAGGTGACTTGGCCATGATAGGAGACGATCATACCCGGTTTTTCTGGAAAGTCGAGAGGTAAAAAATATTTTCTCAACCCCCTTGATTTCCCAGAACCCACCCGGTATATTATCGCTAGCGTAAGCGCGGGGGTGGTCCCGGCGCTTTTTTGTTTGGGGATTTCCTCCCCGGGGGAAAGAGGAGAATCTCAAATCTTTCATTTTTAAGGAGGCATTTCCCCAGCAAAATCCAAGTATCAATTTATTCTGAAAACGGTTGAATCCGTAAGCCCCGCGGCAAGGCGGGGCTGAGCTTCGGTCGCCGCAAGGTGGCCAGGCACACGCTAGTACGGCGAAATCAACCGCTGCCAGTAGTCCCGCCTTAACCGGCGGGACGAAAGGGCGGCGGACTTTCCACGTCTGCATTCCCTTGGTACCTGGGTCCCGATGTCCGGAATGCGGGGTTCATGGTCCCCGGATTTCCGGGCAATCTTTCGTGGACACCGCGGGAGATATCTTCCTGGGAGAGTTCTCCGCTCTCTGGCTTCAGCAATTGTTGGTGGAAGCCTTTGCCAGATATTCTCAAACCTCCGACTACCTCGCATATCTCGCGGTTCAGCGCCGAGCCAACTGTCTCGGCCGGCAGATCCTTTACAGTGCCTTGATCTCCCTGGTGGGCTTGATCTGGACCTTGGCTTAAGGGTTCGTTTTCGATGACCAGGTACCCCCGAAGGCGGTATAACTCCGCCACTAGATCTTCGAGCCAGTTGAGGGCCATAGTCCACCTCCGAAAAAAACGTCGCCCGACTAAAGGCGACGTGTTGAAATTGAATTCTTCGTCACAAGGTAATGCATGGCGATAACGGATTCCATTTGAATGAATATACGGAGATCATATAAATGGCCGTTCCCACCGAGAATATAACTCCGGACCAAATGAAGGATGGGAGACGCCTCCGTTGACGTAACAATCTTTGCCAATACCAACCTACCAGAATGAAGATCGTTAAGCCGGCATGAAGAACAAAATAATAAGATACGCCATCGCCACCTTTTGGAATCACCATCGGCCAAATGCGGATCAATTTTAGCAAAGAATAAGCGATTAGCCACGACCAGAATGTCTGGGAGGGATAAGACAAAAACACGCTTGTATCCTCCTGGACAGGCGATTTGCCGAGCTGGGCAAGTGAAGCATATAAGAAGGTCAAACACAAAACATCCAAGGTCATTTCCAGGCCACCGTAATGGAATCTTCCGCTGTCATGGAATTCGGCATACCGGGATAACATATCGGCCATGAGCACCGTTGCCGGAAGGATGTAGGCGCACTGAAGGAAACGGTGCCGCCAATCGGCTGATTCACTCGTCACCACCGAACCGACAACGGTTATCGTCAGACCGAAAATCACCATCATGGCGATAAACAAAAATTCGCCTTGTACCATAAAGCCTCCGTGGACATGCAAAACAAAAGCCATCCAAACGACTACGATCCATACCGGGAACACGCCGTTTGATTTCAAAATACGCCTCCAGAAAAAAGCGGCTTCTCAAGGTGTTGTACCTTGCGTAGCCATCTGGCGGAGGCGCCCCTCGGCTTTGAGAGAACTCTTCGGAAGGTAACAGAGTGGGAATGAAAAAGCAACCCCAGCGAAACAAAGTTTCCAATGGAGCTGAAAATTGAATCGGCGCG
>C687J35174_10003429_pt1 | contig 21826 bp, 34 predicted proteins | sample RifCSPhighO2_01_FD_35174 | JGI IMG/M metagenome (IMG submission 35174) | reverse complement strand
GAGAAACATGAATAAGCATTACCCAATATTAATTATTATAGTCCTCTTAATTCCGATAGCAGCGGCAATCACTCCCACACAGCCAATCTCGGAAATAGAAAGAGAGCAGGCAGAAGCCAGACAAGTAATTCAGCTGGAACAATTAAAGCAATACGAAGACCAGCAAGTTCCAGGCATCGCTCAAAAGTTACTATCAGCAAACGAAAGAATAAATCTCAACATAGATGATTCAAAATTAAATATCATTTTAGAAGATTACATAGTAAAATCAATTCAGCAAGGTTCAATAGATGACAATACAATTGAAATAATAACATCGCAATCAGCAATCAATTCATTATTGTCTTCAGAAGATACAAAAACAGCAGCAAAAGAATTAATAGCAAGAAAAGAAATCCAAATCAAAACAAAAAGTTTTTTCAAAAAAATAAAATTCAGCATCGCAAAGTTCCTTTTGAAGTTCGCATAAAGAATGATTAAATCTTTCAATCATCTCTCAAAACTATTCTAATATACAAATTCCAATATAACCAATCAGCACCGAGAATGTTTTTAAAGAATGACTGGCACTATAAAGATATGTTAATTCGGAGAAAGAATTTAAGAAGCGTTGTGGATGAAGCAGTAACAGCAAGGTTAACACAATTAGGTGAGCCAACGCACGCATCAGTGGAAGCGTATCTCAATTCCCCTAAGGGAGAAAAAATTTTAGAAGATAAATTAAGAGGAAGATTACAGCCGAGGTTACCCAACATTCAACAGCTTTTAGTCTTTGGAAATGGTGATTTCGAAGAATATAAAAAAGATCACACCCTTATCGGACCTCTCGAAACAGTAACATCTTATGGATACGGATACGGGAACACAGTAGAGGGTTTAAAGAGGCTTATGCAGAGTAAAGGATGTGCAATTGCAAAAATAGTAAATGTTTTTGAAAGGGACACAACAGCAATAGGTAATACAGCCCACTCTACCACTATGATAGCACATTTATATCAGCCAACACAATAATTATCTTTTAATCATTTCTCAAATATTAAATATCATAAAACATCTTCTGAAATAAAATTTTCCCTTCATCTAAAGCATTTTTTCCATCAGCAGTCAAGTCATACACTTTCTCCTTGTCAATTTTCTTAGCAACCTGCACAAAACCTTTCTGTTTCAATACTTCCAAACTAGGATAAATTGTCCCAGGACTTAGTCTATTACCTTTTCTTTTGGCAATCTCATCAACAATTCCCTTTCCACTAAGCTGTTTCTGGCTTAATAAATGAAGTATCAAGAAACTTAAATGACCTTTCAACAGCTCTTTTTGCATGAAAAGGTTTTAATATCCAATCTTTATAAGATTACTGATGGAAAAAAAGATAAAATGTCTGAGGAGAAAATGCACAGTCTGCGGTGAATCAATCAGAATTAAAGTATATCCTGACAAACACCATCACCCCCATTATTATTATGGTAAAATAAAACTTCCTATTAAAGGAACAGGCGAATATAAAGAAATAGAAACAACGAAAATAGGAAGACACAAAATAAAAGTTGTGAAATGGACAGGAAAAGAAAAAGAAGTAGAGGATTGGGAATGCAACGATTGCTATGAAGAAGCAATGCATGAGGATTGGTTAGAACAATTATTAGAAAAGCTCTACGGAAAGAAATGCAAAGAATATGAAAAAGGTTGTGCATGCTGCCAGGCATGGAGTGTTTATGAAACAATCGTAAATCATAATCGAGGAAAACTATAAGATTAAAACTTTCAATCAAAAATTAAAATTTAAGCAGCAAGATTTTCCAGACTTCGTCAAGGAAAATCTAACAATTAATTATTAAAGCCGCATTCTTCTTTGAGGATAAGGTGGCAACGATAGATTTTTATATGAATAAAGCAGCAAAAGAGTATGCCAATAAACCCAAATCAGGAATTAGTACAAATGATAACACGCATAGACAACAGGCTCGAAAGAATAGAGTTAGGAGTACAGGAACTTAAAGAGGAAATAGGCTTAGAAGTACGCCCAGAATACCTCAAGAAATTAAAAAAAATTCAAAAGCAAAAAGGAACACCTTTCAAAAATATAGCTGAATTAAGGAAGATAATTGAGGGGTAAAATGTATGAGCATGAGATTAAGCCTCATCTCAAAGAAATTCTGCAAAAGCTTTCAAAAAAGAATAAAGCTCTTTATGAACAAGTCATGAAGAAGATTGAAGAAGTAATCTCTTCAAGCGACATAGAGCATTACAAAAACCTTAGTTACAGCATGAAGGAGTTAAAGAGGGTCCATGTAGGTCATTTCGTTCTTGTCTTCAGGTTCATGAAAGAAGAAAATAAACTTTATTTTGATGACCTCGACCATCACGACAAAATCTATAAGAGGTATCGTTAATAGTCTATAGAGAACCCGATTCATCGTTAAAGGAGATCAAGAAACTCATTCCATTCGTTTCTTTCTCGGGTTGGGGCGATTTAGACAAGCTTTTAAGGGAATAGAGCACATCTTTTTAGATGCAAGGTCTAAAGGTTTTTTTAGGGGTAAGCATTCCAATTGCAATAGTGTTATTAATAATATCCGCTTTTAATAATTGGAACACAGTAGGAATGATTAGCTTAGGCTATGCAATCCTTGCTGGAATTTTTTGGGCATTTGCTAAACATTTCTAAGTTGAATTATCTAGAAAGGGTTAAATATTGATTCTTCTTTTTAGAACTATGGAAGAAGCAGTGATTAACCTAGACAACCCAGATGAAGTGGAGATAATTTCTTATCGTAACAAAAGAAAATTAATTCAGAAGTTTAAGAAGCCAATTGTAAAGAGGATTGAGGGGTATTCAGGGGTGTCTGTAACAGGGGATTGCTATGAGATCGGTTTATATGTTGAAGATAAACTAATCTTCAAAGAAGACAGAGATTCGTTAAAGAAGAAGTTTTTAAAAAAAAGCAATGAATAAACAACCTCTACANCCACAAGCCCTAAAAAAATTCNCCTTAACACAATAATCATCAAAAACGTCACACTTTATACAAAACCTGACAAAAAACCACACAAAAAACAGTTAAAAGGTAACACTTAAATAAATGCTTACATTTTAGACAGGATGGTTGAATCAAAACAAGAAACCAAGCCCGAACCAAAAACCAAAAAAGGGCATAGCAGAAGCCAATTCCACTTAACAGAAGAACAAATTAAGCTTCTTATCAAAAATGCAGACAAACTCAGAGATAAAGTAATAATCAAACTCCTTGCTTATTGCGGGTTAAGAAGATTTGAACTGGCAAAGATAAAACTTGAAGATATTGATTTCAACACCAATAAAATCCAAATTATGGGGAAAAAACACATTGACAGATTGGCAAGTGTTTTCTCAGACCAACTGGTAGAGGACATTAAGATGTATATCCAATATGTGCTTGGCAATCCTAAAACAGGTTTTCTCTTTCCAGCAGTATCCAGTTTGAATAAGCAAGGACATATCTCTTCAACAGAAATTAACAGAATTGTAGCAAAAGCAGGGAAACAAGCTCAATTGCATAACCCTATCCCTGGACTTAAAAACATCAATCCCCATATCCTCAGGCATAGCTGCGCAAGAATCCTGAAAGATAAAGGATTAAGCTTGGAAGTTGTCCAAAAAGTTCTAGGCCATTTGTCTTATAAAACAACAATGGACTTATACGGCACAAAAAGCATTAACGAAATGGATAAAGAATTAAAAGAAAAGGTGGGTGATGTCTTTGGGTGAAATTTCTTCTGAAATCGTTCTCTTAGAACTTGAAAATATCTTCTATCAAGGAGATTCAAGGTATGAAGACGCAGAAAACTCAAGGCTTCTCACGAAGTTTTTAGAAGGGGGTGCAATAATCATTGAAAGAAAAAACATCGATGAACTCCCTCTTGCCTCAACAGAAATAAGTAAGATGAAGACGCCCCAAGAATATCATAAACTCGTTGCAACAAAACTTCTTGCGCAAGGTGGAGCTCATGTTTGAGGACCAAGAAGACCAAATGGGTATGCTTTACTCCCATCACAAACCTCAACGCAAGAAAAAGACGCAACCTATTGATAAAATTCTTTATTGTTAAATGGCAGGTTAGGGCGATTCAAAAAGCTTTTATATCAATAAACTAATTAAAAATATATGGAACAAGTTTCATTACAAACAATTCACGAAGATTTAAGAATCCTCCAAAGGGAAGTACAGCAAATCAAGGAGATTATCATAGAAGATTTTAAATTAACTGAAGACGATAAAAAAGCATTAAAATCAGCATTAAAAGAAGAAAAAGAGGGAAAACTTCTGAGCAAAAAGCAAGTTTTTAATTAAGATGTCTTTTCCAGCAGAATTCTCAAATCAAGCTGGAAAATATATCAAGAAACTCGACACAATAACTAAGAAAAGAATACAAGAAAAGGTAGAGAAACTTGAGCAAGAGCCCTTTCCCCAAGATATTGAAAGGGTTGAAGATTTTCAAGAAGAAAAAGTCTTCAGGGTAAGAGTAGGCAATCAAAGAATTCTTTACATTGTCAGGCATAATCCAAACAAACTCATCATCGTTAACATAGATAAGCGTTCAAAAGTCTACGATTAGCGAGAACCCGATATTTCGTTAAAGAAGAACCCAGAAACTCATTCCATTCGTTTCTTTCCAAGGTTGAGGCGATTAAAAACATTTAAATACAAAATGAATCATAATATAACCAACTATGAGGCAAAACAATCTCGGTCTTAATTTTAAGCCTGTAACGATGGATGTATTCGGAATTAACAAAAACAGGGGCAAGAGAACATTAGGAACAAGAGACAGAGAGATTCTTTATATAAGGGCTAAAAAGAAATGTGAAAATTGTAGGAAACCAATCGGTTTAGGGGAGATGCAGACTGGGCATAAACAAGCTGCTTCAAGGGGCGGAAAAGCAACACCTGGTAATTCTGTTTGCCTTTGTTATCATTGTAATAAATTACAAGGGACAGATAATTGGGCAGTATTTAGAAAGAAGCAGGGCAAATCAAGTACACGTACTATCACAAGTGGTAAAAAAAGAAGTTCGTCAAATAAGGGGAAGAAGAAAGGGATAAAACAAACATCTCCAAAGGATCCTTTTGGGATAAATATGTGGGGAAATAGACCAAGTGATCCAGTCTTTTAACACAACGTATATCGTATTCCCAATTATTTCATTCTCGTTTTAATAAACTCAATGAATCTTGCAGCATTATTATCTTTAACCTCGGTTTCTCTATCAAAAACCCTTTGAAAAGGAGAAGCATCAAACTTCCATGCTCTTTCAACAACCTCTCCCTTGTTATCATAAACTTCCCCGCCAAAACCAGTAAACCAAGAATCTCTAGGATTATCTCTATCTATTCTTTTCATAAGAACATCCTTGGCATAACCACTGGTATAAGGTTTTCCAGGTGGATTAATATGCATAAAACAAGCGTAACCTCCAAGAACAAGATTTCCCTGAACAGCATCAATTATTTTATCACCATCAACATCATAGATAAAAATTTCATTTAACCCAATGTTTGAATTAACAACCCTTGGTTTTCCCTTTAAATCTCCACACAAATACCAAATAGAGTCAGCACAAGCACTATCCCATAATAATCCAACAGCAGCAATTTGTAAAAGAGTCTTTCTAAACATGATTTCAGTTAAAAAGAGAAATTTAAAACAGTATCTATATCGCATTCACAACCCATCAATAACCTCTTTCAAAGACTTAGAACCCCTAGGCTTATAATGAGAATTCCCAAGAAAAATCTGCACAACAATCTCATCATTATAAGCATTCAAATAACCAGCAGCAACTCTTCTCCCCTCATCATGAGAATTTCCAGAATAATCAATGATAAAATCTTTTCCAGATTCTTTTTCCTGAAAAACCAAACCATTTTCACGAAGAGCATCAATAACCTCTTGATACCTGGAAGAATCAAAAGATTTTATCTCCAATCCAAAGCCCACCATATAAAAATATTAATCAGAAAATCTTAAAATTCTTTCTAGTTCCCAGGACATTCCATCAAAGGCAGCAATTTTCTTGCAAGTTCTTCACCCGAACGAGTAAGGCGATACGTATTCACTGTCCCAGGTTGCACCCTTACTAAAGGATCTTTAAAATCTAAAATTTCCTGTAAAAATCCAGATGATTTAATACGCTCTTTTAAAGAACGCAATTCCTCTCCTTCAACATGTTCGCAAAATCTTTTAGCAACCCAGTGATACACTTCACATTCTGCAGGAAAAACATCTTCTTGAGCATGACGTAAAGCAGAAACTAAAAAATATCCAGCATACATAGCATTATCTCTTTCAGGAACATACATTTTAATCAAATCAGAAGCAGTATCGCTAAAATGCAGGTTGCCCATGCAGATTATTAATAGCAATCTGTTTTAAAATCTATCTCAGGTACCAGAATTTTCCACAATATCAATACCTGCATCGTCAAGAATCTTATTTTTTCTCTTCTTTCTCTTCTTAGTTTCTAATCCCTGAATCAACTCATCCTGATGCTTGCCCTGAGCTTCTTGCCATTCTTTCATCTCCCTCATCATTGTTAATAGTTCAGCAACCTCTTTCTCAGTCTTCAAATTAATCTGGAAATCATGCTCAGCTCTCAACTCACTTTTCTGGCTGGCAATATTCTGGCTAATCATGATGAATGTTGCTAAGAAAATAGCCTCTAAAGAAACAATCATCGTCAACAATCCAAAGGGAAAAGGATCAAATACACCATTGTCACCAAACCATCCAAGATTAATCGTAACCCAGAAGAAAAACCAAACAACATGAAAATAAACAAACTGCATCGTCCCAGCAAATTCAGCAATCTTATCCGCAATATTAACCTGAAATCCCCGCAGTTTTTCAAATTCGATATTCAAATTCTTTGACATGAAATGAACAACAGTATTGGTAACATACCAATAATTAACCTGTTCTTCTCTTTCTTTTGCACAATCTTCACAATTAGTAAACAACTCACCTTTTCTAAAAGCAGTATAATTCCCACAAAAGCTGCATTCATAAACCCCAGAACTTCTAACTTTCTCCTCGATAGCATACTTCGATTTAAATCTTTTTGGAACAAATTTAAACACCTTCTTTTTTTGCATAGGTAAAAAAGAGATTCAAAAGAATAAAAACCTTTTCCAAGATGGCTTAAAACTTTCAATCAAATCTTAAAATATTTATTGATAAAATATTCAATCATTACTTAAAACATTTAATCAGAAACAATCTATAAACCCGCTTAAAATTTTCAATCAAAAATCAAATCATTTTTATTGTTTCAAAAATTTCTTTCAGCACGTTTTACATCTTCACCAAGCAATCTATATTCTTCAGCAACAGAACCAGCACTATTTGGAGACAGACACCCCCATCTTTCATAAAAATCAATAATCCTCTCTGCAAGTTTATCCTGGGCATAGTACCAATCTTCCTTTTGAGAGTCTCTTGGCTCCTTCAAATGAACCTCATCAGCTAAAACTTCAAGATGATGATTAACATCTTCAGCATTTCTTAATCCATTCTCAGCCATATACACCCCAATAACCCTTTCAGAAATACCTATAAAATCAAGTCCCCGAATAAAAATATTTTTCTCAATAACCCTTCCTTTAACACGAGAAAATAAACCTCCGATATCTCCAACATCTCGAAAAGTTCTAACATTACACACCGCAGCCCTAATCTCTGCTACCTCAGCCATGCATATTGAAAACTAAACCTCTATTTATATTTAACCAAAACCCAAAAACATACCTTTTTAAACAGCAATTCCACAGTCATTTTAAGTATGCAGGGAATTTATTATCCTGCAGAAAATATAGGAGTGAAAATAAAATGGAAGGAAGAAGATTCAATAATAGACCTCAAAGAAGCTTCGGCCCAAGAGAAATGCATAAAGTTACATGCTCTGATTGCGGGAAAGAAACAGAAGTTCCTTTTAAGCCAATTGAAGGCAGAAAAGTCTATTGCCGAGATTGCTACCAAAATCACAAGAATCAATAGTTCTTGAAGGTTATTTGGAAAATATTTAATTTGCTTTTTCTTTATTTCTTTTCTTTTCAAGGATTAAAATGGCATCCTGGAAAAAATAGCAAAACAGTACCAAAACCAAGATATTATCATTGCAGTCCATCTAGGCTATGGAAGAGATAATCTCTCTCAAGGATTAGCAAGGGGCCTAGAATTGCTGGAAAAATTAAACAAACCAGTCATAGAAATCACAAACGGTAGAAAATATTATCAAGATTCAACAGAGGTAAAAAGATTTCCAAGTGAAGATGACTTAAAAGGTCACAGATTTGGAATAGTCTATCTTTGCGGAGCACAAAGAGAGAAATGCATTCCAAGAATAGAAGCATGCCTTAGAAAATTCACAAAAAGAACATTTCGTTTAGAAGCTCTCATTCATTAGATTTATAGGTTTTTCTCTATTCTTTAGATTATGGGCAGAAATAAATCAGAGCAAGAATATCTAGGGAAGAGAATATACATTGCAAGAATAGCATCACAATATTTTATTGATTTGTCAGGAGAAGGCAATCTCTACGGCAATCTTGTAGAAATATACTCAAAAGAAGACAGAGGAAAATTCATAGTTAAATTAAGAAGTATTCTAAAAGACAGAAAAACAACAATAGAATTATCATCAAGAACAACCACAAAAGATGAAGATGATATCATCAAAGCATTAAAACAAACAGACTTAACAAGAAAAATCTTAGATTTAACTCAAGACCAAGTTTCATTAAAAGAGTTTCTCCAATAGTTTATTAAACTAAAGATTATGTCTGCTTATCATGGAAGAGATGATAGATAAATTAAAAACAGAACTGACAATCCAGGGAAAATCACAAAAAACAATCGATGCATATCTTCTTCATGTAAATCAGTTCTCAAAATTTATCAACAAACCATTGGAAAAATCAACAGAGCAGGACATAAAATCTTACCTCGCATTGTTAATGCAGAAGAAAATAAAACCAAGGTCAATTAACTTAAAATTATCATCATTAAAATTTCTTTACAAGGAAATTCTAAAAAAACCAGAAATTATTCTCGGAGTAAAATCTCAAAAAGCAGGCAAAAAAATTCCAACTTACTTAACAAAAGAAGAAATAGATAAACTATTACTGGCAACAAACAATCAAAAACATAAACTGTTAATAAGTTTAATGCTCTCTTCAGGTTTAAGAATTTCAGAGTGTGTTAATCTAAAAACCCAGGATATCAATCTGGAAGAAAAAACAATCCATGTTAAATCAGGCAAGGGAAACAAAGACAGATTAACAATCCTTTCGCAAAAAGCAGTGGAAGAAATCAAAGCTTACTTAGCAATGAGAAAGCACCAGTCAGAATATTTATTCACAAAAAAATCAGGCAAACCTTTAACCCCTAAGCTGGCACAGAAAATTCTCCCAATCCTAGCAACAAAAGCAGGAATTCAAAAAAGAGTAACCCCTCATGTTCTAAGGCATACATTCGCAACTTTGCTTTTAGAATCAGGAACCAACTTAAGAATGATCCAGGAGATGCTTGGTCACACCAACCTCAATACGACACAAATTTATGCCCATATCTCCAAAGAGCAATTAAAAGCAATCAAAAACCCCCTCGATGTACCATCATAGAAAAAATAAAGAGTATCCTCGAGAATAAAAAAGTTTATATACTACTTTATCAACGTAATATCGACGAAAAAGGGGGGTGAAAATCAAATGGGAACAGTTATTGCAAAGAACATCGTCAAGAGACGTTCAGGCTATCTTTACTATGTTGATGGTAAAGGAAATGTATGTGAAGCTAAAATGGCTCGTGGCGGAAAAAGAAAAAAGAGGCGTTAAGTCTCTTTTTATCTTATTTTAATCTTCTTTTTATTATTTATAGTAGTCTTCTAAATCAATGAGAGCATCAACAACATTAATATGTTTAATAATCCCCAGACTTAAAAGGTATTTTCCTTGCTCTCCAGAAATCAAAGAATCTCTTTTGTATAGAAAGCTCACTTTACGGTTTTTATAGTCATCAATATCAAGTATCTCCTCGCAAAAAGTATCTTTAGAAAACATAACCTCATCCAATCTTCCTTTAACAGCTTTCAATTGCCCATCTTCAAGTTCATCAGTCTTGCAAAAAAGAGTTATCCCATATATCCAGTATGATGCTATAGAATATTAAAGATGGAAAGGATTAAAACACTTATTAAAAGTTATACTCAATATTATCGAAACTATTGTACAAATTCAAATACCCTTCAGCAGATTTATTCCCGCGAAATTGTCTCACCTTTTCTTTAACTCTCTTAAAAAAAGTAACCAAGCTCTCTTCTAGTTCATCAAAATCATCAATCATAACAATCAAAGCATTTCCTAAAAAATCATCGTCATCATATCTTTGATTTTGACTGCTGAATTGCTGCTTTACATCATTCATCATCTTGTCTTTTAAAGCTTCGAAAGATTCAGCCAGGCTGAATTGCTTCTTCAATACTTGTTGGCTTCCATTCAAAGTAACGAACAAATCAAAATAAACAATATCAGTATGCCTGTCATATTTTGTAACCTTTGCCCTTTGGAATTTGATAATTCTCTTTTCAACCATATCCTTTTGAATGCCAGTTTCTATATAAATATTTCTTTTCGTTAAGATTTTCTTTCCCAAAGAAAAGGTTAATATGAAGATTTCTTTACTCAAGTTTCTCTGCCAATACATACAGTTTCTTTATTTCCCAAGGGTTCACTAGTTGAACCTTGTTCAACGGTGCCCCGTTGAGATTTCTCAACTAGGGTTTTCTTTCCCAAAGAAAAAAGGCTTAAGCAAAAGCCTTTAAAACCGTTCTGAGTTTCTTTTTTGAATACAACCAGCTTTGTTTTCTTTATGGATACAAAGTTTTTCCGCTAATCTTTCCAACAAGAAAGATGGCGCACCAAGGTTGCAGATGCAACCTTTGTGTTTTTTAAAAGAAAAAGGTTGTTGGGCTCGTAGCTCAGCTTGGTTAGAGCACCTGCCTCTTAGCCCTTCTTTAAAAAAGAAGTTAGGAGACAGCAGGTGGTCGGGGGTTCAAATCCCCTCGGGCCCGCATTATTCTCCAAATAAAACAACATAAAAATAATAAGAAAAAAAGAAAAGAATTAAATGTTCAACGAAAAATGTTTACTCCTAGTAAACATTAGTTCAAGTGTCAAGAACTCTTGTTCTTGAGCACACAAAAATTCAAAGAATTTTAGTGTTCAATGAATCTTGAACTAAAGAAGCTCTTTAATCTTAGATATATACTCAGCTACTTTAGCCCCGCTTTCGGTAAGCTTGATATTCTTAATTCTCCCATGCTTCTCAAAAACAACAAGTTTAGCCTTCTCCATCTCTTGCAGTATTTTTACAGCGTGGCTGTATGTGCAGTCAACCTCTTTAGCCAGAACGCTTCCATATCTGTTATTTCTAACAGACTCTTTTCTCAATGCAACCAAAATCATTGCAGGTTTTTTTCTGAAAAAAACCTCAAAAATATCTTCTTTCTTTTTAACCAATTTTTCCCCCAATCACCCCTAAACATTACATCTATTCAAAACGCTAAATTCCATAAGGAATTTGGCGTGCTCAAGAACCGCAGTTCTTGACACTTTCTTTGTAATCTATATATTAAATCAATATGTTTAAAACCTTATCGTTTTCATGCAAGTAACTTAATAAACCTTTAACCATTAAAAGAATCATGCCTGAAAGCTCAAAAGTCATCTACAAGTCACCCCACAAAGAAAACCCATCTGCTTATGTAAGATGCCTGGATAGGGCAAAAAGTAAAGACACAGCAATAATGGAAGAGTTCTCACGATTAAGATCAGATTTATTGCAAAGTTTTCCAGATTGTTCCCCAGGTGCAGTAATACAATCAAAAAGGGGAACACACATGATAGTAATAGAAGCTTATTATCTTCTTCTTTTTAATGAAGATCCAGCACAAATAAAATTAGAGATGATCGTCTACACACCAGATTCTCATTCACCAAAAGAAATTGCAGATAAATTTACTCATGGATATACAGTATTTGAACTCCACTCCCGTTATAAAATGGGTGGAGCGCAAGAAGAAGTATATAAAGACAGCATAGAAAGATTTGCTAGAATGCATAGTCTCAAACAAACGAATCATGAAAAATAATCTTGGTTAGCAATCATTATCTTTTTATACCTAATCCACATTACAAAGTCATGTTAGACATAAAATTCATAAAGGAAAATCAAAAACTTGTCAGAGAAAACATAAAAAGGAAAAACCAAATTAATAAACTGCCTCTTGTAGAAGAAATAGTAAAACTTTACGAAGAATCACTGCAATTAAAGCAAAAAGCAGAGAAGTTAAGGCATAATAGAAATGAACTATCAGAGCAGATTAATTCTTTAATCAAGCAAAAGAAAAACCCGGAAAAATTAATCAAAGAATTAAAAACAGTTCCAGAAGAAATAAAAAAAATAGAAGAAAGAAAATCTATCATAGACAAAAAACTTCTTGAAATCCAAATAAAGATTCCAAATATTATCCATCCAAATGTCCCCCTCGGTAAGGATTCAACGGAAAATAAAACATTAAAGACTCTAGGCAAAATACCTAAGTTTGATTTTCAGGTAAAAGGCCATGTAGAACTTGGAGAAGCATTAGGACTATTTGACTTCGAATCATCAGCAAGAACTTCAGGCAATGGATTTTATTACCTGCAGGGAGACCTAGCATTGTTAAACCAGGCATTAATTCAGTTCGGAGTAGAAACAATGGTTAAAAAAGGATTTCTATACGTTGAAACTCCTTTAATGCTAAGGGGAGCAATAATAAATAATGTTACGGACTTAAATGACCAGCAAAACCAAATCTATAAACTTTCCCAGGATGATTTATACCTTATAGGCACGAGTGAACATTCATTAATCGGAAGGTACGTAGACACATTAATTCCAGAATCAAAACTCCCAATAAAGCATACAAGCTATTCGATGTGTTTTAGAAAAGAAATAGGCAGCCATGGCATAGATGAAAAAGGAGTTTTCAGAACCCATCAGTTCAATAAAATTGAAATGATTGTTATCTCTCATCCAAAAGATTCAATGAAATTCTACCAGGAGATGCAGGACATCACAGTTGAAATTTTTACATCATTAGGAATCCCAATACGCGTTTTAGGAATCTGTTCAGGAGACTTAGGAGATTTAAAGCATATTCAGGTTGACATAGAAGCTTGGTCCCCAAGAAAGAAAGAGTATTTTGAAGTTGGTTCATGCTCAAACCTAACAGAATCCCAGGCAAGAAAATTAAAAATAAGGATAGATGGAAAAGAACGCTACATCCCCCATACATTAAACAACACAGCAATAGCAACCTCAAGAGCTCTTGTTGCCATCATGGAAAACTACCAGCAGAAAGATGGTTCAATCAAAATCCCAGAGGTTCTTCAAAAATACCTTCAAGGAAAAAAAGTAATCAAGAAACTGGATTGATTAAATTAAAAACAAGGTTTTAAATACACCATCTTAGCTCTCAGAATATGGCATTTGAAGTTTATTCTCATCGTGGTTTTCATCCAAACTCACCAGAAAACACATTAAACGCTTTTAGGTTAGCCTATGAATTCTCACCAAACATAGAGTTGGACACAAGGTTAACAAAAGACAAAATACCCGTGGTAATACACGATGATGTTTTAGATACAACGACAGATGGTCATGGATTGGTCAGTGAGACATGCTTCAACACAATCAGAACATTAAAAACAAGGGCAAGAAATGGACCAAGCACAACCCTATTTAATGAGCGTATTCCAAGTCTTAACGAGGTTCTCCACAACATGCCGGCAGAAACAAACTATCAAATAGAGCTTAAACATCCAGGGGTCGTAGGACCAGTATCAGATTGTTTATCCGCATCAAGAATTCCAGCAGATAAAGTGTTTTTCACATCATTCTACCAAGAGGTATTAAAAGAAGCCAAAGCACAATCACCTTCTATTAGAAGATTATTCCTAATCTCATCATCAATAGGGTATAAGCATGGTCTTGCAGATGTAAGAGGTATTAATGAGCAGGGATTAATTTTCCAAGGAGTAGGCCTTGCAGACTCATTACCAAGAGAATTCAAAGACAGATTGAAAGCAGAAGATGTAGAAATGTTCAGAAAAGAAAGGCTTCAAATAGGATGTTATCTTGTAGATTCCTCAAAAAGAGCAAGAACTTTGGAGCAATGGGGAGTAGATGGAATAGTAACAGACAGAATTGACCTGTTTAAGGATTTTAAATAAGCTCAGCTTTTTCCTTGATAACAAGCAGAACAAACACTCTTCTTCCTAATATAATCTTTTTCACAAACATCCGCCCCGCACATCCTGCATACATACTTTGCAAAATCCTGCCCGCATAAACTGCAGCTGCTTAATCTGTCCATTTTCCAGTTACCTTTTTAAACGCTAAAATCATAGATTTAACGTGCTCAAGAGCGAACAGTTCTTGACATATAAAAGGATTATCTATATACAATATATAATCAAACAATAAAGGTTTTGGGAATACAAGACCTCGCTAATCTTTCCAAAGAAAGATGGCGCACCAAAATTGCCACGCAATTTTAGTGTTTGTGAAAAGGGATTGTTATGGCGAAGAAAATGAGAATATTGGCAGCAGGAGACATTCATGGAGATACAAAGCTAGCCCAGGAATTAGCCAAGAAAGCAGAGAAAGAAAACGTTGATTTGGTTGTTCTTTGCGGGGATTTGGTAGCTTCAGACTTAAATACTGCAGGAATCATAGGTCCATTCATCAAGAAAAACAAAAAAGTAATCTTAATCCCAGGAAACCATGAAACTTTAGCCACAGCAGATTTTCTCGCAGAGTTATACGGCGCAACAAACTTGCATGGTTATTCTGTGCAATTTGGAAAGCAAAATGAACTTGGATTATTTGGCTGCGGATTAGCCAACATAGGCCAATTCGCTCTGCAAGAACAAGAAATCTATGACCTTTTAAAAAAAGGATATAATTATGTAAAGAAATCAAAAAAGAAAATAATGATAACCCATGTCCATCCATCAGGAACATTGATGGAAAAATTAAGCCATTTTGTTCCAGGCTCTTCAGGAATAAAAAAAGCAGTCCAGCAGTTAAAGCCAGATATCTTGCTCTGCAGTCATGTGCATGAAGCAGAGGGCATAGAAGAAAAAATCGGCTCAACATTAGTCATCAACGTAGGAAGAAAAGGAAAAATTCTGGAAATCTAATCAACCCCAGGGAGCATAGTTTCTATAATTATCTGGAGTATACACCTCATTTAAGTTTAATGGACCAACCTTGCATTTTAATCTTTCTTCAGCAGAATTTTTCAAAACTTTGTTATCAACTATTTTATGGCCCAGTAAATAAACCGGTTCTTCATTCTGAAAAAAAATTTTATGCTCGACTATAGGAAATTCATTCATGACCAAATCAACCGCACCAAAAAATTTTCTTACATTTTTTTCATCAGATGAGCTTATTGTAATATCATCAACCCACCTTGAATAAACCATCCCTTTTTCATCCGCTCTATCAGATAGAACACAATCTAAAGGATATAATATTCTGTTAAACAAAGGCATTGAAATAGAAGCTCCCTGAGGCAAGCCTCTCTTTTCTTCATACTTAACTGTGCAAAGTATTGCAAAGAACCCGGCAACATTTCTTCTATCACATTGGTTAAGAGAGTATAATGCCTCACCCATAAATCCAAACACCAGCTCAGCTCTAAGATTTTCAAAAGCACTGGCCAAATCAAAAGAAAAAGCAGATTGGCAGGGCAAATGAGCTTCTAAGCTTTTTCTTGGAGTCCAATGTTGCTCTCCACCATGGCATTTTTCATGAACAGGCATTGTTTTTATAAACCCCTTAAAGTAACCAAGAAAATTTTCCAGTTCTCTTTTAGGCACACTCAGCACTCTTTCTTTGCTTCCGATTTTTTGCACCCATTGGTTATACAAAGGTCTGCCTTTTTCCATAACCTCAAGCAGGTTATCAATACTTTCAGCAAGATGCATTTTTCCAAAAAAATCCTCCCTCACACTCTCACTATTGGAAAGAAGAAAGTCAATTATGGCTCTATAATGCGGATTTCTCAGCATTTCAAGAGGAGCAGGCCCATTGGAAAGATACTCTTTGAATTCATCTTCATAGGTTTTTAATATCTTCATATACATTCGGAGTTCAGAGAGAGTTGCAAACTATATACATATTTCTTGACAAAATTTGTCCATAGTGTTTGAATAAAGATAGCATTTAAATACCTGGGCAGCAATACAGAAGAATGCTGGATATAAACACAATAAGAGAAGTCGAAAGTTTTGTATCTGTCAAACCAAGAAGTGTTCAGGAGATTGCAAAACACATTAAGAAAAGCTGGAGAACAGCAGACCGCTATATTCAGGAGATAGAGCAGGAATATGGAACCTTATCAACAAGAACATTTCGTGAAGGCACAAGGGGCGCATTAAAAGTAGTCTATTGGGCAAGCATAGAACAAATGCATAGTTCAGTTTTCCAAGAAGTTCTGGCTAAGCAGATAACCTATTTAAAGCAAAAAAACGATTTTTCAGCGTTCGATATCTACCAGCATGTCCCATCAAAGAGCAGGAAAGCGACAGTAGAGTCAGTTGATTCTGAAGATAAGACAGATTTAGAAGAATTAGCCGATTACATCAGGAGCACAAAAAAACAACTGCTCATCTTTTCTGGAAACCTATCCTGGATTAATCTTAAAAATAAAAAATCCGATATTTTCCCCTTGATTGAGACTTTAGCAAAGAAAAATATCTCTATTAAGATTTTATCAAGAGTTGACCCGGCAGCCATGAAGAATGTGGAAAAAATGCTGGCTTTAAACTTCAGACATGGAAAAGAGAATGTAGAAATAAGGCACACAGAACAACCGTTAAGAGCTTTAATCTCAGATGGAAAATTAATCAGGATTAAAGAGATTAAAGAACCAACAGGAAGAATAAATGAGTTAAACAAAAAAACATTTATCTTTTATACAATTAAAGACAAGAGCTGGGTTGAATGGCTCTCTAAACTGTTTTGGCATATTTTTTCTAATTCAATAGATGCCAGAAAGAGAGTTGACGAACTCAAAAAACTAAGAGCAGAAGGTTTTTAAGCCTTTAATAAAAAAACAGAACATGCCAACATTAATAGTAACTGAAAAACCAAGTTCAGCATTAAAGATAGCCCAGGCTTTATCGGATGGAAAATTAGAAAAAAAAGCAGTCAACAAAGTTTCTTATTATGAATTAACACATAAACACAAAAAAATTATCGTAGGATGTGCAGTAGGCCATCTCTACAATCTTCGCGAGAAAAATAAAAAAGGCTGGACCTATCCAGTATACGAAACAGAATGGGCACCAAGCTACGAATTGTCAAAAGCCTCAGCATACACAAAAAAATATATAGACTTGTTAAAAAAACTCTCATCACAATCAGATGAATTCTATGTAGCAACAGACTACGACTTAGAAGGAAGTTTAATAGGTTATAATATTCTAAGATTCATTGCAGGTAAAAAAGACGGCAAAAGAATGAAATTCTCAACCCTAACAAAAGATGAGCTGCAGGAATCTTTTGCAAACGCCGCCCATCACTTGGATTTTAATTTAATTGAATCAGGAGAAGCTCGGCACGTAACAGACTGGTTATATGGGATCAACCTTAGCAGAGCATTAACCTTGGCAATCAAACACGCTTCAAACAGATTTAAAATCATGTCCTCAGGAAGAGTGCAAGGACCATCATTAAAAATTTTAGCAGTAAGAGAGAAAGAAATCCAGGCATTTATACCAGAGCCATTCTGGGAAATTACAGCTTTTGGAGACTTTGAATCAACACATGAAAAACAGCCATTCAAGCATGAAAAAGCCGCAATTGAAATCCATGAAAGAATAAAGAAAGAAAAACATGCAATTGTCAAAGAAGTTAAAAAACATGAATTTTTCCAAGAACCACCGCATCCATTTGACTTAACATCCCTGCAGTTAGAATCTTATCGCTGCTTCCATATTCCTCCAAAACAAACTCTAGAAATTGCACAAGTTCTCTACACAAACGCATACATCTCTTATCCAAGAACATCATCCCATCAACTGCCAGAAGCTTTAAACTTAAAAAAAATTATTCATGATTTAAGCAAGCAGGAAAAGTATTCAGCATTGTGCAAATCTCTATTATCAGGAGAACTAAAGCCAAACAATGGAAAGAAAACAGACCCCGCACACCCCGCAATCCACCCCACAGGAATCCAGCCAGAAAATCTAAATCAACAAGAAACAAACCTCTATGATTTAATTGTTCGCAGGACATTAGCATCTTTTGGAAAACCTGCAAAAAGAGAGACATTGACAATTAATTTGCTTATCAAAGATGAACCTTTCACAGCTCAAGGAACAAGAACTCTAGACAAACAATGGCACACTTACTATGGGAAGTATGCAAAATTCAAAGAAAAAGAATTGCCAGAATTAAAACAAGGCCAAAAAACAAACATAGAAAAAATAGACTTAATCGGCAAGGAAACCCAGCCCCCAAAAAGATACACAGCAGCATCAATAATCAAGGAGATGGAAAAAAAAGGCTTGGGAACAAAAGCAACCAGAGCATCAATCATCGATGGTTTGTATCAAAGAAATTACATCTGGGAAAATTCAATTCAGGTTACTACATTAGGAATGAAAACCATTGAAACATTGGATAAATACTGCCCGGAAATCATAGATGTAAAAATGACCAAGTCATTAGAAAAAGACATGGAAAAAATCAGAGAAGGCAAAGAAACAAAAGAACAAGTTATAGAACACGCAAAAAAAGACCTGGCAAAAATTCTCAATCATTTCAAAGAAAACGAATTAAAAATTGGCAAAGCATTAACACTCTCTTACGAAGAAACTCAAAAGAAAGAATCAATAATTGGCAAATGCAACTTATGTTCAGGAGACTTAAGAATAATATTTTCAAGAAAAAACAGAAGCTATTTCGTAGCTTGTTCAAAATATCCAGAATGCAAGAACACATTTTCCTTGCCTAAGGATTCCCTGCCAAAACCAACAGGAGAATTATGCGAAGAATGCAAATATCCCTTGGTATTAATCATAAGACGAGGAAAAAGACCATTCAAATACTGCATCAGTCGAGATTGCCCAATAAAGAAACGCTGGTTTGAAGAAATGAAGAAGAAAGAGCACGAAGAAGCAAAAGAAGCTGAGAAAGTGGAAGAAGCGAAGGAAAAAAAGTCAGAAACCCAAAAAACGCCAAAGAAAACTAAAATTAAAAAAACAAAGAAAATAATAAAGAAAAAAAATGTTCGGAAGAAATAAACAATTGGAAGAAGCAAACCAGAAAGTAGACGAGATTAATACTAATTTGAAATCTCACAATGAGACAGTTGAAGCCTTAAAACAGCAATTAACGGAATTCAAAAATGAATTTCAGAAAATGCGTGAACAGCATAAATCTCAAAGTCATGAATTCCTTCAAAATCTAATCAATATCAGAAGCACAAGGGAAAGATTTGAAGAAGAACTAAATGATATAAAACATATTAAGAAAGCAATTGAAGTCAACCTATTAAACGAAGTAAAAACCAGTTTAAATGAAAAATTCTCAGAAGCATTATACAGGTTAAACAGCCATCTTTCAAATTACCAGGAAGTAAATGAAAAATTCTCAGAAGCGAAAACACAAATCCAGCAATTGCAGACAGAAATTAAAAAGTTGCAATCAATCATTGGCAATATCAAGGAAAAAGACTTTGAAATGGAAAAGTTTGCAAAGCAGCTATTAGAGCAAGATAAAGAAAAATTAGACTTGATGAGGAAAATAGATTCTATGGAAAGACTGGTTTCAAAGCAAAGAAAATCNTTATATTAAGTCAATCCCTTTATCCCAAATCTGAAAACTATATTCTTTATTAAAAGGCTTCTCAACAATTATTTTCCTGGGAATCTTATTTAATTTAACAACAAATCCTGCCCAGTTTCTCATCATCTCCCCTCCAAGAAGTTTAATTTCATTTTTTCCAGATTCCACATCACCATATACCTGAGTAGTAATTAAAACAGGAATATTTTTTCTTGTCAAATCCTGCAAAATTTTAAACTGCTTGTCCATCATTCGATTGGCAGCGGCATAATCCTCTCTCACATAAGTTCTATAGTGCATCCCTAAAGTATCCACAACAACCAACCCAAGCTCTTTAATCTTATCCAGATTATCAATCGCTTTATGCTGTTCAAAAAAACTCTCAACTCTGAATAAAAATATCTTCTCAAGTATTTTCTTATGCTCAGGGCAAATTTGTTTAAACCTTTCTAAGGAAAAACCAGATTCAGAATCAATAAACACAACTCTCTTCTTCTCAGCAATCAAGCTGCTTAACTGCATCGCAATTGTTGTTTTCCCAGTAGCAGCCTCTCCATAAACAAGATTAATCCCTTTTGAAAAATCGAATATCTGTTCAATCATATCAATAAGAAGATAGAACAATTTATAGGGATTTTGGAAAGGGTTTTAAGCTTTACCAGTGTATAACTTATATTAAATCAATTTCGAGAGTAATATGAAAACAATAAAAAAATTAGTTTACCCAATCCTTTTTTCCACTCTAAGCTTTGGAGGCTGCGCAGCCAATAATCCAATCCCAAGATTAGAACAAAGATTATCTCCGATTGTTTATGGCCAGGACATAACCATCTCTCTTTATGTGAAAGTGAATAACCAAATTTTCATAGTCCAATCTCCCAATCATTCCTTTTCATCAGGAATGACAGACTTAACAAGATATATGACTCTTGAAGAACGAGCTAACCAGCTTATTCATGCTAAAGAGTATGACAAAGAAAGAACATGGGCTTCTTTAGATTTAGCAGACGGCACAGAAGACCAGATTATAGACCCAAAATATCTCGAAGATTTTATCAAGAACCACAAGCATTATAGTCATTAAGAACCAACCGAATCAAAAGGGTTATAAGTTTTTCTATCTCCCCACATACATGGATTACAATCAAGAAACAAGAGATGCAAGTTTTTATTCTGAACAAGCAAATTCAGAAGAAGGCCGTAATAGAAGAATATCACACAGAATTAACAAAGCTATTTTACACACAAGTTTCTTAGCGGGATTAGGACTTGGATATGTTCTTGGGAGCTATACCGATGTCGGAGATAAATCAAGAGAAATAAAATCAGCCCGATTAATAGACTCAAAAATGTTCCAATCCCTTACCAGAGAGGAATTTGTCAAAACGTCTTACGAGAGAGGGATGAAAGAATTAAATGAAGGTTCAGATGTGGAAACAATAATCCTTAATGGTGAAGGTCAAGTTCTAACAGAGAGAGCACAGAGAAACCTATCAATCCTCGGCTTAGCTAATCCAGGATCAAGTGTAGATTTCCATGGAAAAAGACCAGTAACAAGAGAAATGATTCTAAGAAGAGCAAGAACTTTGAGCAGGGATGCCACACTAAATACTTTTGAAGTCCATCTAGGATATATAAAAGAAGTCTTAGAATCTTACAAATAGATCATCACTCTAAAATTTCTATCAACAAATTCTATCTAAAAGAATATTTTGCAAAGCCAATCTTACCACAACATTTATATATTTTGTGTATACAATCAAGTATACATTTAAGGTAAACACACATGGCAGACATATTCGACGCAAAAGTTCATTGCAGCCAGTGCAGCAAGCAAACTGAAAAAACAATAGTCATCAAAGATGGCTTTAAATTACGAGCTTT
>C687J35174_10003424_pt1 | contig 21844 bp, 16 predicted proteins | sample RifCSPhighO2_01_FD_35174 | JGI IMG/M metagenome (IMG submission 35174) | reverse complement strand
AATATTATTAACCAATTCTTTGAAAATATCAAGACCCCGGTATTTTAGCAAAATAATTATTAGCCAAAATGAGCACATTTTTTGAATTTTTGAAAGTAATTTTCTTGAGCGCCTGGGAATAGTCCAGCCACCGAAAGCCGACATGTTCAAAAGAAATTTTCACTTCTTTTTCCCGCGTTTCGGCTAAATAGTAGATAACTTGTTTTTTAATTTTTATTCCTCTTTGAACCTTCAGCCGTTTTTTTCTTTCTTTTCCTTTGGCAACATAAAAATATCCGATTTTTTTGCTGAATCCCGGAATTATTTTGATGTCCTGGATTCCGGTTTCTTCTTTTACTTCCCTTCGGAGCGTTACTTCGTCATTCTCGCCTTTTTCCTGATGCCCTTTGGGAAAATCCCAATGGCCGGACTTATAATGAAGCAGAAGATATTTATTTTTGCTGTTTACCCGCCGGAACAAAACCGCCCCGACGGATTTTTCAAAAGAAACCATATTGCTGGAATTAAAAATTGTGAATTAAGAATCAAAAATAATGCGGTGGCGTGTTTTAAATTATAACACACTAATTTTCCAAAAAAAATGGCAGAGATTTATTGAAATCACTGCCCCATGTTGAAGACCATTGACTGCCATGCCCTTCTCCACCGGAGCCAACTATACCGAACATGACCTGGCACAGTAAAATTTTTATGGCTGGAACTCATTTGAATTCTCGTCCCATACTGAACTGAACGTGACTCAGCAAAACATTAGCATTCAAAACATCATAAGCTGTGCTGAAAAATTTCGACGGGAATTCAAATGAATTCCCGTCCCGCGCAATACTTAAGCCATACGTAACAATACTCTACATAAACGGGCACTACATTGGCAAGTATTTATTTTGCCAGCAATGTCTTTGCATCAGTAATACATTCATCCCAAGTCAATTTGCCCTCAAATGATTCCTTGAGCCACTCCGGAAGACTGGCATAAAGGAACCGTCCGAACTGCTGGGAAATGAAGATAGTCACACCGGTATCCTTGGCGCTCCGCACATTGCGTCCGCGCACCTGAAGCGCTTCTATCATCACCCGCCAGTTCCAAATTTTCCAGCGCACGCTTCCATATCTTCGTTCTTCAAAAATCGTGAGCGGATCATGCGGATTGGGATATCCCGGCCGCAGAAAAAATGTCACTTGCGCAATCTTCTTAGGAAGATCCACACCCTCGCCATAGTTGGACACCGTGCCCACGAGAACATCGCTCCCACCACTCTTGAATTTTTCAGCGGCGACTCTGGGTTTTACGCCGTTGCCATAACTTATCGCCTCAACGCCTTCTTCTTTCGCCAACATCATAAACTTCTGCCTTTCCATCTCGGAAACAACCACAACGAGCGACCGTATGCCGGAATCAGCAAAGATTTTTGCCGCTTTTGCGACCTTGCGCAAAGAACGCGTAAGATCCTGCTTTCTTCTGGCCTTCATCGCAAGATTAGGCATGTCAGTCGATAGAAAAATTTTAGTATTTCTTGACGGAAAGTTAGACGGAAAAGAATAGAAAGAAAAATCTATCCCGGTTTCATATTTGATGATTTGGGGATCGCCGATTGTTGCCGAATAAGCCAGTGTTTTTTCAGGCAATATTTTTTGGATAAGTGGAGCCACATAATATGCCCTGATTACCAAGCGATACTGCGATTTTCCATTTCCATCCGAATCCTTCTCATAAAAAGCGTAAGTATAGTTGAGAGGATTTCTTTTGGCCGTCGGCAAGGAAAATTCCAATGACTTGAGATAACGGATCAGGTTGCGAGTGATCATTTCGGTTTTTTTCAGCACCTCACGCTGAGCAACCACATCAATGCCACCTCGCTTAACCGCTTCCTTGACGGCTTTCCGCATTTTTTTCGAATCGATTTTGTAAAGTTCTCTCAAGAGCTCGGCAACCTCGCCTGCTTTTAAAAGCGTTGCGGTTCTGGGTGGACGGCGCTTGATAATTTTCATCATCTTACGCCTGAATTCTGATATGATCTTGGCTTCGTTTGGAGAAATTTCCGAAAGGAGCTCGATTATCCTGTCTAAATAATAATCCGTAATCTCATAACTCAAAGAATTGCGGAAAACATTTGCCAACCGATGCACTTCATCAATCACTAGTCCGGCCGTCTCATCCCATTCTTTGGAAAAAAGATGGGTGAAAAGATAAAAAGACATAGTGCAGGCAATTATGTCTCCTCTTTTGGCTTCATATTTGGCCTGAAGATAGGGACACGGCTCAACTCCTCCAGCTTCGGTTTCTCCTGTTTCCTGATCTACCCGATGCGGACAATCCAACATTGAACATGGCGATTCATCGGCTGTCACATTGCCGTCTCTGTAATAAGGACAGAGATATTCATTACGTCCATAAACAACCTTAACATCGGGATGAAGTTCACGCACTTGATTAACTAATGTCTTATTTGGAACAATGTAGAAAAGTGGCGACTTACTCGAACTTTTCAACGCCTTCAAGAAAGTGTAGCCGATTGCAGTTTTACCTGAACCAGTCGGCAATTCTAAAAGCGTTGATGCATTTTTTTCTGCTGCTTCCAAAGCCAGCACTTGATTTTTCAATGGCTTTGGATATTGATCAACCGGAAAAAATTCCAGAAGATCGAGATATTTCTGATGTTTCATTTTTTCTCCTTTTTAAAGGACAAATGGGAAAGTGCCAAAGACACTTTTTATTCCCTTTCTGAAAATTCCAAATAATGAAATTCTCGGAAAGGGATGGCAGGAATTAGAATTAATTCCTGCCCCATGCGCGACACAACCCAACTACACCGCGCGCTGCTCCGCCGTACCCTGCTAAATCTGCGTTAAGCGTTCTGGCAGGAAATCCAAATAAATCCCCTGCTCCAAACTTTACTGCGCCGTCGAGAACCGCGCGCAACCGGACAAGACTAAACACTGCCTTGTCTATGATTCAAAGAACTTTTCAAAAATTTCAATGGTTTAAAATTTTTAGAAAATTTGGCAGAGTTTGAATTATCAGTGACTCTGCCCCAAGCTCTGGCGGACCGGACCGCTCACTGCGCTACTAACTCCTAGCTGGACCGAGCCACACACCACCGCACGTTACTTTACAATGCGCGCGATGTTCGGCCATATTCTGTATAATATTTCTTTTAGAGTAATTTCCGACTCAACTTTTGCCATCCAGATATTCTCTTTATTCATTTCAACATCTATAATCAAATTATTACTGCTGCCTTGAACAAAACTTTCTACTCCTGATACTCTTATTACAATCTCTTTCTCTTTTCTATCTCTGTTTTTCTTCCTCATTTCAATCTCCTTTTAAAATTATAAAGAACTCATTGGAAAAAAATTCTCCCTTCTAGAAATTTCAATTTTATTAAAATCTCTGAAAGAGATGGCAGGACAGAAATTCTTCTGTCCTGCCCCGCACCCTGCTGCGCCCTACCGCACTGAACTAAACAGTAGAGAACAGTTTTTATTGCAACTCTTAAGTACATTAGTAATTTCAGCAGGGACTCATTGAGTCCCTGCTCCGAACTCCACCGAACCCTGCTGGGGAAGGCAGTACGAAACTTAACCGCACAGAACGAAAGGTATTTTACTAAGTTTCTTTTATCTTCTCCCAGTTTTCTACCCGGAACCTTCCAAACTGTCCATTGCATGATGGACGGAAGTCCCCAAGGCCGACCATTCTTCCCGCTACCTTGAAAAGTTCCTTTATTTTTCCAGGCGAAACCTGTCCTTCATCCACTTCTATTGTCACTGCAAATGCCCACTCGTTAAAACGCGGGCGGGTGATACAAACCGCGGTTCCATCTTTGGGAAGCATGCCTCTTCTCCGGTCCACTTCCCATTTCGCATCTTGATCAATAAAAGGAATGAAAATTTCCACGATTGACATCAGTCCCGGAAGAATTGTGCTTTCTTTAGTGGAAATCTTCGTCTTGGCGTCATATGGAACGCGCCGGCCCGCTTCGCGCAAGCAACTGAATAAATAACTGGACGGCACGCCGACATTCCCGTTTTCATCCCGGATTATTTTCCTCTCAGCTTTCTGCTCCGGAGTTGAAACCATATCTTTTGGAGTACGCGCTCCTGCTCCGCCGTCAAGCTGATTGAGCAGTTCCTCTGTCGCTGGATTCATGAGAATCGGGGAAATTCCCCTGCAGGTTACCTTATATGTATTGATTTTCATCTGTTCAGATGTTTCCGTTTCCGGAAGCGTTGCTGTTTTTGGTGCCATTTTTACCTCCTAAAAAATTCAAGATTATTTTCCGTGGCAGAAGTGAAACTCCCGCCCCTTAGAATACCGCACGAAATATTTTCACCTCCTCCTCGCGCATAAAATCAAAGAACTTTCCAATTTAAAAATATAAGGAACCTGACAAACTAGCACGCAAAAACAAAAAAGTCAAGAAGGTTTCGACTTTATGCTTTATTTAAGCCATTTTTTAGTTATATTAACCAAAACACCACAATCCCGACGGATTTTTCAAAAGAAACCATATTGCTGGAATTAAGAATTATGAATAATGCAAGCTTACCTTTAAATATAATATCATATAACACAATCCTTCGGCCGAACAGTTGTGTTATATGTTAAATTTCTTCTAAATTATATTGAACCATCTTATCAGAATCGTCAAAAACAAAATTACCTTTGAATTTTTTGTTTTCCAAAAAAAGCGGAAACCAGTGGGGATCGTCCGACCACATGGAATGGAAGGGTATTTCATCAATATGGAACCATTCCGGTTTCATTTCTTCGCTTTCAGTCGGTTCGCCCTCAATTTTTTCGGCTTTAAAAATATGCACTTCCAAAATTTCCGGTTTATTTGTCCACGAAAATTCAAGCACGCCGATTAAATCCAGCTCTTTACATCTGATTCCGGCTTCTTCAATTAGTTCCCTTTTAGCCGCCTCTTCCACACTTTCGCCGTCATGAACTTTCCCGCCGAATCCATTATACCGTCCTTTTCCAAAACCCCTTTTCTTCATTCCTAAAAGAATTTTATTTCCCTGATGAATTATGCAAAGAGTCATTATTTTCTTACTTCCCATGGCATTTTTTGTATTTATTGACAGGGCTATATATAAATTCTAAGATAATAATATTGCGATAAGCTGTTGGCCAAGCTTATCATACCTGCCTTGCCGTATGAATACAGAAAGGCGCAATTAGGCCCCCGGCGGAGTAGTTAGTTTGCAAAGCACTCTGATTACTCCGGTCCCGGGATTTTTTATTTCCCGCAACATTTTTTATATTTAATTGACTTACCAGTATTTGGATCAGTTTTTCCGCACGGACAGGGATCATTGCGGCCGACTTTATCTTTATTGATAATCGGCTTTTGTTTTATTTCTTCACTTTCGCCAGATTCAGACGGCTTTATATTATTTTTTCCGCCGAATTGCCCGATGCTTTCATCCGCCCCTTTGAATTGCATATTTTTTTCCTGCTCCTGCGTTTTTTGCGTTCCAGCCGGAACCATTGAAATCCTGAACATCGTCCGCACTATCGCCGATTGGATATTTGCGACCAGGTGTGAAAACATATCAAAGGCCTCCCGTTTATATTCCACCAAAGGATCCCTCTGGCCATAACCGCGGAGCCCTATTCCCTGCCTGATATAATCGATTTCGTCCAAATGATTCATCCAGTAATTGTCAATCGTTTGGAGCGCGACTAATTTTTCAACGCGCCTCATATTTTCCGGACTAATCTCCGCTTCTTTTTGGTTATAGGCCTGTTTCATCAGATCCACCAGATAATCCAGCATCGCGCCTTTTTTCTCAATTTCATTTTTTGACTTATCGCCGCGGATTGTTTCAAAATTATTCCTGGCTTCTTCCTTAATTGGAAATATATTATTCGCCTCATTGAAAACGCAATCAATATCCCAATTGACTTCTTCGTCAATGCAATGAAGCGAGACAATTTTTTCCATTTCGTCTTTGGCGTCATCAGTTATATTATTTTTAATATCTTCCTTTCCAAGTATTTCCTTCCTTTTTTTGTATATCACTTCCCTTTGCTTATTCATCACATCGTCGTATTCCAGAACATGTTTCCGGATGTCAAAATTAAAACCTTCTATCTTGGACTGGGCGCTTTCAATGGTCTTGGAAATTATTTTATTCTGGATCGGCTGGTCCTCGGGAAGGCCGAGGGTATCCATCATATTTTTGAGCTTATCCCCCCCAAATCTCCTCATCAGTTCGTCTTCAAGGGAAACAAAGAATTGCGACATTCCGGAATCCCCTTGCCGTCCGGCGCGTCCCCGCAATTGATTGTCAATGCGGCGCGCTTCATGCCGTTCAGTGCCTAAAATAAAAAGTCCGCCTAGTTCCCGCACTCCTTCTCCCAATTTTATATCCGTTCCTCTTCCCGCCATATTGGTAGCGATTGTCACGGAGTTTTTATGCCCGGCTTCAGCGACAATCACCGCTTCTTTTTCATGCTGTTTGGCGTTAAGAACTTCGTGATTCACCCCTTCCCTTGAAAGCAAAGCGCTTAAATATTCCGATTTTTCAATGGCAATCGTTCCGACCAGGATTGGCTGGCCGGCCTTGTTTATTTCTTTTATTCTTTCAACAATCGCATTGAACTTTCCTTCTTCCGTCTTGTAAATCATGTCGGGGTGATTAATTCTTATCATCGGCTTATTGGTTGGAATTTCAGTAACATCCAGTTTATACACTTTGGCAAATTCCTCCGCGCTGGTAATCGCCGTGCCGGTCATTCCCGAAAGTTTCTTGTACATCCGGAAATAATTCTGGAAAGTTATGGTTGCCATTGTTCTTGATTCTCTTTGCACTTGCACGCCTTCTTTCGCTTCAATCGCCTGGTGGAGCCCTTCGCTGTAGCGCCGTCCCTGCATCAGCCGGCCCGTGAAATCGTCAACGATAATCACCTGATCGTCCTTCACGACATAGTCCCTGTCGCGCTTAAAAAGAACCTCGGCTTTAAGCGACTGCTCCAAGTGGTGAACATAATTTATCTTTCCCGGCTCATATAAATTACCCATTCCCAGAATCTGTTCTACTTTATTTATTCCATCGTCAGTGAGCGTAACCGCTTTCATTTTTTCGTCAATTTCATAGTCGTCCTTTTCCTTGAGGCGCGGAATTATCTGGGCGAATTTTTGATACATTTTGGTTGATTCGGTGTCCGGCGCGGAAATAATGAGTGGGGTGCGCGCTTCATCAATGAGAATAGAGTCCACTTCGTCAACAATGGCATAATTCAATTCCCTTTGGCTCATTTGTCCCAAATCCTGCACCATATTGTCCCGCAGATAATCAAATCCGAATTCATTGTTAGTGCCGTAAGTGATGTCGGCGTTATAGGCGTCTTTCCTGCTCACCAGCTTTAGATTTTCCATTTCCACGCTCACTTCGTCGCTGTCAACAATTTTCGGTTCGTAAATATACGACGCGTCATGGATGATGCAGGCCGTGGAAATTCCGAGGAAATGAAAAATCGCGCCCATCCAGTTGCAGTCCCTTTTAGCCAGATAATCATTGACAGTGACAACATGGGCGCCTTTTCCTTCCAGTGCGTTGAGATATAAAGCCAGCGTCGAAGTCAGGGTCTTGCCCTCTCCGGTTTTCATCTCGGCGATTTTTCCCTGATGAAGGATTATCCCGCCTAAAAGCTGAACGTCAAAATGGCGCTCGTTTATCACCCGGTCGGCCGCTTCCCGAACTACCGCAAAGGCCTCCGGCAGTATTTCATCCAGCGACTTGCCATTTTTTAATAATTCTTTAAATTCAGTTGTCTTATTCTTCAGCTCTTCATCGGAGTGTCTGGCGATTGCCGGCCCGAGTGAATTTATTTTCTCCACGATCGGCCGCATTTTCGCGATTTCCCTTTCATTGGAACCGAAGATTTTTTTGAAAATGGACATTTGTTCGAATAATGAATAAAGAATTATGAATTATGGAAAACAAAAAAATACCCTTAATTCGTAATTCCTGATTCATAATTCCTTTAGTTATTCTACAAAAAAAATCCCCCTTAGTCAAAGAGAGGTTTTCATATAACACACTGTAAAATAATCAGTTTATAAATTTGAAAGTGGAAAGGATTTTATCTTTATTTTTAAAACCGCGCGTTTTCATCAATTACAACTCTCTTTTTTATCGATCTTCTTCCTCTTTTTCTCAAGTCCCTCATTTTTTCCTTGTCTTTTCTGATCTGGTTCTTTAGCTCGTCTTCTACCGTATCAATTGAACCTTCAATGCTGGAAGTCGTGTTTTCCGCCCGATAGAGATTGTACGGCGTTTTAACCATCACTTCCACCCGGAATTTCCCTTTTTTATCCAGATCAATTTCCACTTCCACGCGAAGGATTTTGTGCAGTATTTTTTCAATCGTCGCCAGCCGTTTGCGGATGTAATTTTCCGTCCGTTCGTCAATTTTCAAGCCCTTGAAAAACAGGCGCATATTGGACATATTTTCTATAGTCATACTTAGTTGATGTTTACTAATTACAAATCACTTACGAATATACTAATTTATCATCAAGATATTCGTATATTCGTACTAAATTCGTAATTCGTAAAGAAATCAAAATCCTAAATACTGCACTTCCTCTTTCAGCTCCACCCCAAATTTATCCCTCACCTGCTGTTTTATAATGCTTGCTAGCATTATAACATCTTCCGCGGTGGCATTGCCAGTATTGACGATATAATTGGCGTGCTTCTCGCTCACCTTTGCTCCGCCGATTTGTCTTCCCTTCAAATCCGCTTGTTCAATAAGCCACGGCGCCGGCACTTTACTTTCTTTGCTTNTTTTCCCTGTCTCTTTTTCAAATTCTTCAATAATTTTCGGATTATTAACGACTGGATTGACGAAAAAAGATCCGGCGCTCGGCATTCCTTGCGGCTGGACAGAAATTCTTTTTTTTATAATTTCCTGGATTTTTTTCCGGCCTTCCTCCTTATTCCCTTTTTGTAATTTAAAAACCGCAGACAAAATTATTAAATTTTTATTCTGCTTGAAAACACTATCCCTGTACTTAAAATTACAGTCGCTTAATTCATAATTCTTAATTCCTAATTCTTCCGTATTCAGCACGCTGACTTTTTTTACCACATCAGATGCGTTGCCGCCAAATGCTCCCGCATTGCCACGCACCGCCCCTCCGACCGTTCCCGGAATCCCTGCTGCCCATTCAAGGCCGGTCAATCCGCTGTTTACAGATTCTCTTACCGCTTTAGCCAAGGGAACGCCAGCGCCGCATTCTAAAGATGAATTATGAATTAGGAATGATGAATTATGCATTTTAATAACTAACCCGTCAAAACCTTTATCACTCACCAATAAATTACTGCCACCGCCCAGGATAAAAAAATCCAAATTATTTTTTTTGGCGTAATCCAGCGCTTCCAATAATTCCTCTTCATTTTTAACTTCAATAAAAAACTTCGCCGGCCCACCGATGCGGAAAGTCGTGTAATTAGAAAGTGAAATATTTTTTTCTAATTTAATCATCTGGTTATTATAGAATATATTTGCTAAATTTTCTATGAATTAATTTTCTGGCTTCTTCGACTAAAATAATCGAAAAGCCAACGGGTATGAGAATGAGCCAGTCCGACAATTTTAGCGGCACAGTATGTAAAATTTTCTGAAGCGCCGGAGCATAAATAGCCAAAATTTGCAATGTTATGACAATAAGCGTGGCGAGAATTAAATATCTATTAGAAAAAAATTTCATTCGGAAGATTGATTGGAACTCGGAACGGCAATTCCAAGCGTTGAACCATTGGAAGATCGCCAACAAAGTCAGAGAAATAGTCCATGCCTTGGTTAAGTCCTCTTTAAAATAGCTGCCGAAAAGCGCAAGAGTTCCCAGCATCATTGGCAAAGCCATTAAAAACATTCTTTTAATCATTAATTTATCAACCAACCTTCTTTTGTTTCCTAAAGAATTTTCTTTCAGCAATCCGTCTTCTTTCGGTTCCATCGCCAAAGCCACATCTAAAAAACCGTCCGTAATCAGATTGAGCCAAACTATCTGAACCGCCAAAATAGGCAAAGGATATCCGATAAAGATCGCTCCGATAATTGTCAGGACCTCGCCAATACTGGTTGAAAATAAATATAATATTACTTTTTTAATCGTCTTATATATATTCCTGCCCTCTTCCACGCCGAAAACTATGTTTCCAAAATTATCGTCTAAAAGAACAATGTCCGAGGCCTCCTTAGCCACCTCCGTCCCGCTTTTCCCCATCGCTACGCCGAGATCGGCGGCGACTAATGAAAGGGCGTCATTAACCCCGTCTCCGGTCATCGCGATTATTTCTCCCCGCTCTTTGTAGGCCTCAATTATTTTCATCTTGTGTTCCGGATTGACTCTGGCAAAAATGCTGACTTCAGGCAATATTTCCGCGAGTTCTTTTATGCTTGCTTTTTCGATTTCTTTCCCCGTTATTACTCTGCTTGAATTGGATGAATAAATTATTCCTGCTTCTCTAGCAACCGCTTCCGCCGTTATTCTGTGATCCCCCGTTATCATTACAACTTTAATGCCTGCCAAGCGAGTGCGCAGAACAGCGTTTCTGGCATCTTCCCGAAGGACATCTTTCATGCCTAAAAAACCGACAAAAACAAGGGGTGAAAGATTATCAACATCTATATTTTTTTCGGATACCTTGGTCATTGCAAGCGCGATGATTCTTAATCCTTTTCTCGACATTGAAGCAAATATTTTTTCCAATTCCTCTCTTTTTTCATCATCAAGGACGTGGGACTTTATTCCTATCTCTATTTTATCGCATAGCGCCAAAACGTTTTCGGGAGCTCCGGCAACCGATAAAAAATTAATTTTCTCTTCCTGATTCAGAGTGGCGTGAATTTTGTTTTTATAGTCAAATGGGATTTCCGCGATCCGTGGCGACTCGTCTTCCGATATTTCCCTGCGGAATCCCAATTTTTCAGAAAAAACAAGCATAGCGGCTTCCGTGGGATCTCCGAAAACCTGCCATTTACTCAAGCTTTCAGAAAAGGCCAATCGGGCGTTGCAGCAAAACTCGCTTATTTTTCCCATTAGCAATAACTCTTTGTAATTTGACGCGTTCACCGCCTTTCCTTTCAAATAAACATCTCCCTTGGGTTCATATCCGAGCCCGCTGATCTCAAAAAATCTGCCGTTGACAAAAACTTTTTCAACCGAAAGTTCATTCTTTGTTAACGTGCCGGTTTTATCCACTGCGATTACTTTTGCCTGCCCCAGCGCTTCCACCGCCTGCAACTTTTTTACCAGTACATTCTTTCTGCTCATCCTCCGTACTCCGGTTGCCAAAACTAAAGTCATGACGATTGGCAGTCCTTCCGGAATGACAGAAATCGAAATTGCCACAGCGGTCTTAAATATCTCCCGCCAGTCAAAATTATAAAGCGAACCTAAAACAGATAACATTAAAACTATGGCAAAGACCACTGCCATAATAATTTTGGATAATCTTGCAACTTCCTTTTTTAAAGGGATTTCGCTTTCAATTTCGGCGATTTTTTCCGTTATTCTTCCGATATACGTATTGGAGCCGGTGGCGATAACCACCGCCCTGCCATTGCCTCCTATCGCGCCAGTTCCCCGAAAAATAATGTTACTTTGATCGGCAATCGGAGTATTTATATTCTGGATGGCGCTTGTGATTTTGTATTTGTAAATTGATTCTCCCGTGAGAGTTGACTCATCAACCCTGAAACTATTAGAACGAATAACTCTGGCGTCAGCCGGAATTTTTTCTCCTTCTTGGATAATCAAAATATCACCGGGAACCACTTCTTCATCCGCAATTATGATTTCTTTTCCGTCTCTTAACACTGTCGCATTGGTCTGAATGAATTTTTTTAGCGCTAACATGGTGTTCTTCGCTCTTCCTTCCTGAACCGCGCCGACAATGGAATTGAAAACGATAACAAATAAAATAACCAGCCCATCCGCGTTTTCCCCGGTGGCGAACACAATAACCATAGCCAAAAGTAGTATGTAGATAAGCGGACTTTGAAACTGACGGAGAAAAATCAAAAAAAAGCCCTCCGGTTTTTTTTCTGGAAGTTTATTCAATCCATAACGCGACAAGCGATTTCTTGCCTCCTTCTCGCTTAAACCGCCTGCACTGGAGCTCAAGTTTTCTATAGTTTCCTCTGCGGTAAGCGTGTGGTAGATTTTTTCCATTTTTCAAAAATTTTTACGCCGATAAATTTAGCCCGCCGATTTCAGGATTTTCCGGTAAGCGGCAACATAATTTTCCGCCATCTTTTCCGCTGAAAAATTTTTCTTCACATGTTCGTGGCAATCCAGGCGATTGATTTTATCGAGTTCTTTAGTCCTGCTTGCGGCTTCGTCCACATTATCACAGATGAATCCGGTTTTCTTATCAACAATAATTTCGGGCGCGGAACCCCTTCGCATCGTGATGACCGGCGTTCCGCAAATCATGGCTTCAACAAAAAAAAGCCCGAATGGCTCCTCCCATTGGATCGGAGCCAGTAATGCTCTCGCATTGCCAAGGAGTTCAACTTTTTCTTCATGGCCTATTTCTCCGATAAATTTTATTTGCTCACCGTTAATCATGGGTTTGACATTTTTTTCGAAATATTCTCTGTCGGAAGCATCCACTTTTGCCGCCATCATAAGCTTCACGCCAGCTTTTTTTGCTATTTGAATTGCCTGAACCGGTCCCTTTTCCGGAGACATTCTCCCTAGAAAAGCAAAATATTCTTCCGCTTTTGGAAAATATTTAAATTTTTTAATGTCAATACCATTATAAACATTGGAAATGTAATTTAATTCCGGCATTGGTTTTCTCTGATTGTAGCTAATACTGACATAATTAGCGTCTTTATAAGTTCCGAATGTTTTCTGCGCATAAGAAGCATCCAGCGGACCATGTAATGTTGTAATAATAGGGATCTTAATTAATTCTCTATAGGGCAATACCCTCCAACCGATATGATTATGGACTATATCAAATTTTTCTTTATTCAAGCTGGAAATAACTCTTCCTACGCCTATATATTTATATATTTCTCTCATTTTCGCGTCCTGGCATTCCGGAAGGTTTCTTATTGATTCATCAAAAACAGCTTCAAGCTTGGCGCTTGTTTTTGAATCACCGGTTCCAAATAATGTCACGTCATGGCCCATACCAACTAGCTGTTCTATTAAGTTGTATACGACCAGCTCCGTTCCGCCATACTTTACGGGTGGAACTTTCTCCTCAAATGGAGACAGTATTGCTATCTTCATATTTTTGTATTTGATATTTTATTTGTTTAAAATTTTATGATAAGCTTTTTCATACCTGTCCACCATTTTTTCGCTTGTGAAATTTTCTTCAACATGTTTTCTGCAGGCACGCGGATCAATATCATCAATTTTTTCCAAACTTTTGGACATTTCATTTACGGATTTGACGATAAAACCTGTTTCATTATGTTTTACTATTTCCGGCATAGAACCGCGATTAAAAGTAATAACCGGTGTCCCGCAAGTCATCGCTTCAACGGCGACTAATCCGAATGGCTCTTCCCACTGCAATGGAAAAACAAATGCTTTGGCACTTTTTAAATACTTGAAAATCTCAGACCGTGAAACCATACCCATATAATTAACTAATTTGCCGTCTATATTTGGCTTGATTTCTTTCATCCAATAATCCTCTTGCGCGTTATTTGAGCCAAAAATATATAGTTTTGTCTTTGATTTTTTTGCCACTTCAATGGCTTCCTTGACACCTTTGCTAGGATGAATTCTTCCGGCAAAAACAATATAATCTTCCTTTTTTTCAGAAAACGGAATTTCTTTGGTATTGACACCATTATAGGCAGTAATGGCGTATCTTAAATCAGGCAATGGTTTTCTCTGATTATTACTGATACTGGCATAATACTGCGTCCTCTTATAATGCTTTAAAATATCAACTCTTTCCTTTTTTAATTGGCTGTGTAGTGTTGATAAAGTTGGAGTGTCAGATAAGGCAGCGAAATGAGCCGATCTGATGTCAAAATGACTGTGGATTATGTCAAAATATCCTTTTTTTGCCATCTGATAAACTTTCGATATCAATAAATATTCAAAATCCACATGCTCGGAAAGCTTATTGAGATTCCAGGATGATTTTCTGTTAACGCTTACAAGTTTTGCTTTGGTTTTGGAGTCCCCCGATGCAAAAAGGGTTACGTAATGCCCCCTGCGCACTAGTTCTTCGGTCAGATAATGAACCACTAGTTCTGGAGCTCCCGACCATCCTTCTGGCACATTTTTTTCAGGAGGAAAAGGAGGTATTGTTATTACATTTGAAGCTAAAATTGCTATCCTGATCTTTTTCTTTTTTATTTTCATAAAAATTTTTTTATTTATTAAATTTATTTTTATTTTTTCGCAATTGTATCAAATAATTTGATTATATCTTTAGATATTATTTTCCAAGTAAATTTATTTTCGATTCTTTTCAGGCAATTATCTGAATAACAATTTTTATTCTTATCCAAGACCTTTAATATTTTATCAGCTAAATCCTTGTAATTTCTCGGCAATGCCAATAGGCCTGTCACGCCGTTTTTAACTGTATATTTTAATCCGCCTGTATTCGATGCTACTACTGGAGTGCCGCAAGCCATTGCTTCTAACGGAACTATGCCGAATGGTTCATAGTATGAGGGGACAACAACCACATCAGCGATATTATAATATCTAATAAGGGATTTTTGTTTTTTAGGACCCAGAAATTTAACCTTTTCCTTAATATTTAATTCATCAACGATTCGGCAGTAGTGCTGAAGCTCTTCTGCTTCCATCTCTTTTTGATCTTTACCTTTTCCTCCCCCAATGATAATCAGTATCGAGGACGGATGTTTTCTTAATATCTCATTGAATGCGAATAACAATGTCCCTATGCCTTTTCTCCTTTCGAACCTTCCGACATACAGGATACATTTGTTAAAAGTTGCGGCATCAATCCTGTCATCAATTTTTATTAAACTTTTATTTTTAATCGGGTGAAACAGATCAATGTCCACTCCAATAGGTATCACGCAAATCTTATCCGGATCGATATTAAAAATGTTTTCTATTATTTTTTTTTCCACTGGACTTGTAGATATAATCCTCGCGCAATTCATGGCTATTTCTAATTCTGTCTTCATTCTTTCTTGAAATACAAGATGGTTATTTTTCAATAATCCCAATTTTTTTAGAGTTTCATACCTGATTTTCCCGATTGAATGATAAAGATGAACAATCGGCAATTTTAATTTTTTTTCTATCTTTAGTGCTATCTTTGCAGAAAACCAATAATTTGAAAAAATAATGCTGTAGTTCATTTTTTTATTCCTTATCCTCTGCATTATATTGTCTGCAAATTCATCCACTAATTCCAAGAAATTATCCCTTGGAATATATCGTTTAGGACCGGCTTTTACTCTTATTACCCTGTAATGTTCATTGACTTTAACGACTTCGGACTTGTTTTTATTATCCCATCTTGTATAAACGTCAACAGAAACTCCCAGCCGGCTTAAAAAATAAGACAGATTGTGTACGTAAATATTTTGGCCGCCGGCTTCTCTTGAGCCGATTTCCGCCAAAGGATCAGCATGATCCGAGATAAGTAAAATTCGCATAATTTTTAAATTATTCTTTACCCTCCGCTTTTCTCGCTTCTTCAAATAGAAACACCACCAAGGTCGCCGCGATTACCACCAGCCAGTCCTTCCAGTCAATTGGCAGTAGATGCAGGTATTTTTGGCAGAAAGGCGCGTACATAAATGTTAGCAGAATCCCGACTGAAATGAAAATCGCGCCGATAGCGTACTTATTTTTGAAAAATCCCAGTTGAAACGGAGAAAGTTTTTCGCTTCTCGATTGCATAAGATTGGCCATCTGGGTCATAGAAATAACGGCATAGGCCGCCGTTGTTGACTTAATATACAACAGTGAATCCGTCGCAATGCGTTCCCCAAAATTCCAGCCGCCCCGCGTCATTGACAGAATAAACGCCACTACCGCGCCTGTTGCCATAATCATTCCTACATATATTATTCTCCTGAACCCCTTCCAGCTCATTACGCCGTCTTTCGCGTTGGAAATTCTTTTGTGTTCTTTGCTTTTTTTGTGATCCGGCTCTTCCGGCTCCAATCCCAGGGAAAAAGACGGAAAGATATCGGTTCCCAAGTCAGTTGCCAGAATTTGAACGGCGGTAAGCGGCGCTGGAATCTGAAGCAAAACCCCGAAAAGAACGGTAAAGAGTTCGCTCCCGTTAGAAGTGAAAACATAATGGACAAATTTTTTCAGATTTTTATATATAGTCCTCCCTTCTTTTATTCCCTTCACAATTGAAGAGAAATTATCATCCAACAAAATCATATCCGCGGCTTCTTTGGAGATGTCCGTTCCAATTATCCCCATCGCTACGCCGATGTCCGCCTTCTTGAGCGCCGGCGCGTCGTTGACACCGTCGCCGGTCATGGCGATAATCTCGTTGTTATTTTTCAAAATTGTCGCTATCCGAAGTTTCTGTTGCGGGGCAATTCGGGCAAAAATGATATTCTTCTCATCAATTTTCCTGAAAATTTCCCTGTCGTTCAGAGTGTCAATGGTTCTGCCGTTAATTATTTCATATGTCCCCTCGCCATCAATCAAATTTACTTTTTTCGCGATCGCTCTAGCGGTGATTTCATAGTCGCCCGTAATCATAATCACTTTAATCCCCAGGTTTTTGCATTCTCCTATCGCATTCGCCACATCCTTTCTCGGCGGATCTATCATCGCCATCATTCCCACCCAGATCAAATCTTTTTCTGCTTCATCCGCCATAGCGTTGGCGGCGGCGAATTTTTCATTTTCATATTTCTCCGAAATACTATCTAAATTCCTATACGCAAAAGCCAAAACCCGCAACGCTTCGGAAGACATCTGGTTATAAATTTTTCTGGCTTCTTCTTTTTCTTCGGTTGTAAATTCGCTGATTTTATTCCCTGATATTTTTTGGGAACATAAATTCAGAAGCATGTCTGGCGAACCCTTTACGTAGGAAACAGCATTATTATTTTTATATATGACGCTCATCCGCATCCGATCGGAGGAAAAAGTATTTTCACTTATTTTTTTCTCTCCTGACTCGTAGAATCCTTCTTGGTTGTTGTATTTTTTTCCCGCGACAATGATAGCTCCCTCGGTCGGGTCTCCGATTATCTTACAGACCCCTTTTCCCTTAATCAGATTAGCGTCATTGCAAAGCGTTCCTATTTTAAAAAGCAAACCGAGATTTTTTATTTCTTCCGGATTAATAATTTTTTTAGCCCGGTAAAAATTCCCTTCCGGCGCGTATCCTTCTCCGGAGACATCAATAATTTCATCGTTAACCGCAATTTTCGTAACTGTCAGTTCATTCTTTGTAATTGTCCCTGTTTTATCCGTGCAGATTACGGAGACCGACCCCAGCGTCTCAACCGCGTTCAATTTTTTTGCCAGCACATTGTCTTTGAGAAGCCGCTTCATCCCGAGCGAAAGAGCGACGGAAATCGCCGCCGGAAGCCCTTCAGGAACAACTGAAACCGCCAGCGCCAGCGCGAAAAGAAAATTCTGGTAGAGCGACATTTTGAAATACTGTCCGGCAACAACGACAATTCCTCCGATAAGAATTGCCAGAATAGTGACATCCCTTCCCAGTTTTCTCATTTGTTTCTGCATGGGAGTTAGAACTTCCGCCACTTTTTGCGTTAAATCCGCGATTTTCCCCAGTTCCGTGTCCATCCCGGTTCCCGTCACTAAAAATTTCGCTTCGCCTGTCGCAATCGTTTCACCCATAAAAACCATATTGTCAATATCGGCCAGCGCTACGTTTTTTTCATTTATGACTTTTGCTGATTTTAATTCCGGCCTTGATTCGCCGGTGAAAACAAAGCTGTTTACTTTAAAATCATAGGACTCCAGAATATATCCGTCAGCCGGCGCATTATCGCCCGAGGAAATAAAAATAATATCGCCCGGAACCACTAATCGGGCGTCAATTTCTTTTCTTTCTCCGCCGCGGATAACCAGGGTCTTGTCGGTAGTTAATTTTTTGATGCCGTCCAATATCCTTTCGGCTTTAAATTCCTGGAAAAAACCGATTGCAGCGTTAATAAAAACGATAATTAATATTATCGCCACATCCCGCGTTTCATGAAAAGCAAATGCCAGTCCCGCCGCCACTAGAAGAATCCAGACCAACGCGTCGTTGAATTGGTCTAGAATTAATTTCGCCCATTTCCAATTCTGCTTTTTATCAATTTTATTCCTTCCAAATTCTTTTAGCCGTTTTATTGCTTCTTCCTCTGAAATGCCTTGAAAAGAAGTATTGAATTTCTTTAATACTTCTGCGGGGGTTAGGTTGTAGATATTTTTATTTTGTTTTGGCATTATTATTTTTTATTTTACTTTACTAAATATTTTTCCAAAAAGTCATTTCGTAACATATGAGCTTGAGAGATTTTACTTTTGTCTCCAGAAAAATGTTCCCTTCTAATTTCTTCATTAATTTCACTATCTATAACAAATCCAAATCTTTCAATAAACTTGGGATGTTTCGCAATAATCCATGATGTAGCCTGTATAGTTTCTATGTTTTTATTCTCATTTAATATTTCAGCTAATTTTTGCAAGCCTGCCTTAAATTTGATTGCTAAATTCTCTACTTTTTCCTCTGGCAACATGTGTATATGAATACTATCGCTTTTTATTTCATAAGAAAGTAACTCGTTAAGTTTCACGAATTCTTGGCTGGTCCCAGCTTCACGTACAAAAATCTCTGGCCTTTCTATTTTCAAATCAATAAACGGCTTAATAATTTTTACGACTTGGTCTTTAAATTTTTTTCTCGTCTTTATGTTAATGCATTTTTCTAATTCCGTTTTCATTATTTCTTTGTTTTCTAAAAAATCTAACCTATCAATTTGCTCTTTCAAATCATCAATTCTCTCCTGCCCAGTATCATAGGAATCAAAAAGCACGCCAATTTTTGTTTTCGCTATTGCTATTATATGTTTCCTTTTGCTTTCGCTGTCTTTTACAGCTGCAGCATTTTCAACACCCTCCTGTTTTTCAGGCGTTTTTATTTCTTCTTCCGGCGGTTTTTTACCAGGTTGCAGTGGCCCCTGCCATTCATGATTCATACAATTTCTTCTATTTTTAACATCGCTCCGTTTAAATTATTATTAATCTCATCATTCCAAAATCTAATTACTATAAAACCCAATTCCTTAAAATGCTTGGTTCTCTCGCAATCATATCTTTCCTGATTTTCTTCTTTATGATGCCAACCGTCAATTTCTATTATTATCTTTTTCTCAAAACAAATAAAATCTACGACGTAATGGCTTATTGGATATTGCCTTCTGAATTTTAAATTATTAAATCCTCTGTTTCTCAATCTAGACCAAAGAATAATTTCCTGAGGAGTGGAATCTTTTCTTAATTTTCTGGATATTTTAGTTTCTATTTTCATTTTAATTGCCCCTCATCTGTCCTCCGGACATCTTCTCCCTAAAGGAGAAGAGGATAAAAAAAATCCCCCTCTCCCTCTTGGGAGAGGGATTAAGGGTGAGGGGATTTCAATTTCTCCGCGACTTCAAAGACGTTGCCGGCGCCGATGCAGAGCACGATGTCGTTTTGTCCGATTCTGTTTTTCAAATAATCAACTACCTCTTTGATTGTGGCAATATATTCCGCCTTTCCGAAATCGTACTTGTTTATTTGGCTAACCAAGTCTCTTGAGCTTACTTTGCCGGATTTTTCCCGGGCGGAACCGTAAATATCCAGAACGATTACCTTGTTGGCGTCGCTAAAACTTTGGGCGAAATCCGCAAGTAATACTTCAGTGCGCGAATAAGAATGGGGATGGAAAACCGCGATAATATTTTTATCCGGATAAATTTCCCTGGCGGACTTAAGGGTCGCTTTTATTTCCTCCGGATGGTGGCCATAGTCGTCAATAAGAATGGCTCCGTTTCTTTCCCCGATATATTCGAACCGGCGCGAAGTTCCTTGAAAATTATTCAAGGCCTCTTTTACTTTTTCCAAACCCAAACCTATTTTATGGCAAACTGCGATTACGGCCGCCGCATTTGAAACGTTATGTCTTCCCGGCAGTTTTATTTCAAATTTGCCCAGACCCTTTCCCTTAAACGCCACTTCAAATTTTTCTCCGATAATTCCGGGAATTAATTTTTTTACCCTGGTTATAATGAAATCATTATTTTTACTGAATCCATACTTTAAAATTGCGCAGCGCGCCGACTTGCCGATTTCAGCTACATTCGCGTCATCTCCGCAACAAACCAAAAATCCCGTTTTAGGAATCTTCGCGACAAAATCGGAAAAGGCCTTTTTATATTCGGAAAAATTCGGAAAAAAATCAGGATGATCCCAATCAATACTGGTTACGACTGCGGCTTTCGGTCCGTACAATTTCAATTTATTCTGGAATTCATCCGCTTCCAGCACAAAAAAATCTCCTTTGCCGACCAAGGCGTTTGATCCCCAGTCAATAATCCGGCTTCCGATAACCGCTGTCGGATCCGCGCCGCAATATTTCATTACTGAACTCAACATTGCGGAAGTAGTTGTCTTCCCGTGAGTTCCGCAGACCGCGATGCCATACTTTTTGTTGAATAGTTCGCCCAAAATCTCCGGATAGCTTAATATGGGCAGGTTTCTTTTTTTTGCTTCGGCCAATTCAATATTATTACTCTCGTTATAGGCGGTTGAATAAATCACGACATCCGCGTCATTAGGAATATTTTTCGCGGAAAATTTTTCAAAATATTTTATGTTTAATTTTTCCAGGACTTTATCGGTAAAAAATTTTTCTTTTGTGTCAGATCCTGTCACTGCCATGCCCGAAAAAACAAAAATTTCCGCCACTGCCACCATGCCGGAACCTTTTATTCCTATAAGATACGCTTTTTTAAACTTGGCGATATCCATTGTCTCGGTATTCAATTAGTTCTCTATTAGGTCTAATAACCCTTCTGTAATTTTTTCGGCCGCGTCTGGATGATAGAAGACCTTTATTTTTTCAGCCATTTGGTTTGCCAGTTCATTATTATCCAAAAGCATATTTATTTTTTCCATGAGCAGATGTTCTCCCAGATTATTTTCCTCCAGCGCCACCGCCGCTCCAATACTTGCCAATTCAAAAGCGTTCATTTGCTGATGATTGTTGGCCGCGGAAGACAAAGGAATGAGAATTGATGGCTTCCCGTACGCGGCTATTTCGCTTATCGCGTTAGCCCCTGCCCGGCTGATCACAAGATTGGCAACCGCCAAAGCATCCCTAAGTCCGTTTGAATCCATAAACGCGATCGGAAAATAACCTTCCCGTCCCGCTTTGAACCCCAAAGTTCCCGCTTTATGGACAACTTCTTCATAGTTATCTTCCCCCGTTTGATGGATAATCTGATACTTGTGGATAAGTTGCGGAATAAGCTTAACGATTGTTTCATTTATGGTCTTTGATCCCTGGCTGCCTCCCAAAACGAGAATTACCGGTTTTGACTCAAACAGATTATACTTTTTTCCGGCTTCCTCCGTGCTGCCTCCAAGCAAATCCTCTCGAACTGGGTTGCCAGTCAGCAGAAGTTTTGAAGTCGGAAAATAACGTTGGACTGTTGGATAAGAATATGCGATTCTTTTCGCGAAACTGTCGAGAACCCTGTTGGCTGATCCGGGAATCGCGTCTGATTCATGGATCAGCACGGGAATGCGATAAAACCAAGCGGCAATAACAACCGGAACTGAAGCGTAGCCACCTTTAGAAAAAACGCCATCCG
>C687J35174_10003416_pt1 | contig 21862 bp, 21 predicted proteins | sample RifCSPhighO2_01_FD_35174 | JGI IMG/M metagenome (IMG submission 35174) | reverse complement strand
AAAAAACCGCGGCTCCGCCGACCGCCAAAATTAAAACCGCGCCGGCTATCCAATAAATGTAAGTCGGCTCTTTTTTCGGAGCCTCTAGGTCTTTCCAGGTAGTTGTTTCTCCCCGGCGTTTCCTTTCAAGCTCGGGCACGGTCATGCGCTCCCCAAAACCTTCCCGCTCTTTATAAAGTCTCTTTTTTAACTCTTCAAGTCCGGCCATAGTCTGATTATAGCTTCTTGGTGCTCCGGAGGCAAAGAATCACCGTGGCCTTCGTGCCGGAAAAAATCGCGGAGGAAGTGTACCGCGTGAGCCTCCGGTCTAGCTTCGGAAAAAAAATCTAAGGTCATTGAAAATAACTTCTCGTCCCGCGCGCCGTGCATAATAACGACATCTATTGTCCTAAGCATGCGCCCGGCGAGAGAAACGGTTCCCGCGTCCGAAAACCAGCCACCAAGCCCTGAAATTATTTCCGCGTCCGTAAGTGTGGGCATTCTTTCTCCATTCTTAACAAATTGTATGCGGACATGGTTCAGCATATCCAGATGAGGATTCAGTTTTGAAGTCGTTTTTCTGGCTCCTTTAGCAAGTATGTCTATTTTTCCGAAATCGCGGGTCAAAACCCGCACCAAAAAATCCGCTTCCCCGAACGGCATTTTTTTCATTACTAATCCTTCGGTTTTGTAATAAGCGCTTGACATTGATAAGTTTGCCGGTTTTTATTTCAACAAAATTTTTGTTTGAAAGGATTCGGAAATTTGAATTGATTTTAGATTTGTTTCTTTCATCAAAGCTTCTTCATTTTTTTCTGCAACTTCAAAAATTTCTTTTGGCAAATCTAAAGCCGCCGCGGCTTTATCTTTAGGTTTCAGTCCTTCTTTTTTTCTCGCCGACTGGATTTCGCGGATGAGATCGCGGAGGATTCCTTCTTCTTTAAGCGCAGGAGTTATCATCGTATCTAAAGAAGCATTTATAAGAGCGTTTGGAGATGCTTTAGCAAATTTTATTTCTTTAACGTTTATTTCTTCTTTCAAAAGTTCCAAATAAGCATTTCCTAATAATTTATGTTTATCGCTAATAGTTAACAGTTGCAGTGGCTGCCTAACTTTGACGTTATGCATTTGCCTTAGCTTTAATGCGAAATTCACATATTGCCGCACTATCCACATATTTTCCAATGTTCTTTTCTCTGTATCGCCTATTTTTTTACCCAAAACTGGCCAACCCTCCAAATGCACACTTCCCTTATTTCCTAGTTCCATCCAAATTTTTTCTGAAATGAAAGGAGCAAGAGGCGCCAAAAGTTTGGAGGTTTCTCCCAAAAGATGCCTCAAAACCGCGGCGGTCTCGCGGAAACCATCCGAATCCTCTTTCATAACGTCCCTTATCCTCCGCACGTACCACCTTGAAACATCCTCCGTAACAAAATTTTCCAAATCCCGCGCCGCGCCGACAATATCATAAGCATCAAGTTTTTTTGTGATTGAATTTGTTATTTCAGCAAGTTTGGCAAGAACCCATTGATTGATTATTAAACTTGGCGACCCGGTCGCTAAATAGCGACCAGGTCGCCCAATCCCGTACATTTTCCAAAACCGCAGAACATTCCAGAGTATCATAAAAAATCTGCGCGAAGCGTCTTTAACGTCGTCTTCCTTAAAAAGCTTGGAATCCCACGGCTGGTTGATCGTGAAAAAATACCACCGCGCGGCGTCAGCTCCGTACTTTTCAATAAGTGCCATCGGCTCCACAACATTCCCAAAAGATTTGGACATTTTTTTGCCTTTCCCGTCCAAAACATGCCCCAAAGAAATAACATTTTTATAGGGTGCTCCCTTTCCCAAAAGCGCCGCAACCGCAAGAAGCGTGTAAAACCAGCCCCGCGTCTGGTCAATGGCTTCAACTATATAGTCGGCGGGGAAGCCGGGAGGATTTGATGCGAACGGCATCGCTCCCGAATCAAACCAGACGTCGCAAACTTCCGGCACACGCCTCATAACCCCTCCGCATTCGCATTTTAAATTAACCGTGTCAATGTAAGGTTTATGCAAATCCAATATCAGGTTTTCGTTTCTCGGCAAAGAATAAAACATAAGCTCCCGAAACTCTCCTGTTTTAATAAAGCTGCCCTTCTGCACCGTCTCTTTTTCGTGAACGGATTCAGCGTCGGTACTCCCCTCCATGGCTGTCCGGAGCATCCACAGAGTATCTTCGTGACTCACAATTAAAATAGTTTTACCGTGATACCGCGCCTCTATCTCCAAAACAGATTCAAAAACCCTTTTTTTGAGCTGTGTTAAAGTTTCGCCTTCCGGCGGGGAGTTCGTGAATTTCTCGGCCTGATCTTTAAAATAGGCACGATATTTCTCCAAACTGCCGCCCGAAAAAATCCCCGCATTGACCTCGCTTAACCGCGGGTCTATTTTTATATTTTCCGCTTTAACCCCCAGTTTGCCGGCAATAATCTCTGCGGTCTCGCGGGTACGCAAAAAAGGAGAAACAAAAATCAAATCCGGCTTTATTTTTTTCGCAAGCATTTCTTTCGCAGACGCCGCGGCTTCTTTGCGCCCCGCTGTCGTAAGTGAAAAATAATTTTCCTCCAAATTGGAATTTATAATATTTTTTACATTGTTTTCCGATTCTCCGTGCCTCATCATGAAATATCTGTTTCCAGATGTCGCGCTCCGCTTTTTTAATTCGCCAACGGAGCCTACAACCTCCCGTTTCGCGCATTCCTGCCCGCCAGGCAGGCGGGCTCCGCACTTCCACACGGGTAAAGGCGTCCCCCAATATCTCTCACGGGAAAACGCCCAGTTTTTCTCTTCTTTCAGCCATTCACCGAATCTCCCTTCTTTAATATGCTCCGGATGCCAGTTTATTGTTCTGTTATTTTCCAGAAGTTTTTGCCTTACTTTATTTACGTTTATCCACCAAGATTCGCGGGCCAAATACATCAAAGGATTTTTGCACCGCCAGCAAAAAGGATAATCGTGCTCATATATTTCGGTTTTAAAAAGAAGCCCGCGCGATTTTAAGTCTTCTATAATTAACGGGTCGGCTTTTTTGAACCATTCGCCGTTCCAGGGTTTCCCGGGCGCTTCCATCAGCCCGCGCTCATTGGTAGTAACCAAAACAGGCAAATCGTATTTTTTAGAAAGCTTAAAGTCGTCGTCTCCGAAAGCTGGGGCGATATGCACGATTCCCGTACCGTCCTCGGTTGAAACAAAGTCTCCGGCGACTACTTTGTAAGGCGCTTGGTTCGGATAAAGCGGTTCATATTCAAGATTCACCAACTCCTCTCCTTTGTAAGTTTTAAGTATTTCATAAATTTTTCCATTAAAAAAATATCTTTTTGAATCAGACTTCGGGACAACCTTTTGATCCTCTTTTGCAAATATGTTTTTTGCAAGAATATATTTATCATCATTCTGAGATTGATAAGTATGATTGGAAGATATTGCAACTGTACCGCGCTCTTGTATTTCTACATATTCTATTTTCTCCCCTACCGCCAAAGCAACGTTGCCTGGAAGCGTCCATGGAGTAGTGGTCCAAACAAGAAAACAAGTATTTGGTTTGCCTTTCACCGCAAACTTCGCATAAACGGAATTCTCTTTTACTTTCTCATATCCCTGCGCGAGCTCGTGTGAGGAAAGCGCCGTTCCGCACCTCGCGCACCAAGGCATCACTTTATAATCCAGATAAAGAAGATTTTTTTTCGCGAACTCTTTGATAACGCCCCACAAAGCCTCAATATAAGAATTTTCGTAAGTGATATAGGGATGCTCCATATCTATCCAAAAACCCATACGCGCGGTCATCCGCTCCCAAAGCTCCTTATATTTCCAGACGGACTCCCGGCATTTTTTATTAAATTCCGCAACGCCGTATTTCTCAATATCCTTTTTATTTTTCAGCCCAAGCGCTTTTTCAACCTCAACTTCAACCGGAAGCCCGTGAGTATCCCAGCCCGCGCGGCGCGGCACATAAAAACCTTGCATTGTTTTGTATCTCAAAATAACGTCTTTGAAAGCGCGCGATTCAACATGGTGGATCCCCGGCATTCCGTTCGCCGTCGGCGGCCCCTCAAAAAAGATAAAACTCTTAGTTTTACCCCGACCTTCGCGTCGGGGCTTCCTTTGATTTATGCTCTTCTCAAATATGCTATTCTTCTCCCAAAATTCCAATATTTCCTTCTCGTCAAACATACAAAAATTGTAACAAAAAAGCCGCTCTTTTGGAACGGCTTCAGATTATTTCGGCAGGCGCATGATAAGCTGAGCGGCCAGCATCAAAGCTAAAGCAATTATTGTTTTTGCGTTAAAATCAATTTGTTGCCCCTTAAGATATGTAGCTATAAAAAGCGCCATGGGATTCGCAAGCCACATCAGCAAAATAGTAAGCAAATAATCATTGCCTCCGGAATCCCGCAAAATCGCCCAGTTAATGAAAAAAGATCCCATTAAGAGAAGAGGAGCGGCCAGCAAAGTAAAACGCAAAGAATACAAAATTTCTCCCTGCAAATTGAAACGCTTGCCGACGGTATCGCCGACAAGCCAAAAAAAGACAAAATAAAGAAGGGTGTTGCCTGCCACGAGCAGCGAAAAAATAAATAAAGTTTTCAAAATTCAACACACTCAAGCTTCCAACAGGTTATCATTATCAGATAAAATAGCAACCCCGTGGAGTTGCTATTTGTTGTCCGGAAGAACTTTGTTTAATAAATGCTTTTCAATATGCTTTTCAAAATAATCTAATTTGATATGAAGCCGGCAATGCGGGCATATGGCGCAGCAGGTTCCTATGCAATGCACCTTGGCGCGGTCTCCCCTGTGGCAAAAACAGTAGCAAACTTCCGGATCAATTTCCCGGTTAATATCGCATCCGCCCCGCATTACCATTTTAGGAATCCTTATCTAGAGAAAATTTATCATAAATAAGAAAAAAGGCAACCCTTTCAGGTTGCCTGCTTATTCTTTATCCGGCGGGTCTCCATCCGCCAGCCATCTTAATAGATCCGCAGCGGAAAGCATAATAAATACGCCGGATAGCACCAAAACCGCTTTGACCGCCTGTCCGGCAAAGCCGGATAATCCCAAAATTGCCGCTATCAGCGCAACGGCCAATAAAATCAAAATTCTCTTCATGTCTGCTCCGTCTTTTCTTCTAAAAACAAATTATCACATTTTCTCCGGCGAGGAAATGCCCAGAAGATTAAGGCCATTTTTTATGACAATAGAAACCGCTTTTGTAAGTGCGACGTAATAAGCGGATTCAGGAACACCGATAATTTGCTGTTTTTCATAAAAAGCGTTGAATGCTCCCGCCAGCTCCTGCAAATATCTGATTATAATATTCGAATTCAAATTTTCATAAGCAAACTCAACAATGTCAGGAAAATGAATTAATATCGCCTCCGGTCCACCCATTGTTTCCGGCGGATTATCTAACGACATAGTTAAACCCGCCTCCTTTGCTTTTTTTAGTACAGAATTAGTGCGCGCATAAACATACTGAATGTAAGGCCCTGAATCGCCTTCTAAAGCCAGTGATTTTCCAAAATCAAAAATAATATCGCTTCCAATCGAGTGCTTCAAAATCGAATATTTAATTGCACCCAGAGTTACCATATTTAATATATTTTCTTTTTTGTTCCCAGAGATCTTTCCGCTTTGTTCAAAGCGTTTTCTCAGCCTTTCTTTGACCTGACCCCATAAAAACTCTGCGGGAATCACTTCGCCAGTCCTGGAAGACATTTTCCCCGATGGCAACCGAAGCATGCCATGCGGCACGTGTTTTATTTTTGAAGCATCCATACCCAACTCTTTCATGGCAGCTAAAGCAACTTTGAAATATTCTTTTATTTCGTTGCCGGTTATTACCAAAGAAATATCATGTTTAAACTTATTGTTTTTGAGCTCTGCCAAACCCAATTCTTTGGTTTCATAAGTCGGCAAGCCGTCACTATTTATGAATACCCTTGTGTGTAACCCAAACTTTTCTCCCCTAAACACAACTGCCCCGTCGCTTTTTTCAAAAACTCCTTTCTCCAGCCCTTTTTCAACAATCTTTTTACCGATTAAACCGGTTTCACTTTCCAAAAAGGACAGATCAAAGTATTGTTTTTTGAGAAAAAAGGAAAGATTCGAGTATTGTTTTTTCCGAACCCTCATTCCCAAAAGACCATATACAGCATTAAAATAACTTAAACTTCTCTCTCTGTATTTGTCATATAAATTGAGTAATTTTTTGTCTGACCCGTTGTATAATTTTTTATTTATTTCTATAATTTCCTTCTTTTCTTTTTCATTGTTTTCGTATGCTTTGTTACCCGCTACATACGCCTTCCCATTCAATAAGTCTATTTCTTGCATTTCCTTCACATTAGTCATCGCCCACATTGCCTTAGCTACGTGCAACCCAACATCTCCTTGATAAATAGCGCGCTTAACTTCCGCACCGTTAAATTCAATGATGCGCGCCAAAGATTCGCCGATACTATTCGACATCAAGTGTCCAATATGAAATTCTTTGAAAGGGTTCGGGTCGGTAAATTCTATAATTACCTTTTTATTTTTTAGTAAATTGCTTTTCCCAAATTTATCCACCTCTTTCAGGGCTTTTTCCAAAACACTTAATTTTCCTTCGCGCGAAATCCAAAAATTTAAAAACCCGGGGCCGGCAATATCTATGCGTTCCACCCACTTAGCAATCGGATTGCTAAGTAACTTATTTTTAAGTTCTTCTGCCATTTCTTTCGGATTCTTTCCTTCCTTCTCCTGCCTCGCCTGACGCGAGTCAAGGCGAGTCGCCAATATCAAAGCAACGTTGGACGAGTAGTCTCCATGTTCCTGATTCTCCGGCCTTTCAACCGAAAAAACAACGTCTTCCCCCACGATTTTCTTTATTTCTTCTTTGATTTGCGCTCTGAACATTAGCTTAACTTTATCTTAAAAGACGCAACAAAAAAAGCCTCCGTGAGCGGCGAATGCTTTTAGCTGTTTATTGTACTCAATTTTTTCGCGACAATTTCCGCTGCTTTTTTAAAGCCGTAAGACTCAAAAATATCCGGTCTGACATTTTCTTTGGTATAAAATCTCCCCCACAACCTACCATAGTAACTTCTATCCATAGTAACTTCTATATGTTAATATAAGAATTATGAAACCAATAAAATACGCAACGTACCTCGCCATTATCACGGCAGTTATTTCAGGCACTAATAATTTTCTGGCCAAAATAGCTGTAACCGCGGTAAAAGATCCGGTTCTCTATACATCGCTTAAAAACGCTATTGTGGCGGTATTTCTCGTGGGGGTTGTTTTGGCGGCAAAAAAACTGCCTGAAATCGCGTCTCTCACAAGAAAACAAGCTCTGAAACTCCTCGCTATCGGCGTTGTCGGGGGCTCCGTACCTTTTGCCCTGTTTTTCACGGGACTCACAAAAACAAACGCCTTAAACGCAGGCCTTATCCATAAAACCCTATTCTTGTGGGTAGCTATTATGGCAATACCGCTTCTTAAAGAGCGCATGAGCATGCCGCAATGGGCGGGAATTGTTATGATCTTCGGAGCGAACTTAATTGTGGGCGGTTTTACCGGATTCAAATTCAATTCGGGAGAACTTATGATACTTGCAGCAACGATTCTCTGGGCTATTGAAAGTATTATAGCCAAGAAAGCTCTCGCGGATATTTCAAGCGCGGCAGTTGCGGCAGCCAGAATGGTCATAGGTTCGGTAATACTTTTCGGCATAGTTTTTTTCCGGGGAGGCGCCTCCGCGGTTTTCACTCTTGATGCCGCGAGCTGGGGCTGGACACTTCTTACAAGCGCCCTGCTTTCCGGATACGTGATGGCCTGGTACACAGCTCTTAAATACGCACCGGCGACGTATGTCGCAACGCTTCTTGTGCCGGCAACGCTTGTTACGAATATTTTGTCCGCGGTTTTCACAACTCACTCATTAGTTCCCGGACAATTGATCGCGGCCTTTCTTATGACCGCCGGCGCCATATTGGTTGTCCGGTTTGCAAAAGAATTTTCCAAGAACGCCGAAGCCGGTAACCGCCTCGGAATATCGACAGTTTAACCGGTATGGAAGAGCTAGACGGTATTTTACGCTGCAGCAAATACGCTTTCGGCCCTAACCGGCTGCACTATTGCGGTCCGGACGCGAACGCGGAAATTTTGTCATATATACAAAACAGCGCAAGCGACCCCGGCCTTGCAACACTACTGAAAGCTTTCCGGACTATGTTCCCCTATCTCCGCCTTATTGCGGAAGCGAACAATGTAAAAGATGTTTTTAATCCTCAAGTGGTAGAAGCATACTGGATAGGAAATAAATTACTTGAACAAATTCCCAAAAAAAAATTATATAATAATTTGGTTGAGGCCCATGAATTAAAAAAGAAACTCGGGCTCGGCGAGTTTTTTAAAATAGAAGATAAGATCGGCCTGGGCGCGCTCCCCCACCATTCTTTTCATGTATTCAATATATGGAAAAGAACCGGGAATCTTGAAACAGCGCACACTCTGGAGAGTATGGATGAATGCCGCATTTCCTGGGGCGAGATTTTGGAAGCAAACGGTCCGTTCCTGCGGGTAAAAACGGAGCCCTTAATATTTGAGAACGGGCAGTTGGGGCTCGGCGCGCCGATGGAACGGAAAATCATACGGAAGCTGGACTCCCCGAGCGAAATTGACAACTTAAAGTCCGGCGACACCGTATCCATTCATTGGGGGGTGCCATGCGAAGCATTAACACGGCAGGAAACTTTAAACTTGCGGAAATATACTTTAAAAAGCATAGCCGTCGCGAACGGCATTAAAATGAATATATGAGCCAGTCAAAAATATTCGTATTCGGGAACGAAGGTCTGGATTCAGATTCCCTGCCGTTAAAAATTCTCCCCAACCTCAAAAAACGCTTCCCGGCGCTTAAATTTGAGACCAAAGATCCGAACGAAGAAATAGATTTTGGAAAAGAATCGGTTATTTTGGACACCGCGGAAGGAATCAAAGAATCCGCGGTTTTTTCAGACCTGAATAGTTTCATCCCCATGGCAAAGCGCCTCACCACGCACGATTTTGATCTTTATACGAATTTGGCGCTCCTGAAAAAAATGGGGCGGCTCGGCCCCATTAAAATCATCGGCGTTCCTCCAGGCATTTCCGAAAAAAAAGCTTTGGAGCAAGTTACAGAAATTATTAAATCCATTTGAAAAAGAAAAAGCGGTCTACGATAAGACCGCTTCTTTGTTTGCGCTGTTTTTCAATTCGTCTCTTAACTCCATCCAGAGTTTACCGAGGTGATTTTCACCGTCCTTGTTTGGCCCCCAACCCCAATATGGATCGCGCCATGAATCTTCAATAAGTTCCCTGTCGCCGGATTCCAGAAGTTTTTTCATTGCATATGGATGTTGGCTTGCCTTCGCCCGTAAAATTTCTTTCATAACGTTCAGTTTAATATTGTCCCAATCGGTTCTATATTTATCTTTATGCTCATGAGCCAGTTTGAGAGCATCGTGCGCCGATAAGGCGCTTCTTATTTGTGCTTTCAAATTCTCATCTCCAAATTTTTCCGCGTGATACGCGTGCTCCGATGTCGGATACAGCTTCCCTTTCCAATGAATCATGAAAGCGGAAAAATTGGAAAAAACATAAAACTCGTGCTCATAAAAAAAGATCTGCTTTTCCGTATCATGCCCGTGTACTTCTACCATTTTAAACGCCGCTCCTTCCTCGCTTAAAGAAAGCATTTTTCCACAATTTTTGCAATCTCCCATGGCTAGAAATCTAGTTTTTGAATTACCAGAACTTTTGCTATAGCAAAAGTAAACGTAATTGTGTTTAAAGCGCAAAAATGGGTGGCCTCATACAATGGCTTGAAAACCAAGCGATTTTAAGCTAGGGTGGGATTATTCTTATGGATAAGAAAACGTACAAAAAATGGAAAAACTTAACAGATAAGACGCTGAACAACAGTCGGGAATTTAGGAATTTATGTGGTAGACCTTTTGACCGAGGATTTATAGGAGAGCTATTGGTTATTAAACAGCTTTTAAAAACATATAAAGCGGGGCTTTGTTCTTTTCCAGAAAATAACTTTATTTATGCTGGTAGTGCCAACAAAAAATGGGATATTGAATTAAAATTAAACGGAAAAATAATCCAAATTAATGCCAAAGCCACAACACAAAGCGACAAAAACGGGCCTCATTGGGTAAGGCAAAAAGCATCGACTTTTTGTGATATAAAAATCAATTCAAAAAGTTTACAACAGCGCGTGTCTTTAAAAACAGATTATGATCCTAATCTATTTTATGTTTTTGTGGATGTTGGAACTTGGTTAAAAAAACGTACCACACAGTTTTTCACTCTTTCTGATAAAAAGGCTAAATTAATATTCGGTCAAAAATATTCTAAATATTTCAACAAACAAAAAAGAAAGAGCCCGACCGACGATTTCGGGATTGATTACAAAGATATAAAAACTTTTGAAGATAGAAATCTTAAGTCAATCCAGCCTTAATGGAGCAAAAATTGAAAAAAGAATTTAAGGATAAACTAAAGCAGAAGAATCCTTAGCTCCATTTAACTTTCAGGAAATGGGCTGCACAGCTCATGCAGGGGTCGTAGGCACGTATCAACTTTTCTATCTCATAATTCATTTTTTCTTTCGGCATTGTGGGAAGCAGGCTTGTCACAAGAGTTGCCACATCGTTTTCTATATTTATCTGGTTTTGTCCGGTCGGAACGATTATCTCGCCCTCTTTTACAATTCCGTCGGCGCCCAAAACTACTTTATGGTAAAGCGTGCCGCGCGGCGCCTCCACAACGCCGATACCTACCGCATCTCTGCCGGGCTTTTTGATTACCGGCTCGGAAACAAATTTTCTTGTTTTTAATATTTCTATTGAGTGGTCCAAGGAGTGTAAAATCTCAATTGCCTGCGCGAGATTGCTCATATATATATCCGTTGACGGAAAAATATCCAGAACGTTTCCGAGCGTTTCCTTTGTTTTCGCGTGAAGCAAATTTTTGGCAAGGTTCATCCGCGCCAAAGCTCCGACCATGTAAGAGCCTCCGCTGTATTTATATCCGGAAGCCTGTGAATAAGGAAGCACCACGCGCTCCAGATGCTCGCGGTATCCTTCCTCCGTAATACACTCCCCGAGTCCGGTATCAATGCATCCCGCTATGAACCCATAATGGTGGTGGGGAACAAGCGCCATGTAATTTGTTTTCCGGTCAAAGTGGAACGGCTGGTTTTTGAAAATCTCAACGGTGCGGAGAACGGCGGGGCGCGCGGCTTCCAGTTTTTTCATTCCCTCTTCTACCCCTTTTTCGTCCGGAAAATGCATGAATCCGCCGATTGTCGGGTACGGCGCGTGCACGGACCTCCCAGCGATCAGCTGCGAAAGAAAATTGCCGGCGGCTTTTATTTCAAAACCGTCATGAAGCATCTGGTGCTCCTTCGGGTCGTTTTCATCAAAATCCAAAAACGCGTCCTTGCCTACGATATCCGGCAAAGCGAATAAATAAAGATGCAAAGCGTGATCGCGGATATTGAGGCCGTACATTGTAAGGTCGCGGAGAACCTTAGTCTGCTCCGTAGGCTCAATGCCCAAAGCGTGTTCGCACGCTTCAATGCTCGCGAGAATATGCGCGTTTGAACAAGTTCCGCAAATTCTGGACAAAAGCTGGGGAATCGCGATGATGGGTTTCCCCTGCAGGGCTTGCGTGAAAAACCGCTTATATTCTGTAATTTGGAAATGCGCGTATTCAACTTTGTCGTCTTTTACGCGGACTTCCAGCGCGGCCGATCCCTCTACTTTGGTAATACGGTCCAGCTTTAGATCAAACGTATGCATAGTGAAAAAAATAACTTAACGAATAATTTAATCAATGTATAAAAAACATAAAAATCATCCCGCCTCCGCTCCTACCGCGTCTTTAATATTATGAAATCCGTCGCGCCGGAGCAAAGAAACAAGTCCACGATTTATCTCGCCAGCAAGTTGGGGTCCGCGAAAAATAAGACCTGTAATTAATTGTACCAGAGACGCGCCAAGTTTTATCTTTTTGTAAGCGTCTTCGGCGTTGAATATGCCTCCGCAGCCTATTATAGCCAGCTTTTTCCCAAAATTTTTATATGCAAAACTTACCAAGTCGTTTGACTTCGCAAAAACCGGTTTCCCGCTTATCCCGCCCCAAGGTATAGCTTTTCCTATCTCTTCCCTATCAATGGAGGGAGAAGTCCTGTCTTTGGCCAAATTTGTAAGAATAGCGCCTTTGATAGGATATTCTGTGCAAATATCCAGAAGCTTCCCGAGGTTTTCTCGGCCTATATCGGCGGGCATTTTCACAAATACAGGCTTTGAAGCAAGGAGCACCCCGAGCCCGGTAAACAGATCCTTTAAAAGCGCGGGATCCGTAAAAGGTTCTCCTCCATACGTGTTAGGACAGCTGATATTAAGGGTTATGTAATCGCCGATATTACTTTTAATGACTTTTTCAAAACAACCTTTGTAGTCGGCGATGCCCGCTTCTTTCGTCGTAATCTCTTTTGAATTGGTCTTTGCGATGCTTATGCCCAAGGGAAAATCAAAATTCAGCAAGGATAAATTTTCAAGTATTTTATCGGCGCCCCAATTGGCGAGGCCGTAATTTACGATGATTCCCTGCGACTTCGGGAGCCTGTATAGCCTCGGCCTGGGATTCCCGGGACAGGGGTTTAAAGTAATGGAGCCAATCTCCTCAAACCCGAAACCGATGCTCGGTAAAATTTGCGTAAGCCTGGCGTTCTTATCAAACCCGGCCGCTAGACCAACCGGGTTTTTAAAATGAATTCCCGCAATATCCATACCTAGCGCGGCGTCTTCGTAAGAAAAAATCCTGGAGAATAAATTTTTGGCGGATTTTTTTCCGCCGAGCCTTTCCCCTAAACTTATCATCCGGTCATGCACATCCTCTGGGTCCTGCAAAAACAAAAATGGTTTTGCAATATTCCTATAGCCGAAACCTATAATGCTCCTCATGCCGCCGTTTTTAATTCGCTAACGAGAGCGGTAACCGCGGCGAGAAATTTCGCAGGGTCCATCGGGCACCCCCCAACCTCGGCGTCAACTTTCACCACATCCGATACTTTAAGAACTTTCGGCAGAGCCGAAAATCTCGCGGTTAAGAATTCTATTTCCTGTTTTTGCTTTTCATTGAAAAAATTTCTTTGCGCGGACGGCATCCCTATCACCGCGCAGGCGCCCACCGCAACTAGTTTTTTTGACTTCTCCCTTATCTCCTTTAATTTTTTTATGTGGTCCTCGGAAGCGATAGCCCCCTCAATAAAAGCAACATCCAATGAATCCAGAATATTCTCCGACCGGAGAACCCGCGCGTGCCTGAAATCAAACATCTTTTTCCAGTCCTGCCAATGAGTGTCCATTATATCCGTCAAAACTACGGTGTTGTCTTCGCAGCAGGAAAAAGAAAACCAGCCGACGCGGATCTTTGGAGGCGCTGCCTCATTTTTATTTATTGTATCCATAATTGTTATTTTAACAGATTCGCGAGACTAAAAGAAACATCAGCGAGCTCGCTTTCCTTGCCCGCCAGATTCGTCCGTTTTTCTATCAGTTTTGACAATGGCCCCAACTCCTGCGTGCGGTTGATAAGAGTCGCTCCCATAAGTTTACCGTCTTTAAGAAGCAGCCTCGCGTATGAATTCATTTCTTTAGACCCCCGGCTTATAATTAAGCGGTCTTTTTCCGGACGCACATCTCCGACAAATCCTATCGTTATGCCGAACCCCTGGGTAGTATAAAAAGAAACCATGGAAAAAAGATTTTTGGCTCCCGTCATATTGAGGCCGGCAGTACGTCCCTGCATCTGGGCGTTAACCCAGTTGCCAAGCTGTATTTGCTCTCCCAAAACAAGGTCTTTGAATTCCGCCGAATCCCCGGCGACGAAAATATCCGGGACGCTGGTCTCTAAATATTCGTCTGATAGAATTCCCCGGTTTACTTTGACGCCCGCTTCCGCGACCCAGGTAAAAGGGCAGAAAACCCCGATGCCCACTGAAGCGATCTGGCACGGAATTTTTTCGCCTTTTTTTGTAATCACGGCTTCTACCGCGTTTTCCCCGATAATCTCGCTTACTTCGGTGTTGCGCATTATCTTAACTCCGCCTTTCTCCAACGCGTCTTCAATCATCCGGCCGGACGTTTCGTCCAGCATCGGCTCCCAAAAATACGACTCACGGAGCAGCAGCGTGACATCTATGCCAGCGAGACGCAACATATCGCACATTTCAAAACTTATGAATCCTCCGCCCACGGAAATCGCCTGCTTTGACGTTTTTACCATTGAAATGACGCCTTTGGCGTCGTCTAAAGTTCTTAAATAAAAAATTCCGCGCTTCTCGGCTCCCGCTATCGGCCACGGCCTCGCGCATCCGCCGATCGAAAGAAGTAATTTTTCGTAATTTAAAATATCTCCGTTATCCAGCGTGATTGTTTTTCCGGCGGAGTCCAATTTTATCGCTTTTCTGCCGGCCAGAAGCTCAACGCGGTTTTTTCCGTACCACGCCTCGTCTTTCAGCCAAACTTGCTCAAAAGGAATTTTCTCCAGAAAAAAATTTGGCTTTGAAAGCATAATACGCGAATAAAACCTGTACGGTTCGTCGGAAACTATCGCTACCGTTCCGGCATCGTCCTTTTGCCTGATAGTTTCCGCCGCGGTGGTGCCGGCAACGCCACCTCCCACAATAAGATACTTTATTTTCTTTTCCATGCTTTATGGATAGACCTGTTTATCGTTTTCGCCAAAAAGAAAAATTGCTTTTGTCGGGCAGGATTGCGCCGCGAGCAATAAAGTCTCGTCCGCAACCGCTTCGTCCGCCCACGCGCCCTTTTCCGCGGGCCCTGAATTTTTAACGCTGTTTTTTTGGATAATGATCGCCTTATTCTCCCCGTCCAGCTCAAAAACCGTGCCCGCGGTAAGCACACAGCTTGCCGCGCCGATGCAAAGATTCCTGTCAACTGATATTTTTTTTATCATTTTACTTTTTTACCCAAACGCCGACGGCGTTTGGTTCTTTGCCGACTTTTATGCTGTTAATTTTTTCATTTGTCGCCGCGCTGATAATTAAAACTTCTCCGTTTAAAGTATCTGCGGTGTAAATGCGCGCGCCGTCCGGAGATTTCGCGGTCTTATACTTTCCTTTTTTTTCATCCGCCTCCGGAACGGGCATAGGCAACCTATCTTCCACAACAAAAGTCTTTGTATTGATTTTATAGACAGCCCCCCGCGCTTCCGCCGTCACAAGCGCGGAAAAACCGTCGGGTTCCAGCGTGATGCGCGTAAGGCGGGCTCCTATTCCTATCGGAATGCGCTTTATAATCTTATCGGACTCCGTATCAATCACTATTACGTCGTCCGAATCTGTGGCGCCGTCGCTTCCTTCCTCGCCATGCGCGAGGGCACGCGACATCATCGCGGAAACATGGTTTTGATGCGTGCCGGCATTCGCTGCAACCCAGACGGTTTTCATGTCAGGATTTACTTGTAAACTGCTGGGAAAGTAGGGCATTATGCCACCATTGTGCTCTATGATAAGGTCAATCATGGCAATAATCTTTCCGGTTGCTGGGTTAAGCACGGCAACCTTACCCTCCCCTCCAACCGCGACATAGACTTTCTCGCTTACCCGTTTTGCCAAAAAATATCCGTAGCCGAACCAGACGGTGAGAATTAAAATCGGCAAAACCAAAAAAAATACTATCTTTCTCATAAACCGCTATTTGAACCACTCGTTAAACGTTTTTGGCCACCCTACCATTAAGAGCAACGCCAAAGGCGCTCCCCAATTAGCCCAGCGCTCAACAAAATCCCAGACCGGCATACCGACTATCGGACGGAGAAGCGCCGTCCAAAAGCCCCAAAACACCATCCACAAAAGGGCGACTCTTACCGGCTTTATCAAAATCAGTATAGCCAGCGCTATGTCCAAAAGCCCGATTAAAAACAGTATCTGGGCGGCTAAACCGGGGTCTTCCACGCCAAATTGCGCGAACCACCCTATCCAATCCTTTTTACCCATTAAGCCGAATACGCCGTGCCCTATAAATTCACCGGCGACAGCGATGCGCAGAACCCATTCGGCTGTTTTGTTAAAATTATTCATATTTTTACGAACCAAAACCTCTTATCCGTTAATAATTTATTCGACCCGTATTATAGATTATTATACACTTTACTTCGGCCCTTTAAAAAGCCTGGCTGAATTGAGAAGCGGGATAAAATCCGTGGCAAAGTTATAAAAAGCGGCAAAAGCCGGCCCGGCAACGCCCGTAAGCACAAGAGCGAAGCCTATGATATTGGAAAGAAGCCAAAGCACCATATCCCATTTGACTACAGAGGCGGTTTTCCGCCCCAAAACGACCATTTCCGGGATACGGCTTAAATTGTCCGTTAAAATGACGATATCGGCCGCTTCAACCGCAACGGCCGTTCCCCCGCTTCCCATGGCGATGCCCACATCCGCCCGCGCCAAAACCGGCGCGTCATTGATTCCGTCGCCGACCATCGCCGCCCCTCCCTTTCCTTCACCCAAAAATTTTTCAAGCTCCGCCACTTTATCGGCGGGCTTCATTGAAGCGGTAAAATCTTCTATGCCTAGCGCTTTGGCAACGCTTCCGGCAACCTTGGGGCTGTCCCCCGTGAACATGGAAACCTCGACACCGAGCTTCTTTAATTCCGCAACGCTTCTACTCGCCTCTTCCCTCGGCAAGTCCGCCACATAAATAAGCCCCGCGAATTTTTTATCAATTGCCGCAACTACGCATGTAAGAGCCTCTTCGCCAAAAACGCCCGCGGAAAATTTCTCAGGAAAACTTACTCCTTTTTCTTCAATAAATTTTTGATTCCCTAAAAGTATTTCTTTTTTATTTATAACCGCCCGGATGCCTCCTCCGCGGTAAACTTCAAACTCGCCTGGGTCGGGCAATGAAATCTTTTTTTCCGAAATATGTTTAAAAATCGCCCGCCCTATCGGATGCTCGGAAAATTTTTCCGCGGAGCCGGTCATTTTCCAAAAATCTTCCTCGCTGAAATTTTTTTCAATTTCGTATTTCGCGACACCGAAACGCCCGTAAGTCAGAGTGCCGGTTTTATCAAGGATAATTTTTTTTACCCGCCCGAGCGCATCAAGCCATTCGCCTCCCTTGACGATAACCCCGCGCTTCGCCGCGCGTCCCAAAGACGCCGCCATGGCCAAAGGTATCGCGACCGCCATGTCGTCAGCGCAGGCAACAAGAAATATCGCCGCCATCATTCCCAAATTTTTTGTGAAAAAATAAGCGCCGAGAGCGACAATTATCACCACAGGTAAAAATATCGCGGCAAATTTATCCGCTAATTTTTCGGAGTGTGATTTATTTTTTGCGGCTTTGCGGATAAGCTCGGCCATCTGCTCAATGGTTGAATCTTTGCCGACTTTCTGGGCTTTTATTTTTATCGCGCCGGATTCGTTGAAAGAAGAGCTCAAAACGGCGTCTCCTTCTATTTTTTCTATAGGAACGGATTCTCCGGTTACGGACGCTTCATTTAAAAACGCGCGCCCCCAGACAACCACGCCGTCAACGGGCACGCGGGACCCGGATTCAACTATCAATATGTCGCCCTCCTTCACGGATTCAACGGAAATTTTTTCGCGCGCGCCGTCTTTCTCTCTCTCAACGCTTTCCGGTTTTAATTTTAAAAGTTCCTCCACGGCATTCCGGCTTCTTGTTCTGGTTTTCCAGTCAAGAAGTTCCGCGAAAGCGAGCATGAGGACGATAAAAGCCGCGGATCTTATTTCCTGCGTCGCGAAAGAGACGCCAAGCGCGAAAACATTGAAAGTATCAATATTAATATGGCGCTCGCGTATGGATTTTAAAGCTCCCAAAAGAGTAGGGATCGCCCCCAAAGCGGAGACAGCCCAAAGCAAAATCCCCAGCGCGGAATTTAAGTAATCAACGGCCAAACCAACGGCGACCAGTATAATAACCGCGTACTCCCGTTTCGGTGGCTTAAAAAACGCCAAATACACGTCTTAATTATAGGAAAGTTACGGCTTTTTTAAAGCCTCTTTCTGCGTATACGCACCGCTCATTGACTTTTCATGCCCGGCGACTATACTAGAATCATAGTCACTCCAGCCAGCCTTCGGGTCCGCTGGAGTTTTGTTTTTATCTTTAATTGACCTTATCTCTGATACTTGCTAGTGTGTGTAAGACGAATTACTAACACATGTAATAAATGATTTCAAAAAACGTCGAAACATATTAGTAGATAATTATTTTAACAACAACTATGAGCGAAAAAACAATTGATAAAAACTTTGCCTTGTCTGCGGATTTTAATAGTTATATTGTAAGCCACCCCGAAATGGCATCGGATCTTCCAAAAAATGCGTGTGTTATTTTTGAATTAAAATCAGACAGCAACCTGAACCGCGAAAATAGAAAATTGGGCAAAGAGTTAATGGAGGAAGGGAAAAAATGTTTCAAGGCAATCAAAGAAGGTAAAAAATGGCGGTTAGAAAAAGCTTTCGGCTAAAATACCGACTTAGCAAACTTTAGATAACCAAAAAAAATAAGCTCAACCCAATTCTCTTTGAGCCGGGTTATTGTTTAATAATAAAATTCGCTCCACAAAAAACGAATGCCTCATCCAACTAAAAACCAGAGATAAATCAACTCTAGTCCAAATACATGCGCGAATTGCTTCTTCTGAGGTTTTGAAATCTCGATTATTAAACTCATAATAATCGCCTTTATTGGTTTGGAAGCCCCCAATCCTTTGCGATTCCTTTGGCGGAATATATGATACTTTTTCCACACATTTGCGAAACTTATATGCGTACCATATTACAACAATGAGAATTACTGCTGTAATCCCGCCAACTAAATAAAAATGTTGTTGTTTTTTTATAAAGTTATCATGCCATAATAACGCAAAACCGCAAGTATTTTGAGTACTACCCCCTCTTCAGCCTCAACGAGTTCAAAACAACGGAAAGCGAGGAGAAGGCCATGGCGGCGGAGGCGAGGACGGGGTTTAGGAGGATTCCGAAAAAAGGATAGAGAACGCCAGCGGCGACGGGGATTAAGACGGCGTTATAAAAGAACGCCCAGAAAAGATTCTGCCTGATAATTTTCAGAGTACGCTTTGAAAGCACGATAACTTCGGGGATAAGCATGAGGTCTCCGCGCATCAAAGTAATATCCGCGGACTCCATCGCGATGTCCGTCCCTTCGCCCATGGCGATTCCGATATTTGCCTCTGTAAGCGCGGGCGCGTCGTTGATGCCGTCCCCCACCATCGCAACAATTTTCCCCTGCGCCTGCAGTTCCCGCACTTTTTCCGATTTTTTATCCGGCATAACTTCGCTCATTATATTTTCTATGCCGGCCTCTTTCGCGATGGCCTCCGCAGTTCTTTTATTATCCCCGGTTATCATCCAGACTTCCAAACCGCTTTTCTTTAGCGCCTCCACAGCTTTTTTGGATTCTTCTTTCAAGACATCCGCGACCGCGAGCGCGCCTTTTATGACTTTGCCGACGGCAAGTATCATTACCGTTTTTCCTTCGCTTTCAAGCGTTTTAATTTTTTCTTCATATTGAGAAATATCAAGCCCGATGTCCGCCACCAAAGCCCTGTTGCCAAGAAAAACTTCGGTTCTCGAAGCTCCTATCTGCAAAAATCCACTAAGCCCTTTTCCGGAAAGAGCTTTGAAGTTTTCTAATTTATATAATTCAATTTTTCCCGCCTTGGCCTCATCCAATATCGCGCCCGCCAACGGATGCTCGGACCTTTGCTCAAGCGAGGCGGCTACGCGCAAAACTTCGGATTCTTTTTCATTATTAAACGCCGCCGTGTCCGTCAGCCGGGGCTTCCCTTCCGTCAAAGTTCCCGTTTTATCAAGAATCACCGTATTTAATTTGCCCGCAATTTCCAGAGAAGCCGCGTCTTTTACAAGAATCCCTTTCGTCGCCGCGCTCCCCGAGGAAACCATTATCGCCATCGGGGTTGCGAGCCCCAGCGCACACGGACAAGCGATTATGAGGACGGCCACAAAATTCACAAGCGCGAAATTAAAAGCAGGTTCGGGCCCGAACGAAAACCAAATAATGAATGTAAGAACAGCAATGCCAGCAACCGCGGGGACAAAATATGAAGAAACGAGGTCCGCCAGGCGCTGAATAGGCGCTTTTGAGCCCTGCGCTTCCTCAACCATTTTTATTATCTGCGCAAGAACCGTGTCTTTGCCGACTTTCATCGCGCGGAAAGTGAACGTGCCGAATTTATTCACGGTGCTCCCTATCACCGTGTCCCCGGTTCTTTTATGCACGGGCATTGATTCCCCCGTAACCATTGATTCGTCAATTTCCGAATCCCCCTCCGTTATTTTTCCGTCCACGGGCACGCGCTCTCCGGGGCGCACGATAACCAAATCGCCCGCGGCGACTTCCGAAATAGGAATTTCAATTTCTGCGCCTCCTTTTAAAATTTTCGCGGTTTTGGGCTGGAGCCCGATAAGTTTTTTTATCGCCTCCGACGCCCGCCCCTTCATCAAAATTTCAAAATATTTCCCGAGAAGGATGAGGACAATAATGATCGCTGAGGTGTCAAAATATATTTTCAAACCGCCTCCGCCCTTGGCGAAAAATTCCGGGAAAACCGTGACAGCCGCGCTGTAAAAATACGCGGACAGTGTCCCGATGGCAATAAGCGTATTCATGTCTGCCGTGCGGTATTTAAAAAGCAGCTTGAGTCCGCTGTAAAATTGCGCGCCCACCCAAAATTGCACCGGCGCCGCCAAAAGAAGAAGAACCCAGTAGTCATTCAAAAATTCCGGCGCGGATGAGAACCACTCGGGGAAACTGCCAATGAATACGGCCGCCGAAAGAATCGCGCCCGCGATAAGTTTCCGTTTCAAAATTTTTACCTGCTTCTCGCGCTCAATTTTTTCTTTATCCAAAAGCTCCTCCGCCTCACCCTCTTCTTCAATGGGCTTATATCCGGCGTCGGTAATTACTTGAAAGATATCTTTGAGAGCAACCATTCCCTGGGTAAAAACTACCTTCGCCCGCTGGTTCGCGAAATCCAGATCACTATTTTTAATCCCAGGCAATTTTTTCAAAGCCCCCTCAACTATCATCGCGCAGTGGGGAGAATCCATGCCGAGGACTTTTAATGAGACCGTCTCCAAATTTTTGTCTCCGGCGGTTTCCTTTTTGGGCTCTTTGGGATCAATGAGAAGTTTATATCCTGCGGAAGAAACGGCTTTCGCAAGGTCAGGCTCGGAAACTTTATTTTCGTCAAACTCAACAAGGACCGACTCCGAAGCGGAAGAAACCGACGCCGAGCGAACCCCAGCGGTTTTTCCAAGCACTCGCTCTATGGTCCCCGCGCACCCGGCGCAATGCATGCCCGAAACTTTAAAAACTTTCTTTGTCACGGCCGTGTTTATTTTTTTATTGAGTTAAATAAAACGGCGAAAATCCAGACGCCGAGAAATGCGATTGTATTCCAAATTACCAGACCTGAAAGAAAAGTACCCACTGTCATAATATTACCGCCCATATTGAGATTCGTATGAAGAGCATACATCATAAACCCGGGACGTATCCCCGAAAATAACGCCACTCCGGCGAAACAAACCGCATACACTATGCTTATCCACGCCGCGCTCACTTTAAGAAGATGTTTTGTATCAATCATTGCTTTATATTTGGGAGTTATTTGTTTGTAAACCCGGCCTTTTGTTTCATTATACCTCTTACACTCCACAGCCGCCTCCGCCGGAATTTTGCTCCACTGGCTCGGCGGG